>Ga0123352_10002432_pt1 | contig 25918 bp, 13 predicted proteins | sample TergutLab28metaG_FD_89700 | JGI IMG/M metagenome (GOLD analysis project Ga0123352, IMG submission 89700) | Labiotermes labralis P1 segment gut microbial communities from Petit-Saut dam, French Guiana - Lab288 P1 | ecosystem: Host-associated > Arthropoda: Insects > Digestive system > Gut ...
ATCCGGGATCGAATCCCGGTGGGTCGAGATTCTCCGCTCGTCCAGACCGGCCCTGAGGCCCACCCTGTCTCCTGTAAAATGGGTACCGGGTCTTTCTCAGGGGTAAAGTGCGGCCGGGGCGTGCTGCTGACCACTCACTCCCTTCTATTGCCGCGATCATGGAAGTGTGGAGCTATACCTCCATCCACCTTCTGGGCCACACCGGGCCTGTAAAGTGATCATGTGTGCAGTGCCCAATATGGTTGTTTTCTGGAGTTCCTTGATTTCATGTTCCTGTTAGTTTGCTCAAGTATTTTCTGAATGACTTTGAAATAGTCCTAGTAGTCCTTATTATTACTGGTATCACCTTTGTTTTTACATTCCACATGCGCTGTATTTCTATTGTAAGGTCTTTATATTTTAGAATCTTGTCGACTTCTTTTATAATCACATTTCTGTCTCCTGAATACAACGTATATTAACATACATGTTCCCTTTTCATTATCACGGATTATAATGTCTGGTTTGTTATTGGGGTTAGTTCTGCCAGTTTGTATTAGTTGGTTCCACAATATGGTTGCCTTCTTGACTTGTTTCTACTGAGTATGGCACATGTTCATATCAGTGTTTTTTGTCCAATTGTACCGCTGTTTCCTTGCATACGTTGAAGTGTTGTTGTGCACACACTCTATCATGTCTTTTTATGTACTGTTCTTTTGCCAGTATTGGGTTATTATTATTATTACAATTTTATATGTTCGCTTCAGACATTCGTTCGAATTTCAGTTGCTCGTCCTTTATGTGAATATTCCTTTATAAATTTCTGTTTTATAATTTCATAAGCTTTGTAATTTTAAATATTTTAAAAGAACAATCTGTATACGTCGTATACAGTTCATTACTTCTGTGACATCGTCTTTATTAAAACTGCTGAGCCATTTCCTGGGAAACGTTCAGTGCATTCTACTGATGTCGCATTGCAGTGTAGCTTCACCTAAGCTTATTCTCTTCTGACCGGATACCGTAGCTTTTCAACTCTGAGCACTTAAACTTAAAATTCTGAAATTTATTATCCTGTCGTCGCCTTGAATAACCTGCAAATTATTACTTAGACTACAAGCTTTACATTAGATTAAGAGAGGATGTTCACTATCACAGCGATCCGTTTTGCGACTACTGACCTTCGGACAAATAAATGAAGCAAGTTGATTCTTAGAAGGAAAGGTTACGTCTTTCGGTAATGAAATTATTCACTTTGCAGTATCCGCAAGAATATAAGTCTGCATGTTTTTAGGCACTCGTACATGTATATACATGTGTAAATCCGTACGCACTATTTACTGTTAGCAGGAAGAGAAAGATTCCAGAATTTTTTCTTTGTTTGTGGGTACTTCAGAACTTGACATTTTACTGATACGGGAAGGGATGATTTTGCGTCTTTTGTGTGAAACGTCTCGAACAAATTTATCAGTACAAACTTCTAAAAGAATATTGCGTACTGAAGCATCCACCTGTTATTATCAATACTTTCTTTCATTTATACGTTTTTCATTTGTGGTGGCACGCCGTGGCACTGTTGGTTGAGGCACTGCGCTTCAAGTTGAAAGGTCACGTGTTAGATTCCCGATGATATCATTGGAAATTTTCATTGACATAATCCTGGGCTCTGGGTCTACTCAGTCTCTACCAGGAAAATGTCCTGGGGGATATTGGCTGCCGGTGCGTGGGAGTGACACCCTTACCACCTTCAGGTGTCGATTCTCTCGAAACCTGGGAACCTCAAGCTCCTGGAACCCTGTGGGCCTGTCGAGGTCTGTTTAGGTTTTGCTTTACCTTTCTAATTTGTAGTAGCAACGTACTTTTCAAGTTATCACATCTAACTTGCATGAACCACCATTGGATTGCATGTGAAAGTTCCCACAGAATTTGCAGTCATATATTACTCCTCCTTCCTTTATCTTCATGTTATTTGTTACTTATTTTCCTGTCTTTTTCATTTTCGTTTTACTTCTCTTGTTTACATCCACTATTGTCACAAATGTGTATTTGATGATATTTTTGTTTTGTCTGCCATTCACCCATGCTAATTTTCTCTCTATTCAGACGTCGTTCTTCCTCTAATTTTGAGTAGTGTTTCTCGTTACCACCCCCATAGGATTTTGCTAAATAGACCACATATTGCCCACGGAATACACTTCACATTTTAACGCACTGCGGATTGTTCTATCTTTCTACCATTGTGGCCAGATGCTTAGAGCCTCAAGTTTATGACGTATATTTGTCGTAGAATTAATATATTTATACCTTTTTAACCGTCCATTTGTAATTGTCCGGCCCGTCATTAAAACATTTGCAAATATAGAGCTCTTTAAAATTTACTTGAGTTATAAATTTGTGACAATTTTTTACGATAAATTCTCTGACTAATTACAATAATGTGGAATCACTGATAAAGGGAAATGAATGCTGTGTAATGAAATTAACATGTAAGATGACAAAGTATTTAGAACAGCCTATATATAAATATATAAAAATAAAGAGGAGTTAAACAATATTCCTCCCATCACCCCAACAAAAGTTGGCACTAACTTCGCCGACCGGCGGCGGCCGCTCTGTCGGTATAGTTCGCGTGCGGACTAAGGCCACGGAGTTTAGTTTTAGAGCGAACCGTAGTTCTACCTGTCTCCTTCAGTAACAATGATGTGTTTTCCTCTGACTTTAACCTTTATGTAATGTTTATGGAAGTTTCGCGTTTGTTTACCTTCTAAGAAACAGCCAGCATATAAGCCAACCTTTCCGTGGAAATGAGGTTTGATAACCTACACATCTTATGACTCCAGTGCCATATCTGCCGACAGCAGTTATTGGCTTGAAGTGCGAAAGGTTATCGCACGTTCTAAATATTGAGCAGTACAATTTCGATTAAATCTTGATATTATATTACAAGTTTGATGAGAGCATTATCACTGGTTCATTATATCATCTATGGCAGCTTATTCCGAAATTTTAACTACGAACCCAGGGCGGTTATATCTTTAAACACTACCTACTTTTGAATGAAGCCATATAGAAGAAACGTTTTGGTAGGTTATTCTAGTATAGCTGTAAAAGCCTTAGTTTTTGTCCCGTTTCCTCTCCTTCTACAAGAAAAAGTTTCTTATGAGAACGGCGTTATGTCAATGTTAATGTGTGTGTCCTAAATTTTGAAACAGTTGGAATATTTACACAACATTAGGTTCGAAATTTTTCCTGTTGAGGCCACTAGAATACTGCTGCCACGACATTTAGCTTAGTTCTGTCATTAAAATAGGATAATTGAGACGCTAACTTCTGAGCTGGGAATGATAGTAGCTTTATTGGTTGTATGATTATAAAATGAATTATTAGAGAAATATAGCTTCGAAAACCATGTAATATAGGTAAGGTATGTTGTGTAGAACGCAAATAATAAAGTACAATATCTGGAAAGGGTTTTTGGTTTGATGGCTTCAACAAATGAAGTACAACTAGTAGAATCTGAAAATTTGTGTGGAGGTAAAAAATGATGAGTAAGCACAAATGCTTTCAGAACTATTACTTAAAATCCGTGGATATCAGATGCCGACTGTGCGAATATTTGATTTTATATGTGAGGTATCGTATTTAATGTTTGACACAAAACTGAAGAATATTTGTGAGACTTGACCTTTGTTTAAGTGGCGTAAAAGTGACAGATTGTGAGAGGAAAGTAACAGTAATTTTGTGTGACGTTTAACAAAAGAAGATAAGAGAGACGAAACAAATAATGGAAAATAAATTGTATGGGTAATATTGTTCTGCTTTTTTTAAAGGAAATTAATCAGTGGGAATACGGCGAGCTATTCGTGTTCTTGCGATATAAGGAACAGCGTAAGCGTGTAGAAATTCGGTGGATAACAGTTTTGAAGGACATCCACTTGGAATAACAAAAACAATTTGGCTCCTGGCTTGAAATATGTCGTACATAAATAGGCTGTAAGAATCTTAATTGGATTTTACTTATGTCATATTGGATCCAGTGAATTATTAAAATTAGTGTTAGTGACACCTTCAATTTAATAATAATAATAATAATAATAATAATTTTCTGCCCAAACTAAACTTATTAATAGATATTATATTGTGACAAGTCAGACTTTTCCAACGAATTATATTCCTTATATAAGACTGTTAAATTTAATGCGATTCCGCTGTGGTGTTTCTTATTGGCACTGAAAATGTAATATAGAATATAATGCTTGTAGGACTTAAAGTTACTTATACTGTAGAATACTTTGTTCAGTAATCAGCACATGGAAGCATTTATCGTGTATATTAATGAAACAATAATCTCTATATTGCAAACTTTGTGTATGTATTCTTTCATGTTTTATAAACTGGTGTTTATTTTTCGCTTCAATTTTATTTTCGGAAATTTTTGAGCTACAGAATTTAATTAATCCTTCTATTTTATCTAAGAAAACTGCTGTTTTATTAAAAGAGGATACTACGTAAATTCCGCTGCATTCTGCTTGCAAAATTTACAACATTTTCTCTTCGGTGTAGTTCAGTGGATTGGTTTATATCATCCATGGAAGGCATTATATTAGTTTTTTAAGAACACTAGCACGGACATGTTGTTCATCTGTATAAAATATTTGGTCCTAATCCTGGCCCAAAATATTATATTAAGCATTATATTTACCGAAATATAAAAGTAAACACGTAGACCTAGTGCTATGAATATGGAAGGTTTGATTATCATCTATACAACAAAAGCTTAAACACTTTATTTTGACGTCGATGTATAGGTCTCCCACGTCGTCCCTTTACACAAATATTCAGAAATTTTCCTCATATTTTCTATATTTACTACCAATGCCATTCTGGTAACGTTAGGTGAAAAATTAGGCGATGAATACAAAATGTTCGATGGCTGTTACGTAATGTTATTTGCTTTCGTGAACTTCATCTCTCGTGGGTCTTCACATACCCAGCGTGGAAACAACGAGAACATATAGATAAGGGCTGAATAACAGATGAAAGAGGAAAATTAGAAATCCCACCCGAACATTTCCCACAATGACTGCTGAGAGGCTAGAATCCGTTAACAACACGTGCAGCTGTAAATTATATGTTGATCTTCTTAGAACCACCGAACAACCTACAACAGGACATTGTAAAGTAAGGTTTAGAGTTCATATAATTTTTGATAACACTGACATAGATTTAAAATAATTTTCTTTTGGATTTACTATCAATGGTCAATGATATCGTCTCTGGGTGTATCGCATCTCATGCAATATCACAATGTTCTTGCATGTTTCGAAGGGATATGAGATGAAATATTTAGAGGTATATTTCGACAGATTTAGAGATAAAATATTTTATTATATTTTTAAGGGTTGATTTGTCCAACATTGTCCAATGAATACGAGATCGCTACGTTAAATATAACTTAGGAAAAAAATTACCTATCAGGAATAAATAAATGACACAAAAGAAATTGAAAACCAGCTCAATGGGGAAACAAAGCGGAAAGGCATTTATTTTCCGGAAGACGGTGGCAGCTTTAATTAAACAGATAGATAAATAGATAGATAGGTAGATAGATGGGTAGATAAGTAGATAGTTAAATAGGTAGATAGGTAGATAGATAGGCAGGTAGGTAGATAGGTAGATAGAAAAATAGGTAAATAAGTAGATAGATAGATAGATAGATGGATGGATGGATGGATGGATGGATGGATGGATGGATGGATGGATGATGGATGGATGATAGATAGATAGACGAATAAATATTTGCCTGAGTCGCAATTAAGGAAACAAGAGAATATACTATTGCTGGGCAAACATATAGATACTGAAATGCTTAGCCAATATGTTTCAGCCCAGCAGGGCCTTTACAAAGGTGATTTCAGTTGGCATATAGTAAATAAGTAACACACGGTAGACAAGTACATTATAAAACGTAACTCTTTCTTTTCTCTCGCATTGAATTATAATGCAGTTTCTGTGATGAAAGTTAATGTGAATGTGTAAATTATAACTGTTTCAATAGCTGAATTAGAGACACTTCTTCCAAAAATAACAAAACAAAACAATATCTTGAAAACCCTCTTAATCTATTTCGTGGTCCCAGAATTTGCTATTAGACGAGTGTAAGTTTGGTGCGTTTATGATTCTGCTTGATTCAAACAAGTAATTTTTAAAAATACATATATCAATATCTGTTCCTGTCGTGTGCTAGATAGGTCCAATCTTTCTCACAGAAGGTTTATTTTCGATTAGGTTTTCTTTCGGAAAGTGCTTTGAAGTAAATTTTAATTCGGACTGTCGTTTAAAGGTGTAATGCACATTCTTCTATACCGATCAAACCTCTATCTAACGCATATTTTCTTTAGGAATGGGGCTAAATTTAGTAGAAAGTTTTAATAATGTTTACAGTGTGTATGATGTAGAAGTCAACTTATGTAACCAACTATTCATGCATTAAAATTTAAAAATTGTGTTTAATTTTTAGTGCATGGGTAGTTGGTTACATAAGTTGAATAAGTAAAATGTCGTTGATAAAGAGCGACCTTAATAACGCGTTCAACGACAAATATACGATCGTCCCTCACATATTGGTTTGAAATTAACTTGAATCATAAATATTTTGGCGCCTTTAAAAATATAAATTGAAGTCATTTTAGGGGTAATCGCATTTTGGACTCGCTAGAAAGATGTGAACTCAACAGAAGTTCAACTGGAGCCTTGAAAATTAATGCGATTCAGTATGTCTTGTGACATGTCTAAAGATCTTGTACTGGGGCTGCGTAGTCATTGGACACCTAATGCAATTTATTTATGCCTTATTAAGCTAGGAGTTTGATGTAGTCTGCTAAGGTCCTTCCGCTGTGTTAACTTGTTCTTCAAGAGCAGGCTGGAAATGCAGCAGAGACTAAAGTGAATTTGTGGCAGGCGATAGTAGCTAGCATCTAAATTGTTCTGAAAACTTCCATTATGACTCTGAAATAAAGCATTTCATTAAAATTTTAGAATTTTAAGACCTTACTGTCTCCACAGTAATACGATTCGAACTGAGTGTAATGTACGTGGAGATTCAAATCAAAGTGCCCTTTTTATTGAAAATTATTTAAAAATCACTGAAATTGAAAGAGAAACACGTTTACAGTTTGTGTATGGAAATACGAAGGAGATGAATGCTGACCACTTTGCCGACTTTTCTATGTGCTTCATTCCCATTCCATTCGAATACACGAAAAAATAACAATTTATTTCAATTTGTTATCAGCTGGTGTGTCTTCTTGTCCCAAAGAAAAGAAATAATAGTATCCTGTCACACGTATGTATTTATGAGTCACGTCATAGTTTATTATTAATTTTCATCACTTTGAAGTATATTGTAATGATATTTTATTCAGGAAACCTACGGTGTCAGCAAACCATTAATAAAGCGATAAATTGATACATAAATATTTTAGTAGATTCAAAGTCTGGCAGGAAAATTGTAGGCTATTATTATTATTATTATCATTATTGCACACATACGATAACCATGTGTGCAAATTCGTCGATATGTTTAGGAAAACCATTACATCTTTAAAACATATTCTACGCTAATCTCTAATATTTTTGTATCAATCTATTTACGTTTCTTCAGGGCTTAGGATGTTTGTTGTAGTAGTCTTTTATTTTGTTTTATCTTTTCATACTGCTTTGTTAATGTCTGTTTAGTGTTTTGTTTTGTGTAGTATTTGTACTGTTTTTTGTGGTATTTGTGTTTTTGTACCGGCTGTATAATAAGACACATCTTTTCTTAAGTCTGCATGTTAATAAATGCGGCATGAATTGAATATTATTATTATTATTGTAAAGAAAATAGCATATTATTTATAATATATTTTAATGTCTCTTTTACGTTACATGCCTTAGATATATAGTTGAAAAATATAGACGCCATCTATACGATGTGCGAAAGAAGTGCATGTGGCAGTGTGGTTAAAAAATGAATGTTACAGTTATAGGATGTGAAATGAATTGATATGTTTCAGGTAATTAATAAGGCCTGTGGTATTTACAGTTGTCATAAAAAATGTTTCAGGTTTTCTTTCATTCTGTTAAAGATAGTGAGACACACGAACAGTAGTACAATACATGGGGCTTAATATATAAGTGGAATTCGTTTTGACAGTTTCATGTTTCCATGGTCAAAGGCTGTAACAATAGAAATAACCGTTTTGGCGCTGTTTGATACATGGGGAATCCTGGAGTAAATTAAAAATGTACTTTAAGACCTGTATAATATTACACAATAATATAGTTGGCTTTGATGCTGCAGTACAATACTTAGTGCAGGAAAAGAGCTGTCCTTATTGACTTTCTGATTCTCTTGCTGTCCTGCAAGAATAACATTGTGAAGGAGGCTTGGTCACTTCCAACATTCGTCAGAGTAATTGTACGTTTTATAAGGCATGTGAAGGACAAAGTTTTGTTAAATAAACGGAGTCAAGAAAGTCCTCATTCGGTCTCATTTAAAGAATGAAAGAACCTCATTTCGTGGCCTTTTTCGAAACCGTTTCTGCCCGATACAAGCCTGATACAGTATTGCCTTAGGCCGTTTTCTTGTAACAGTGGCAAGGAGAAGGCAGAGCACCGTCACATGTGAGAAGCAATCACGGGAGGTAAGCACTTGAGTAATGTCTGCAGTAACAAATATCTAATGAAAATTTTAGTGTCTTCGTACTGTTGAGTTTTTCGTAAATATCTCTATTTATTGTAAGAGCGAACACAAATGTTAGAACACCACACATTCCGTTCACATCCACTACATATTACGGCCGTTTTGGCCATCATCAGGTAGATTTTACGCCATGAAAAAAATTACCGAAGTTAAGGTCTCTCCTTTACAGTTAATAAATTTAAATACTCAAGTTAGATTATTATTCCCTACAGGGGAATAATAAAATACACATTGGTAGTTACAATGGCTAAAACTTAAAATATTATTGTTGTTGAATTTCATATAAAAGAGATTTCATTACAGTAAAGCAGAGTATAGTGTAGTGTTTTAGTTTAGCTTAACAGACCACAGCACAGGACAGCAGGGTATAGTATATTATATTGTACTGTATTGTAATATGTGGTGTAGTGTAGCATAGTATAGTATAGTAAAGCGTAGCGTAGCGTAGTGTAGCATAGCGTAGCATAGCACAGCAGAGTATAGTATATTGTGTATTGTTTTATAATGTAGTGTACTAGAGTATAGTATAGTTTAGTATAGTATATTGTGTATTGTTTTGTAGTGTAGTATAGTATAGTTAATATAATACACTTTATTGTAGTGTAGTGCAGTGTTGTGGTGTATTATTGTAGTGTAGTGTAGTATAATAAGGTATAGTAAAGTATTGCTTTGTATTGTATAATATAGTATAGTGTACTGGACGTGGGTGACGTACTTGGCGATGTGTGTCCCAATCTTATTTATCAATACTCTGAGTATTTCTTTGTGCTATACTCGTATGGCACAAATTTCCACTTACGGAGTTTTGTTAGACGTACATGTATTGCATTACTTGCTTTTGGACACCCTGTTCCTGAAATGAATGTGAACGAACTCTGGGACTTGTTTTGCTGTACACAGGGCTGTATACGTCCATCTGTTCCAAAGTAACGTTACGCAAAGTTAAAATCTGCTGTTTCCCCCAAAACGGCCGAAATGTTTAGTAGATGACAATTGAAAGTTCAGTGATCTAAAAGTTGTGATTGCGCTGATCAACTGTCTGTTGGACCAGAAGCTCCCTCTAGAAAAACCGCCAAGAGCAGCCGTTGCATGATGATTATGAAAAAGTGCTTATTGTCAGTTAAATGTAAATTTCCGTTTATGAAACCCGATTGTTGCATATATATTACTCAGTTACCTACTCGCCTTCTGTTTCAGATGTTCTGCTCCATTATTTAATACTTGGGAAAACTGCAGGTTTCATGTTCAGTTCTGTACTCATATTGTCGACTAAGAATGTAGGGTCTGGTCTGTATGAGGCTGTGTTGAATAACGTGGCTTCTACATCAAATGGAATTTAATTTCCTAAATCACTATAAATTTTGAAAAACTTTATTTTTACATTGCAGTAAAAGGACGAACTGAATCTGTGTCTATGTACTTGATTGGATCATTCTGAGGTGTCAATCGTTATGTGACGCTAAGCAAAGTTTCCTGTGAAATCTAACCGGTGATTGCGTCAGCAACGTTCAATTTTGTGAATTTAACACAGTACACAAACACTTGGGCGGTAGAATGTAATTATTTGCTTCTCACCGGGTTGTCATTAATGAACCAGGTCAACTTGGCAGCAGGCTTAGACCATAACGAGGTGCAGTTTCCACGGAGAATTTCGTCGGCACGATACCGATGACGTATTCCAGATATCACGGGTCTGCCACGCGGTGTCTCTGTAACAGTTATATAACACATTAGCATACGGTCTGGAGATCACGTCTGCGGCAGGTGTTGAACTCTGCTATGTGCGTAGTTTATCTTCAAGTACTTAATATGATAACATTTGATTTGTTTCAGTGGTCGCGTTTGGTAAGCCAAACACGTGTCGTAAATTAACGTAAGCGGTTTTATTTACCACATTACTTGTATGAATTTTCTTTTAAATGATCAATCTGTTTTGAGTTTTATAGCATGATTCCTACTAGAAAGTAGACCAATGCATCCGTGTTAGATAAATGTGAACAGTAACTCAGGTACATACTCGTATAATTAGTGCCATGACATAAACAGACACTAAATCACTTCAATTGGAAGGTTGCATTGAATATACTTATTTATCTGTGACTGCATTTAACTATATGAAGTAGGATTTTGCTTGGATATTTGATAGTTGTAAACTGATCAATAAATTCCGAACGTTTTGTGGAACGCAAAACTTCATTACCACGTGGCCAAGACTTCGTAACTGGTGTGATCTTGACCCTTACAGTGTGAAAAAATATTTAAAAAGATTCCCAAGTGGTCTCTTCCATCTTGTTTTCTAAATAAATTTTATGGGTTTTTACGTCTTCTTTAAGCGTCCAACATGATATTCCCCTTTCACCACTTTATACACGGGTATTAGGATTGTAATGAAGTTATTCTAGAAAAATATTTGTTGAAATATTCCTAAATGTGCAAGATCTACATTTTTCAAGTAAATAAATCTTTTTATGTAAAAACAACAATCTTTACATGCAAATATCAAAATTTCCCGTATATAAAATTTACACATTCAATCTCCAGACCGCAAAAGAATGAAACACACGACTGAGTTTTGAGACTTTGATAAATCACATTATTCGAACAGTACAGGCGTCCATATATTTTCGCAAATGTCACAACGTAGCTTTATGTATAATGATGGGGAAATTCGCTCCATGTAGATAATAATATTACATTACACAGTTTGGTATAACTCCTCTGTTCACTTCGCAATTATTGAAATTATCTCCCCACCGCTGTCTGCCAATTTACAGCTACAAGAGGAGCTAGGCTATACATACGGTGACAGTGGCGTGTTCTTGTAGCATAAGAGACAAATGTCACACGTAGTTGGACAAATATAGTTCTATTTTACGAAAAGTGATGCTGAGTTATAAAAATCGAAGAATCTAGCAAACCAATCAACTAACTTGGAATTCTTGAGAAGGTGAAGAATCTCACCGTCTCTGAACTGTATCCTGAACTGTTCCTGAGCAAGGTGAACCCATTGTAAACCCGCTCTCTAATTTTTCATTTAAGATCTAGTAATATTTTAATAATAACCTCTCAGTTAGTCTTCTCATTCTCATCTTGTATGGAGCTTCAACCGGATTTTGGTCAAAGGCTTCCCCGTTGCGGCAGATTAGACACAATTGAATTTTAATTAGTTGAGAATGTCGGCCCCGTGCCCAACCCTCAAATTGGAGGACCAGAGTGCCTCTCTTCTTCCGAAACCTCTCTCTAAACCTGTCCCGTATTGTGACCTTACTAACAGGTAGTCTGCCGCTGGCAAAACCGACTTAAGTCTAGGTTTAAAAATGACTTTTTCACTATAAATGTTCCGGCTAATATCTTGCAAGCAATTCTCGTATGTGATGTATATGCTATAGAACGTGCAAGGATGACGGAACTAATGAAAAAATATTACAGAACTGGTGAATAATGTGGATTGTATATACTTTATTAAGTAGCATTATGGACCATTTTCACATTTATTTTCCTTGGTGAATACATTTGAATTATTATCTATATTATTATATGACATCATTCGGACTTTAATCCATTAAAAGATATACGGTATTACATTCAAAATAATATTAAGTTCCAGAGATCTGATGTGCTTCCTTTATCAGATTAAACATAGAAACCTAAACCTTTTCTTTAAGGCTTTGTGTAATATTTGATTATAGTGAAAAATCAAGTATTACACTGACACAAAGTGAAGTGGCAGCTAAAATTGTCGTTCTTTATAGAAAAGGGTTACTTCTTTTCTTTCCCCTCCTCTACCTTCTTCTTCTTAATCTAGGCATTTCTTGTTTTCGGGTCATGGTTTCCGCAAAGCCCTTGCGTACTTACAGCTTATACACCATCAGGTACAGAAACATTCCATAGGGTAGGGGATTTTATTGAATATTTGAGTGACTAGTAACTTCAGAAAAGAAACTGATTCATTTTCTCAAGTTCTGTGTTAAATAATACTTCGGATACTTATCATTGTATTAGCAAAGCTGAGATTTCTGTTTCTGTTTATCATGCAGTTAGCACAATTTTAATTAATTCTCATCAGCCACGTGTAGTTGCATTGAGGATATAATTCGGGAACATGTAGAAATACGTGTATATTTTGCTTAACAATTCTATTCTTTGCCCTTCGCTAGTGTAGGGAGCTTGAATCTTCCATAAAATTTAATGGGCTTATATAAAAATTTTCACACACGCACAAAGTGATGAATTGACCATTATCATCCACGTAACGGAGATAATGCATAATACCACTCATGACTAAATGGAAATACATTCATTGCCTAGAACAATGTAATTTCCACCCACACGAATTGGCTTTCATCAGCTTCTACGTAATTATTCTGTGAATAATCATACAGAGAACTTTCACGAATATATACAGGACAATTCAGGAGGAAAGGTCATACGTACAGAGCTGTATCAGAGTGAATAAGCTTGTAAAATAACTTGCGACAACATATTTTAATTTGACTGTAGGACCACAGTTTATTCACACCATTTGATGAGTTGGTAGTAGTCAGTATATTATTATACTGACAGGTAAATATGATTGTGATAAGCTGGCATAATTGCATTAATTGACGTAATATTTAACAATAGCATAATATTATTTTTAAAAAGGGTTTTAATTGTTAACGTAATAAATGTGGCTAAATAACATTTTAGTGAACTTTCATGCCCATGAGCCCACCACTAGTACTTAAGTTGGGTTGAATGATTCCAAAATTAACTCGTCAAATAACATAATTGTAGATACATTTTATATTATTTTAACATCGAATTTACAGTTCTAAATTTTTTTCTTTTTAACCCCACATAACTTTTCCATTTAACACTCCTTGATTTCAACAAAGTTTTTATTTAAACATGCAAATGTTACTACTAATGCTAATACTAAATTGTGGTTGAATAAATAACTTAATTTGTAAAGGTATAAAATAAATTATACTTAGAAAAATTCGAAAAGAAACGACAGAAAACCCAAAGCCGCCACAATGTCCGGCCTGATGTTACGACATTTAAATTATTGCTTCATAAAAAGGACTTATATTCGTTTATGCATTTACGTACACATTTTATATTATATGTCATATTGTGTGATGATTGTAACTTAATTATGTTTTAAAAACCTGATTATTTAATACATAAAACATGAAAAAAATATGCAACAAAATCTAGCAAAAATTGCTCAAATGTTGGGAATTAAAAACAACACGTTTAAACCTACTTTGGTCCAGAAATTTTCAAGCATAGAAGCATATAAAGCACTGGATCTCCCAATTCTTTTATTTGAAATAGAAATTTGTATCCTTAGAAAAAAGGATAAAAATCTATTGGCATCAATCGAGATGAATGTTTTCAGAAGAAGAGCCAGGAACGCTTTTTCGACCACAAAAAGAATGTAGAAATTTTGGAAGAGTTGAAAGTAGAACCAGTTGACTAGAAACTTACAAGATACAAATAAAATTGGCTACGACATGTAACAAGAATGAACAAAAACAGGATGCCAAAAATAATGCTGAATTACAGACCAAATGGACGAAGACGACTTGGATGACCTTTGAAGAGACTGTTAGACGTGGCCGAAAGAGGTCTATCGAGACCTAACTGGTGACGGATGATGATAATAACATACAAAATAAAGAATATCTCAGATAACGTTGATAGATAGAAAAGCATAAAACTTGCATGATTTTTACTTGCTTATTTTAAGACGTCTAAAAAAGCTAGATTCAGATTGTTAGTACACAGAGTGTCAGTGACACTATTAAATACATATATTTTCATGTGTGAAAAGTTCATTCTATTTCGAAATGCAGTATTGAAGACATAACATTTAAATTACAATAGAAGTTATCAGAATAAATTACTATTTCTGCTGTCCTATAAATGCTTCATTCTGTGTGGAACTTACAGTCAATGCAAATTAAAAATTATACACTTTAGAAATAAGTTTATACGAATACGTTGAGGAAAAAATTAATTTTCTTGACCAAGTGCGTAAGGAGTGACGGCGACACAGCTAACAACATATGTACATTTGTATTCTTGTAATAATAACATCACCCTGAAGATGGCCGCAATTGCGGCTGATACATGTTCGTGAGAAAAATTGAATAAAATACATCGTCAACATTGAATTGTGTTTTGTTAGTCATTTGCACATTACGGATTTTTATATATTTCTTAGTCCCTCAAATTTTATACCGTCTCCATCTTAATAAATATTTCATAGGATATTTTTGAGTGGGTAAGAGTTATTACAAAACTTGTGCGTATGTGCTGAACGTACGTTGCGTGTGTAATCCCTTTTAAGTTGTCTAGAACTACAAAAATATGTCAATTTCGCATGATATCCTTACTGACATGAATGTAACTAACTCTGAATTCCTCGAGATTCTGGTCAGTTTGAAACTCACCTACAATGTCCATATCTCCTGAGACCAACGCTGTGTGGAAGGATGGGGCGTCAGCCGACACCTCGCAACTATAGCGTCCTGACAGAGACAACTGCACGTGCCGTAAAGTCAGCTGCGTCGCGTTAGATTTCCCCTGCTGCAAGAGAACAGCGACATTTAGAATAGACATGACAAGACTTCACGATTAGTTCTCTGAATATAATGAAAGTGTTTTGTTAGGGAGAGCAAGTGACATTGCAGAGATCTCGCACCGTGTAACCTGCTGTCTGCCTCTCCGTCTCTTGCTCTGTCTGCGTCTTTATCTAACCGCTAACCAACTAGCATAATCGTGATTTATGAAAACGTATTAGAATTTGTGATGTGCTATTTGGAGGTAATATATTAGCATGTCATTTCTATTGCTATTCAAATTAGCTGTAAGGAATCATTTTGTCACATGAATCTGATATAAAAGTTTGATATTGCAGACAATTCTATGGAATATTTGATGTTAGTGGTCCCTTTATATCTGCCTTTACTAGAGCGCTTTTCTGGTTTTAATCTGTGAAATAAGAATTTCCCGGACTGATAATAGCGTCACTAGCTTCAAATACGCCAGGTCCTCTCTGAATAATTCTGTCTCCGTTATAAGGACATTAATATCCAACTCTGGTGATATGTACGGAATGGGTTACTGACATTTTGTGTATTTTGATCATAGCCATTCCGACTTGTTTTTACTTATTTATTTAAAATATATTCCGGTCAAAACACAACTATATTCTATCAATTATACATGTAGCGACATGTTTCGACTCAGTCATCATGAGGCTTAATCATTGCACCATATCTAAGGTACCTCAAGTAACCGTGCACATTTTGGGATCCCTAAAAGTTTACAGAGGTAATCGCTAGTAGATCGGTAGTATTACTATAACGATGCTATATTTATGTGTTTAACGTGTTCCGACTGACAATACAATTAAAAGGTTAAAATTATAAAATCATATAGACTTTTAAGCCAGATTAATTTGTATATAATTAATATAAAATTCGGGATGAAATTTCAACAAATTTGTTGCTCATCTTTGTAAATTTTTGAGATCCCAAAATATGCACTGTTACTTGATGTACCTTAGGTATGGTTCAATGATTAGCCTGATGATGACACTTTGAGTCGAAACATGTCGCTACATGCATAATTGATAGAATATAGTTGTGTGTTGACTGGAATATACTTTAACCTTTTGATGCCTAATGTCAAATATAGTGGTCTTACCGCACCGCTAACCTCTAAAGTTGCATTTTATATATTTATTCAACAAATGTAGGTACTGAATATTTTAAACGTGGTATGTACTCTCCGTTTTTGTCTCTTCAAAATGCAGTTTGTTTCATAATTCTAATGTATTTGGTTCCTGTATTATTCACGTTTTATATACAGGATGTGCTAAAATTTAAAAAAATAATTCCGGTGCCAAAAGGTTAAATAGATATTTTGATCACTTGACGCTGATGGCAGCCGGATAAATTTTTATTGAATGAGGTCGTCGTGAAATCTTCAAGATATATCTCTTTAATGTTTTTATAAATTCGCCTTCCTGTATTCCGACTCTTCAAACTTAATTACCCTTACATTTCAAGGGGCGTAACTTATGTGCTTAATTAATTGATCCTCTATCCTAGCGCAGATTTTGTTGACCGAATTAAGCAAATTATTTCATGAAAAATCGGTCGTTTGATTTGTTACCGCACTCATCGCTAGTATGGAAAGTTGTAGAGATATCTGGCAAGTGATACATTATTCATATTTTCTATTGTCTGTCTTGTTTCTCAAAGATGCGATGGAACTGTGGTGTGTTACTATAATGTCTGATTTGAAGGAAAAATGCCTTTGTTTTTACGTTTTGCCTGAAACTCTGGAAAAGTGGATGGAAACGATACTGAATCGTAATATAGACTCAAGGAAATGTTTTCCTCCTAGCGGAAAATGTCCTTCATCTATATGTCCGAAGAAAACGACAGACATCACGTACAGAAAACAAGATCATAATGGTGATATTTCTTTCTAGTAAGAGTATTTTATGTCAGAAATTTATTATTCTATGCCAAATATATAACCAGCAATATTATTGGGAGAGTTTGCAACGTCTGAGATAAATGTTGGCCTAAAGCGCCCGGAGCGATGGTGCATACAAGGCGGAGGGATACACCTTGACAATGTGAGGGGCGCACTGCTTTGTCAGGACTTAAATTTTAGGCCATTAAGATCATGTTTTTCCAACCCCTCCTCTGTTGATTGTCATTGATTTTTCTTTCTGAGAGAGAAGTCACAGTTACGAGGACGCCGTTTCCCGAAACTTCTTGAAATACAGAAAAATTGCTGACTGTGCTACACGCCAGTTCCCAAACTCAGTTTCATTGGTGCTTTCAGCAGCCACAGAAGTTCTGCACTCACTGCTTAAATTAAAAGAGGAAAATTTTGAAAGTGAAAGAACTACTAATAAAAAAGTACATTATATTTCTTTATCGGCAGAGTCCGAACATTTCGGAAAATTTCTCGTATAAGTACAACATTGTGCAGAGTTCGACATGCCTCTAGAAGAGGCAGGTTATTGATCATTAAGTCGTCTCTCTCAAATTTTCAGTATGACTAATTTATGTTCGCAGCAAACATTGTGTTTTTAACTCCACAAGCGTACTGAACATGAAGTTTCCCACGTTTCAAGCAGATAATATTTACGGATTGTTCCCCACAAAAATAAGTGAAATTCAGTACCACAGATGTCTCCGTAATCTACGCATTTATGTATATATATATATATATATAACATATGAACATCTGCACCCTCACGCTTTTTTCGCCTGTGCTGATGAAAGTCAAAGAAGTTATACAATAATGATATGATGTGATAAATAGTTAGAGACATGTCTTTGAAGAAATAAAGGTTTCTAAGTTGCCTTCTAGAGAAATCTAGTGTTTTAATTACACAAAATTATTTTTATTCTATTGTCGTGTAAACACGTTTACGATTTTTTACATAGAAATATATTTAATATGTTTCTGTTTAATGATATTTTTAAAAGAAGTAGATATAATTTTTTTATTCTGCTCGCAGAAGCCGATAAGTGGCTGCTAACTCTATGGTGTTGTCCATTTAATTAGTCATTAAGTTTCCGTATTTTTTTTCCTGTTGCTAACTCTGCTTTTACGTACCTACCGTACATGGGAACAAACATGTAACTGAATATTGATGATGCAAATTTAGAGTGTAATTGTTATTCTCCCTTTTGTACGGTGAAATCGTGTTTGTGAAATTATACCCATAGATCAACAGTAATGCTTTTTCGTCAAAGTAATTTGCACGGTTCTTATTTGCGAGCCTGTGAAAAGGACCTGTTCAGACAAAGAGTTCAGATTTTTTTTGTTAGTTTCTGCTCTTTCATTAAAATTTGTGTGATTTGGAACTAGTGTTACGAATAAAGAATACTCGTTCTTGTATATAATCTAGAATACGTAAAAAAGAATTGGCTAACTCAATAAAACATGCGTTTCTTTTCAGCTTACGAACAAATTATTTTTATGGAAAACGACTTTTTATACCACAATAACTAAATAATTTTAGCGCGGTTTTAGTCTGTTCCGGCTTACTTCTCGGCACTGTGTAATGTTAAAATATTTTTATTTAAATTTATCTTTATGGAATCCTGTCATCTACTTCTACGCCGAACTAGCTTCCTTTTACCCTGAGACTTCGCGACCAGTATTGTACAAATAATTCTGTATCATTCTTCTGCCGTATGAGCCAGAACCCATCGCATAAAACAAGCACAAAAACAAGTGGAAACGCATTTTTGAATAATCGATTTCATCAGGTTTTGGATGTATATGATTTCTACTACAGTGTGAAGCCAAAATCATAAATATCTCTCGTATTGCATGCCGGCTATCTCTTTGTAAATCTTAGGGGTGTATCTGATATGTGACATTCAAGTATTTCTGAACCGAGTTGCAAGCAGTAATCCACGGCCGTAGCATATTAACTGTTGTGTTTAACTGAGATTAAAACTGAAAAGATCAGTGCGGGGACATTGTCGGTTTCAGTTTCACACACAATGGACACTATGTCGGTAACATTCGCCACTAATGAATGAAATTTTTTCAAAATTAATAACCTTGCACTGTAATTTTTAGGAGAAGCAAAACGCAACTTTAAACTAAAAGTGATTATTTTAGGGTTTAAATATTTATTTTACATCAAAGAGAGAATTTAGAAGGAATTTAAATAATGATTGTAAGAATTATTGTTTTTATGCGTGACGTTACAACCGAATTAGAAATGTGCAGTTTCCGTAGCCCTGAATGCAGGGTAATTTCAGGAGCATTTTTTTCTCTATCCACTGGAACACCGTGATTGCGAGGAAGACGCAAATATAGCCACTGTTACGAAACATAATGTCCGTACCATAGCAGTCAGTTACCTGAAACCTGGTAAAATATACACCATATAACACAAGGGGACCTTGAACAGTGGCTAACGTAATATTTGTATAATGAATCATCTGTGTCATAGACGTCTAGGGAATTTACTCACCAATACGTACAGAAAAGCCAAAGAACCAGAATGGCAGGTGATTAAACAAACTAGAACTTAAATTGGTGTTCCTTACCATGCTGTCGCCTCCGAAGTTCATTACTAAGGGAAAAACGAGGTACAGTATGAGATGGCTTGAGCGGCTGCTGCACTGCGAAGTGGAAAGGAAATGGAAAAATGACCGTATCACTACATTCGCTGGATAGTGTCTTTACAAAAACAGAAACAATTGCGAAATGCTTTCTCCGTAGACAAAATAGTCCAGAAGAATGGAGAAGACTTGGATCGATCTTGCGAAAAATGAAGTATTATGTAGAGCCAAGTATGAGTGGAACATCCTACATACAACAAAACGAAGAAAAGTTAGCTTTATGGGTCACATCTTGCGCTGGGACTGCCTTCTGAAATTCGGTATCGAAGGAAAGATGGTAGTAGAGGAGTGATGGGGAGACGAGAAAAAGAAGTATGGTGCTACTGGACGGCCTTAAGGAAATGATAGAATGCTGGATATTAAAAGAGAAAGCACTAGATCGCCCTCAGCGGAGCACATACTTTGAAAAGTCTATGGGCCTGTCGTGAGATGGACAAGGAAACAGAGATATCAGTATGAGATAACAGTACTTGGGCTACGTACCCACGAGGTTTTTTCTGACAATATGGCAGTTGTGACCCAGTACAGGAAGGCTTTCTAAGTGGTTTAATATTATTATTGTAATTCTTGCCATTACATTTGTATTTAATGTACAAAAAGAAGATGCCTTTTCACGCTTGTATTAGAAATCTATTTGACAACACTGGCCCACCAGCAAAGGCGTTGTGTCGGGCAGTCTCACATTTCCACCTCCCACCCGCACTTTCATAAAGAAGAATAAATGGAAAATTCAAAAGTCAGTTACGATTTTATTCGCATTTGAATTGGGATGTGAAACATTTCTGGTCCAAATTCTCTATTACTGAGATATACATTGTCAGTTACTGCGTCACATGCTTCAAAAGTAGCTGGTAAAATCACAGGACACAGGTGTTAATTAATGTCGAATTTTGTTATCTGCTATGCCACTCCAAGTTTAAGTGATACAATGAAGTTTATAGATCTAACATGACCTACGCTGACAGGTACAACCTCTTATTGTCAATGTTCTCCATATTGCAGGCACTGCCAATCGCAGGAACTGAGAGACACATTGTAGAGGTCTGCGAGTGAAAAGAAATTTGAGGTAAAGGCTTAAATGTCAAGAAACATTGAGGCGTAAGTTTTTTACATAACTTGAAGCTATGAGAAAACCATTTTTGCAGTGGAAAAGCAATACGTATTACATATTATGGGTGTGTGTTTGTAGGCTTAGTTATCCAGCATGCAATTCGTATGCGACATATCGTCATCTGCGATCTGTCCGGCTACATAGTATTTTTCCACATTATCTCACAGAAGGCGCGATTTTCGAAAAACATTACGGAAAATAAAATGTTTGTTAAAATTTTCTACAACTTTTGTCTGAAACATTTCTCATTCTAAGAAGAACTGAGTTAGGTATAAAAAAATGAGCATGTAAAGTGCTCGCTATTTTTGTCCGATTTTAAATAAAACTTAAATTTTCTTGACAGATTTTCGAAAAATATTCAAATGTTAAATTTTATGAGAACCGGTGTAGTGGGAGACGAGTTCTTCCAAGTGGACAAGAAGTACAGATTGACGGACGGGCAGAAGGAAGGACAGAGGGACAGGCATGACGAAGCTAATGGTCGATTTTCACAATCTTGCGAACGCGCTGAAATTCTATCATTTTCGTAAGTATTGTAAGAGTGCGTGGAGTATAATATCCACATTAAAGGGGTATTTTGTTGTCCTTACAGATTTCACAGCAGTTGCTTTTGAAAAGGTTTAGAAAAATAGTTAAAAATTAATGTAACACCCTTTCCCAAATGTTGCTGAGTATACAAATGTAAAAGGCGTCATCTCCTACAAGGCTTGAATCTGAATTTTATAAGTTTTAATGCTAAGGGGTAAATGGGGTGCACCAACGGGTTTTGAGGAACGTAACATGGAAATACAGTGCGTCCCACTCGCTAACGAACCCGGCATTTCTTTAATAATTTTAACATCAATGAAGATAATGCAAAAAAATTTGAACAAGAATACGTTCTTTGTGTGAGAAATGAAGAGGAATGTGGCTGTGGACTGCTTCAAATTTCGTTGCAATGTCCTCATTAGTGTTAAAATTATTAAAGAAATGCCGGGTTCGGTAGCGAGTGGGACACACTGTATAACCAACTGACTTAAAATAAACCTGTATTGTTGAACTGGATAGGTTTGGCTTATACAATAATAAACGGCGCAACGGTTTTCACAAATACTGTGAGAAATATATTATTTTCTTAAAAAACGTTGAATATATATTCTTAAATTCGTCATCACAAGAATTTTGTTACAGAATCTACGACCTTGGAGAATGGAAATTACTTTAGACAGCAGCATATTTGAGAGCTAAAAGAAATATTCGATGCTTAGTCCCTTATATCTATCTCAAAGCAATCTTTAATATATACAAACTGAATGGCGGAAATTAAAATGACATATTTCGGCATTGATGTACCATAATCGGACCATAAAACACATACGAAGGCAAAAAGGTTATTCTGACAACACATTGTGTCGTTTAATTTTTCTTACGGTATCAGTTTGTTTCAGTGCCCATGTATATATTGATTATCGGTAATGTTACGTCACGATATGACCGCAGCACTGGACATTAGTCAGGCACTAACCTTAGCCTCCATAAGCTTGCAGCATAAAGAGCCGAATTTACGCAGTGCCTAGAAATATAAGTGCGTCCGCGACGTTGTGGGCAAAGCGACGATGATAGAACTATCCTGCCTCTCACAAGAATGAAATCTCTGTCTTCCAACTTGTAGAGAGTATTTGTACGTGTCATTGTTTTAGTGTACTTACTTCATTATCCGAGCAAATTAAGAGATATTTTGAAAGCATTTTTACAAACAATTACATTTTTCACAAATATTACTTCAGTATTTTCCAAGTCTAAGGGGTGAGTAAACAAGGAAACACAGTTCAGTTTCAGGCAAGGAAAAGAAACATCCCTAAAGTGTCTAGCCTGTCATTGGAGGCCAGTCACCCCCCGAATCAGTGGCTACAATAGATTCCTTTCCGGGGGGAAATCGGTCGGTTTTTAAAAATGACTTCTCTGTTTGATTCAAATTAGAACCGAACTCTATATAACTTAGCAAATTATTGTGCCGTTACGTAATTCTTAAATAAATAAATAAATGAATAAAATTGCACGTGTTTGAGCTGTGTCAGCTCTGTCAGTGGTGGGAAATTAGTAGCAATAATTGAAAAATAAAGAGTGCTGGGATGGGTTATAAAACTTGTTCATGTTCTTCGTTTCGGGTCGATATTTAAGCCCGACGGTATCGAGTATGAAAGCTAGAAATAGAGCATAGCATTGCACCTGTCATGTGTCAATCTTGTTTACGCATTTTAAATAATAAACCCTGCGTTTCCACCACTGTTTACAATCTCCGGTTCACGTATCGTGTAAAGCTCATAAAAGTTACACGAGGAAAGTTTGCAAGTGACTCTTCATTCGAAAAGTTCTGGCTCTTCACGAAAAAAAAAAGATGGAAAAGGAGACCTATGTTTAAAATGCTAGAATGTAGGTAATGAGGTGAATTTTGTACAAAAATGCCAAAATTTGGGTATCATAGTCGACCTCCGATAAGAGTCTAAGGTGGGTATTTTCCTTTCAATATTTTGTTCAGCTGGAAAACATATAAAGTAAGATATGTACTTTTTTCTACCGCCTGTAATTTTTCGGACATGAAATTGAAATTTTACATTGACGAGATATTTTTTTTATTTATTTTTGCACGTTTGAAAAATTCCCTCCTTTGGGACATACTAGTTTTCAGCCTGGTATAATTTTACCAAAGTTCAGGAGGGTCCACTGTCACAAGTCTTTAGTCCAAAGATGGATGTAATAGGTTTCTCCGAAACTTCGGTAGGTTTAGAAGACAACGGGACTTTGTATTACATAAAACAGTGTTCCTCGCAGCCATCACCGGAAGGATTTCGTACATCGGAATGGGTTTGTGACAAATTACTCCACATTACTTTGACATGTAATCGTACAGACGGTCACTTAACCTAGCTGCAGCGTTTAATCATGTATCCCACTGAAACCAAAGAGCGTGGAAAAGGTTCTCAAGGTTGCAGTTTGAAAAATGCCCAACGAAGTTGTAATTATGCGAGCATGTCTAAACGTACAAACATAATACCATATGTACGTGCGATAATAGGCTGCTGTTTTGGCAGAAATCACAGGAATGTGTGGTCACAATATTATGTTTACCCCGCCACTGTGTTCAAACATACGTAGGGGAAATACATATTACATGTACCCACACGCAAAACGCCGATGTAAAGCCATTAACGTACCTCCACCGTGACACTAGAGACATGAGTTGAAATCGCGTAACTTCACTCTACACAAACGGGTTAGCTGGAAATGAAGTTTCACAAGTAGTGGAGGGAGGCCTTCTTAGGTCTAGGCATCTCTTGACTTTTACCGAATTCCAAGGTGACTCTTCATTAATTCTGTGGTCTTTGGTGTCTGCATTTTTATTTCTCTATTCTTTTAATATGTAGCGCAGGTTAATTGTTGCTTGTTTATCGATGGGTTTTGGTTTGATAGATGGTGGAAACTGTTCCGACGGGACGGTTGGCCTTAGTACTTAGCTGTCGCATTTTGGTTACTATCCGTAGTGAAAAGCGCGAAAACTGTTTGCTGTTTGCTAAGAAAACTGTAAGTAAAACGTACGTTACTAAATTAATAACTATATAAAATTATTATATACGAGAATGTTAAAGTAGAAAACACAGCTGAAGAGTAAAAACCAAATAGATGCCACTTATTATTTTATTGTACTTCTTATAGGCTCAACATGTTTAGGTCACTACTATGCCCATCATCAGGAGCTCGCGACTATAATGTTGATTACCAAATTAGTCGTCTCGTTCTCGGTTTGCTGTAGGTTGGACGTTAGGTGCGATTAGTTTAGAGTAATGTCCGGGCTGCAGCCTGCAGCCCGGACACTACTAGTTGGTTTTTATTCTTCAGTTATCACAATGATGCACGGTCCAACAAACATCAAATTAGAAAAACACGGTAGCTTTAGTAGTTGCTAGAAAGGAGACTGGACTAGAAGTAAATGCTGATAAAACAAAGTAAATGGTCACGTCTAGAGTTCATAATGCGGGACAAAATCACAACATAAAGACTGATAATACTGCCTCTCTAAGGGTGAACAGTTTGTATACTTGGGAACAACCTTAACGAATCAACGTTCTATTCAGGAAGAAATTAAGAGCATATGGAAACCAGGGAATGCTTACTATCATTAGGTGCAACATTTTTTGTCTTCCAGTTTGCTATACAAACACATAAAGTTGAAGATACACAGAACTATAATATTGCCTATTGTTTTGTATGGGTGTGAAACTTGGTCACTTACACTGGGGGACGAACATAGGCTGAGGGACTTTGAGAATAGGGTGCTGAGGAGAATGTTTTGGCCTAGGTGGGATGGGGTAAGAGGGAAGTGGGTAAAACTACATATTGAGGAGCTTCACGATCTGTACTCCTCAACAAATAATATTAGGGTGATCAAATCGGGAAGATTGAGATGGGGGGGGGGGGAAATGCAAAAAAAATTTGGCAAAAAAAAATAATAGGGTGAACAAATCGGGAATATTGGAAGGGGGGGGGGGGGAATGTAACACATATTTGGGCGAGGAGAAGTGCATACATGCTTTTGATGAGCAAAAATGAGGGAAAGAGGCCACATGGAGGACCCAGGCCTAGATGGGATGAAAATATTAGGTTTGATCTTCAGGAAGTTGGATGAGGGCATGGACTGGATTGGTCTGGCTCGTGAAAGGGACAGGTGGCCGACATTTGTAACGGCGGTTATGAATCTTCGGGTTCTATAACATGCAGGAAATTTCTTGACTAGCTGGGAACCGATTAGCTTGTCGAGAAGGACTCTGCTCCATGGAGTGAGCGAGTAAGAAAGAAAGAAAGAAAGAAAGAAAGAAAGAAAGACAAAGTATAATAGCATCAATATTTTTACAGGACAATGTACTGAGGAAGTAAATGTTG
>Ga0123352_10002434_pt1 | contig 25897 bp, 19 predicted proteins | sample TergutLab28metaG_FD_89700 | JGI IMG/M metagenome (GOLD analysis project Ga0123352, IMG submission 89700) | Labiotermes labralis P1 segment gut microbial communities from Petit-Saut dam, French Guiana - Lab288 P1 | ecosystem: Host-associated > Arthropoda: Insects > Digestive system > Gut ...
CAACATTTAATGGATTCAGTTTTGGAGGAACTTCATCACAATCACCAGCAACATCAAGTGATTTGAAAAGTGGTACAACATTTAATGGATTCAGTTTTGGAGGAACTTCATCACAATCACCAGGAACATCAAGTGATTTGAAAAGTAGTACAACATCTAATGGATTCAATTTTGGAGAAAATTCATTACAATCACCAGGAACGTCAAGTGATTTGAAAAGTGGTATATCTAATGGATTCAATTTTGGAGGAACTTCATCACAATTACTAGCAGCATTAAGTGATTTGAAAAGTGGTACAACATCTAATAGAGTCAGTTGTGGAGGAACTTTAACCCATTCATCAGCGTTGGCACGTAATTTTAAAAGTGGCACAAGTAATGGATTCAGTTTTGGAGGAACTGAATTGCAGTCACCAGCATCATCAAGTGCAACATCTAGTGTATTCAGTTTTGGACGTACTTCACCACAATCACCGGAAGTGTCAAGTAATTTTGATTTTGGTACACAAACTGCTGGATTTAGTTTTGGAATGCCTGCGAATTCTAGCAATGTGTGTTTCAACAAGTTCATTTCACATGAAAAATCACAACGCTTCTCACACATCCAGTCAAGGTCGAGTGATTCTGCACAGAATAAATCATGTAAGTTAGTGCTCAATATTTTTGTTTTTGAAAATTTTTTTTAACTCACAACATAAAATTTTTTTCAAAGTAGCTTTTCGGAGTTTTCAAGCAGAGTAACATGGTCACAGCTGTCTTACATATACAGTATGTCTGTAATGTTATGGTATTTTTTCAGGCTTCTCACTTTTGCATTTATTGACAGTTGACGTGAAAAGTTGGGGAAATTATGTGAGATCTCTCATGATGATTCAGGTCTTCTGGGAGGTTTCACTTGTTGGCTGGTAAACAGTTTAAAATGTTTCAAATATTGTAGTGCCGTACACATGACAGTAAATATTAGCGCTTGACGTAGTAGGTCATCTCAGAAGAGTCTTCTGCTACACACTATGATAACCTTATATCGTGCAGGTCTTGATATATGTTCATTAACCCTTTCAGGCCTGTTACTACATATATATATTTTGGAATATATGCTGTTCAGAGCTGGGTGCCAGTAGTGTGTTTGCTGTTGCAGTTGTTGTAGCTGACTGTTCTTCATCACAAAATGTTTCAATATATTTCTGTACTAAGTGTCATACATTTTTGCATGCACAAAGTTCTGAGTGCAGTACCAGTATTCAGTGATTTTCTAACTTGCAGATGACCTGCCTTACCAGTACTTTCTTAAAGTGTAATGCCTTGCACTTGCTTTTTTTTTTATTTGTATTGATTTTTAATATTTTGGTGATTTATAAAGGAATGCAAATGTGACATATACATATGTGTGTGTGTGTGTGTGTGTATAATATTGTTCCAATCCTCCCCTTCAGCGTATGTTACTGGACACAACACTGATATTTCCTGACATCAGCTGGCAAGTTTCCCAGTGTGTCAGTGGTATAAAGGTAAACACTGGTGCCACAGCCCATTTGAGTGCCACTGACTGAATTACACAAAAAGTACGGATGAATTTGTAGAGTTCTGCATTCCTTTTATTGCTTCTAGCATTTACCTTTACTTTCCATCATTGCATTGCTACAGTAGCACATGCTCAGTCCAGTTTACTGTGCACTGCAATTCCTTGGTGCTATTTCTGTTATGTGTGCATTAAAATATGGCAGCCAGCTCTGTGGTATAGGTAATATTTTGGTTTCAAGCTGATGGCTAGGTGTGAGTCACTTGCACAGCATTGGTGATAGCAGACTGGCAGGTAAAACAAAGCAGATACCCTACTTTGCACTTTGATGTACAGAGTAGCCCTTTCCACCAGGTCTGCTAGGTTCTCCACCAGCCAAAAACTGAAAGGTCACCTATACTGAAAGACAGAGGTTTATTATTATACAGTAGCTAATCCCATAAACCAGATCATCACCTTATGGCCACACTGTGTGTGCAAAATGTCAAGCAATCCCCATACAGGCGTATTCAGGCCCAGAGCATTCCAGGAGGTTGAGGCTTCCAGATTTCAAGACAGTAAGCACATGAAGGTGTTAAGGTTGTCAGTCCTGTGCACTGGCTACCTAAATTCCCCAAAAATATTCCTGGTATTGTGACATCACTTTTATTAACCAACTTTTGTGCATTACAACTGTGTATACCAAATCACATACCAGTTTCTTCTCCGATGCGTTTCTGGCGTAATCTGATGCCAATACACCCAACACTTAAACTGCATAATAGCAACACATTATTGAGACTGCACCCAATCTGGAATTGTATATGGCCTCCACACACACACATAATGGTATGATACAGATGCCATTGCATCCACTTTGTCCACATGCACCTGATTCAACATCAGTGATACTAAGCAATTTTACATGTATTAATCATTTTACTAGACACACACACACACACACACACACACACATAGATAGGTAGATAGATAGAGAGATAGATAGATACATAGATAGACAGACAGATAGATAGATAGGTAGATATACAGACAGACAGATAGATAGACAGACAGATAGATAGACAGACAGATAAATAGACAGATAGATATACGGATAGACAGACAGACAGATAGATAGATAGATACATAGATAGATAGATATACAGACAGATAGATAGATAGACAGAGAGATAGATAGGTGGATAGACAGGTAGATAGATAGATAGACAGACGGATAGATAGACAGACGGATAGATAGACAGACAGATAGATAGATAGATAGATAGATATACAGACAGACAGACAGACAGATAGATAGACGGATAGATAGATAGATATACAGACAGACAGATAGATAGATAGATAGATAGACAGACATAGATAGATGGATAGATAGGCAGATAGATAGATAGACAGACAGACAGACACAGATATGACTGAAGATCTTCAACAGTGTTTTAAAGTTGTGTATCTGTCATTTTAAACTACAATCTTAACAACAGATGGTTAGTAAGTGCCAATAGTTACTGTGCACTCTGTATGAAATCACTCTAGATGTGTTGAGAAGAGAATTACAATAGACTGACTTCCTGAATTTGGCAGCATCAGATGCCAAAATGTACTGGAGCAGAAACTAGTGTGTGATTTGATATACACAGTTGTAGCATACAGTAGTTGGTTAATAAAAGTGATGTTACAGAACATGATGCCCTGTACATTTAACATTCCTGGTACTCATTTCTGTTAGAGGCTGAGTCGACCCCAGGGCCGTAGTGAAGCTTGGTTGGATTGAAGTTAGTGAAAAATTCTAATGACATTCTGAATACCAACTGTAATTGTATTTCCTTCTTTCTTTGTAGGGCTGTGTATTCGTGCACCACCCAAACAAGAAAGGCCATTTGAGGCTGTCCTAGGCACTGATACAAGTGTCAGGGTTGGGTGTACCAGAACAGTTCCTGTGAGGCATCAGCACATCACAGCAATGAGAGATTATGCAGACCTGTCATTTGAGGAACTGCGACTGCAGTATTGCAAATATAACTGCAGAAAACAAACAGGTTATTTGCTTCATTAATGTTGTAGCATTTTATGCTCTAGATTGCAGCTAGTTATGTCACTTTACTCTTTATAATACAGGGCCATTGACAAAGAAATTCCCAGTTTTAAAGTTGAATGTCACATTTATGCACTTAAGATTATATAACATTTATTTTGACACATAAAATTCTAGGACTTGTTGCAAAATGTTCATCAGCGTGCAAAGTGAGATTTTAGGCTTCCACCATTGTGTGGTTGAGGCCTTCACGCTTCTGGGATGATGCATAGCATATGTCATTACGTGTTTACTGTCATGTCAGGGTTGGACAGTCCAAGAAGAATGTCAGGCAGCACTCAGATCTGTTCCTGTATTTAGGATGGTGTAAACACCATGAATGGTAGAGCCATTCAGGTTGCAGGATTGTGAAGTTGTCACCAGGATGTGAGGGGAGAGAAAGTGACTAGAAGTGCAGGAATTGAAGGATTTTACTGTGGTGTCTTCAATTTTTGCACCTTTCTTTCATTTTTTGTCCCCTGTGTCCTGTTAGCAACTTAATGCTCCTGCAACCTGATCAGCTCCTGTACCTCTGTAAGAACCAAATAAACCCACAGCATCCCATATATATATATATATATATGTATAAATAACAACAGATTCACATGTAGCCTGGCATTCTTCTTGGACTGCTTGACACTTGACGATGGGATTGATAGGCCATCCTGAAACACTGGTAACCAGCTACCAGCAGACCCTGCAAAATATCTCAAAAGAGCTAAAGCCTGATCTTGTGAAGTTTTAGTGCTTTATCAGCGATGTCATTACCAAGGTCTGTGATACAGTCTGCATTGACAGTGGATGCATTTGTCACCCAACTGGTGAATAGCGTGTGTCAGTAAAGTGGCATGCTGTGTGCAGTGTGTCAGTGATCTGTCCTGTCACTGTATATGAGGTGTAGAACTCAAAGGTGTATGGAGCCGAGCTAATAAAAGTCAGTGTCATCATGCATGGACACTAGCTGGGCGGTGCCAATGTTGCAGTTGCTTCCGTTAGCTGATACTGCGAGGCACAAGATAAGTGTGCTTGCTTTTTGTGGAAGAATTTTGAAGCATTGCATTCGTCATGAGTCCTGCCAAATGTAATTTTTGGAGTAGTTATGATGAACCCATGTTTTGTCTAGTTATAATACAGGCTGTTGTTAATGATCTGATGTTGTAAGGTTGAGAACTGTGTGGGGAAGGGTTTAGTTGTGTTGGGATATGGTGCTGCAATGTGGGGTAATCATATCCTCATATTTTGAGAGAGCATTCTGCCTTCTTCTGCAGTGGTCAGTAGATTGTTACTCAACCTTGAAGGTGAATGAAAATTGGTGAAAGTATATTCTTTTTAAAGCATTTTATTTAATGACACTTGTCAGTTGCTAAGACTATATAACATATGTGATGTGTGACTACATGAGCATGAAGCATTGATGGATGATACTGACAGGAGAAGCCAGAGTGCTTATAGCAAAACTACCCCGCTGCCATTTTATCCACGTGTGCTGTGTGGACTGGCCTGGGATTGAACCTAGGCCTCTGCAGTGAGAGGCTGGTAGCTAGCCACCTGAACCACGGCATGGTCCAGGTTTTATATGTAATATTGAAGGAAATTATTGGATTCCCTGTGCTAATAACAGTATTTTCAATCTGACAACACTGTGCTGCTGTGACAGTGCATGCTTTCTGGTTTGTTATTTTTTTTTTTTTACATGTAAAAATATTTTTAAAATGCATTGGTTTCATATTAATAATTGGCTGTCTCTTTGTTTCAGAGAGCAAGCCTGGCATGATTGACAGAGTAAGTGCATTTAGATTTAATTTGTGCAGGATACAGACCAGCAAGTACAAGAATTGCTTGTAGCACAAGCAGTTCCTCAGCTACTATTTTCTTTGATATATGGTTTTCATGGGGCATAAGCTGTATTATTTTATATCAATATAGAATATACCTAATGTCCAAAACATGAAGCAGGTTTTAGCTGTTTTGTATTCCATGTAAGTATGATTTTAGGTTCTGGAACAAGGCAAATAGATCACAGTGTACAGTGTTGGAAAGGCAAGTGGAAGGAACATTAAAATGTTTCTTTATATATGAAAATTGTATTAAATTGGTTTTGTGTGTGTGTTGTTTCAGCAGACACTGTTTTGAATTGTTTAAAGTTTCTCTTGTTGATGACAGATATGCATAGAAAGTTGGAATTGACAAGTACCTGATGATTCACTTCTACTGAGATGTGATGCCATGTTGATTGGCAAAAGGTACTGATGTTCCAAGGGTGTTTGCTGTGTCCATCAGCAGGATCCCAATAATTACTTATGTTTTGGAGATGCTTGCTGTCTCCATCAACAGGGTCTCAGTAGCTTCTCATATTTTGGAGATGCTGGCTATCTCCATCAGCAGGGATCCAGTTGTTGTAAAAGGGTAGACTACACAGGCCTTGATGGAGACATCAAGATTGGTGTCAGTTTAGCAGTTGACATGACATCATATCACAGAAAGCTCCATCAGCAGCACTGTAAGAATCTGAAATTGCACATTACACGTACGGTAGAGGCTCGATATTAATGATTAATTGGGTCCAATAAAACTAATACAAATTTAGAAAGTGTTGTATGAAAACATTCTTTTGTTTCAGGAATGTTTGAAATGCTGGTAAAGAAAATGCAAAGGAGCCTGAAAAATGTACAGTAATCTATAAAAAAACGAACCAGTTCCGTAAAGTGTGGCGAATTTCTTGAATAGCTGAAAAATTGTTAGCTTTCGAAGAAGGATTCTTGCTACATTGAATTAATTCTTTTTTCACAACTGTCACACATTTCTGTTTCTTGCCAAAATTATGTACATAACTCTTCTCCACGTACAGGAAGTCCAGACTGCTGAAAGCCACCCGGAAGACGTCAGTTATACAGCTGGTATTTTGAATGCCCTGGAATGTCCAGTTTGTCTAGAGATTGTTACATCGCCTGTCCTGCAGTGTGAAAGAGGTCATCATGTGTGTAATGACTGCTGGACGCAAGTTACGTCATGCCCGTTGTGCAAGCGCCCCAGATCAGGAGCACGCAACTATGTTGCAGAAGCAGTACTGGAGAAACTGCTGCTGCCATGCAAATATCGCACAGATGGTTGTGTTGAAGTGATGTCCCAGGTTGACAGGGCTGCACATGAAAAGACGTGCCTCTTTCGCACATTCACCTGCCTGGTTGATGACTGTGATCAAGCATATAGTGTCAGTGAGATGGTACAGCACTTGAAGTCTTCACATTGTGATCTGATATCTTGGAGCAGCTATTGTGTTCCAAAAGGGTAAGTGTAGCACTGGCCTGTGTTGTTTGCTGTAGGTGCAGTATAGCCTTGACATTCATGATGATATGGACCAGTAAAACTGTTACAGACATCTGAATTTATTTTCTGTGTAAGAGGCCTGTTTGGTTCTAAAATTTATAAAATACCAGTAATAAAAATAAGAAGTAATTTCAGCATAAAAGGCATGAACTTTTACTCTAATGAGGATTATGATGTTGATACTGTAGAGTGTCAATTGTCTGAACCACTGCCAGTTAAAAAAAATAGTTAACATGTCCCCACCTTTTGGTTACTGTACTAAAATATCAGTGAGCATTGCATTAGAAGCTGCAATGAGATGGTGTGAGCAGCACTCAGAGTGCAATTCTTCTGAGGTGTTGTCATTCAGAAGGATGAGAGATAGAGCTGCAGAAAAAAAAACTGATCGCACATGGTTCAAAGAAAATTCAAGATAAATTATTTTAAAAACTTTTCCAAGTTTATCTGCCATGTAATAACATGTGTGTGTGTTTATATATATATATATATATATATATATATATATATATATGGACTTATTGTTGACATTCTGTCAAACAGTTTAGTAAGATCAAAATAAATTCAGTATGCATCATTGTTTAAATATTTGCTGGTTGTACTTTACAAACCATTTCCTAGGTCAGATGCAGTATTTTATGGTAATATTCTCATGCATGTTTGAATATCTGAACAATTTGATAAACCTAATTTCCTTAGTCCCAGTTAATTTGGATATTCAACAGTCTACTGTAATATTAATAATACAGAAGTGTATTTGTAGCATTATGTAGCACAAAATCAACCCACCTGGCCTAGTGGGAGAAGCTGACTTGTCAGACACACAGTCTCATCATGCTTTGGTGGAACCAATCACAAAAGACTGAAGCAGTGTATCAAGATGGTTGATCCTACAAGGGCAAAATTGCAAACCTGTAGGTTCATTGAACTTCAATACTTTGTATTGTATTGCACAAACCTTTTATTTTGGAGAAGTTAGTGAGTATGAAGACAATAAAAACTTGCTGTAAGTCGTGAAGGTTTTGTGGCAGTCCTATCAGGCTGACAGTCACGTCAGGTAGTATCCATCCTCTGCATGCTGAGGTGTGACCTGGCATTCAATCTGCCAGGCTTATATACCTGTACCAGGCCAAGTTCATAGCTGGATACGAGCCAACAGGAATCAGTGGGCAGGGTATGTAGATTAATGTGTGTCACCTCAATTCTCATTGGATGTGTTCTGCACCCATTGGAGCATGGCTGCCAGTTTCAGCAAAGCATGAACCCACCATCTCTGTTGGAAGTTGTTGGGATGGAGCGACATCAACAGAGATGGTCGTAATTAAGGACAGTAAAAAAAATGTTAATGGTGAGCTTTCGTAGGTAATATATTGTGGGAGGTTAGCAGTGGCAAGACAGTATGCCAAGTTGTGACACCTTGTACTTTGGTACATGGGTACCAACATTTTGGAGGAATTTGCTGTCCACATGTTGGAGGTGGATTGTGAAATGTTGGTGCATTCATGTGTACCAAATCACAAGATGTCATATCCCAGGAGACTGATCTAAATTCTGCTTAGAGGGATACATCATCTTGGAGGACATAATGCCCATGAAATTGTGAAATGCTGATTTGCATACCATGCTGTCATAAAGCATCGTTTGTATTATATACTGTCCTTGTCTTATCTGCCAACAATCAGTTGCCACTTCCTGTTGGCTCGTTTGGCATATTAACATGTCCCTCTGAGCCAGATGCCCACATACAGAACAGCATGGCAGCAGGAAGTGACCAGTGATAGTTATCGGATAATGAAAGGATGCTGTAGATTGCTAATACTGTCAGCAGAGAGTGTGAATTGTGCTTCCGGATGTTTAAGACACTGCTCTTCTGTACAGAGTGATGGCAAATAATGTATACCAATGTCTTACAGTTAGTGACACAAAATACTGAAAGTATTAGTAGTGTTATTAAAGCTGATCTGTTTGTAAGATGACCTTTGCTCAAGTTGCAGTGTCATCTTCATTATTTGCACTGCTCATCATGTTTGTCAGGTGATTCAATCAAGGAAGTTGAGATAAGCAGGGCTTAATGACACGTGGGAGGAGAAGAATGCTTACGGTTTTGGTGGGTAAACCTGAAGGGAAGGATCCACTTGGAAGGATTAGTTATAGATAGGAAGATAACATTATAGAGGATGGACAAGCATGGACTGGAGCATCTGGCTGAGGATCAGGACAAGTGGTGGGCTTTTGTAAATGCAGTAGTGAACCTTTGGGTTTCACAGAATGCAGGGGTTTTTCTTGAATTGCGAAGGACTGATTAGTTCTCAAGGAAGACTGCTGTATGTAGTTAGTGATTGAGTGAGTTAGGTGTGTAGGTAGGAGGGAGGTAGTCAGTCTGCCAGTACCATGTGGCCAACAGGATTGTGACATTTATCTTTATGTGCTCTATGACTAGTCATACCATCCTCACTGCAGACCCAGCTGTACCACTGACTGTTCATATCCAGTATATTGTTCTTAACATTCTTTACAGAGTGAAGTTCACCCGCACCGTGTGTCACTTTACCTTCAAATCACTTGTGCGCGCATTTTTCATTCCTGGCTGGGGCCTATTCTATCTGTGCCATAAAGTATTTGGACGGAACACGTGTCTGTGGATGCAGGTGTGTAACACACCATGAGGTGTCATTTAATACAGCATTTAAATGTCAAGCCATACCCAGGATAGCATAGTTAGTATAGTAATGAGACTGTCAACTGGACAAACAGGGCATCATGGCATAGTTCCTGCCAAGGACAAGAGGTTTACCTTATCTACCACAGCACACTGTATCATGGCTAGAAGGACTAAAGTATGTCTTCACCCCTGTCAAAACCCAAAACCCACAAGTATGGCATGCTGCTTTTGACATGTTGCAGTGAGGAAGTGTCAGTAATCAGCATCTGTGAAAAGGTTTGAAGATTTATACTTAATTTAACAAAATGTGTTAAGGCAGGTCAGATGAAGACCTTCATTTTTTACCACCCAATTTAGTGCATGTAAGTACGGTACAGCTTTTTCATTTTTGGAAATGATCTACCGTACACAGTATGTGCTTCTACCGCATGGTGATAATTTGCTCTGATCTAGTTGCACACTGTAGGGCCTTTCCCTGCCCTTCTAATATTTTTGTTTGATTCATTGTCAAATGTGAACTTGTACAGTATTAACATGATTGGTCTTATTGCAGATGATTGGCAGGGGTGCTCTCAGTACTGACTTCCTGTGCAGCATTGAAATGTCACATAGGCTGCGGAGTGTGGCTTACCAGGGGCCTGTTCTACTAATGCACACCATTACCAGTGAACAGCCTAGTGAGTGTTTGGTAATCACTGACGTTATGCTTGCCGCTTTAAAGAATAGTACTGGGTTTGAAATTAAGGTGTCCATTTGGGAAATAATGTAGATGTTTAGTAAAGTTACATTCTTTGCAGCTGTGATCACATATGTGTGTTTATTATGAGTATTGTTAAATTTTTGTAAAGCCACTGTGATTGCTTGAAACTTTCTGACATAGTCTGTTGTTATGAGGGGCTCAAGAGTGTTATCTACCATTCTTTCTCATTTTTCACATACTTCTCACTGGACTGGCTACTGTGCAACTGTAAAGTTAAAGTACTGTTCACATACCTCGCATCCTGGGACCAGGTTTTGAACCTGTGATAATAAAAATGTTATGACTGATCTGTGTCACTTTTATTTTCACTGTGTATATGATTATGAAGGTGAGCCAAATAAAAACCTTATAAAAGTGTTACCACATAATTAGTGCAGAAAGGTTCAGTATAGCTGTGTCACTGTGCACCGTGTTGCCAGATGTGCCACACACAGTATTCTTCTGAGTCATACTGATGGCTTGCTGTTCCTGCAGATACACACAGTAGGGTTGCAGTGTTTGTCATGTTTAAAGTTTTGACTTGACTCACCCACTATATTGCAATAGGTCTAATTAATTTGTGCCAGTTGTTTCTCTGTTAATTACAGTGGTTTTGTTACTGTGTATTGGTATGTTTGGTGCCTGTAGTATTACTTAGGTGCAGATCTGGTGGGAAAAACCATGAGCTGTTTTTCAGGATTTCCATACTTGCAGCATTAAACTTCTGCATACAGCATAGAATACTTGAAGTGTGTAAGATACTAGCAATGACCCTTCACAGATGACAGGGCAAATAATTTCTTCCTTCCTTTGTCATGCCTCGGTTTTTATAGCTTTCCTACCCCATTTATTTGTCCTTTCATTATTATTCTCCTTATATTTTAGCAACACCAGTAGAAGGTTAAAGTTTATCCTGTAACATGGTTTTCCCCAAGGGTGATAGCAGTACCACACTAGACACATTGTGCAGGAAAGTGTGTGTGTCCATAGGGGCACTGCAGTGCACTTAACATGCACATTATATTGCAGCCAGCAGTAACATTCAGAAGAGCTACAAGACAGGTTTCTGTGGTGTGTGTAGCGTTGTGGTCTGCTTCAGGATACTGTGTAAGGCAGTGGGCAGTTACCACTGTTTCGGAAGAACCTGCTGCCTCCATCTCAAGGTATAAGATGGAGGCAGCAGGTTCCTCAGGAAAGTGTGTGACCACCTACAAGCCTAAATGATATCATAACCTAACATTCTGTTGTAACTTCCACAGTCTGGGTGCACATGGACAGTCATCTCATCACATCTACTTGGTGTGTGTGTGTGTGTGCCTTTCAGCCACTTGATTCTGTATGTAAGCCGCATAGTATAATGGTAGTCATAACACAGTATGTTGTTTGGCAAGCTGCAGTCTGTGTTGCATTTGCTTATGACTATTTATTACCATAACTGGTACCAGAACATCTTTGTCACATTGTCTCAGTGTAAAATTCTGCTCATACAGAACCAAGACATCACTTTATGTACCTGAATTTGACTCTTTGTTGACAAGAGAACATATAACTGCAACTTTATCATGCGAAGGTGGGGTGTCACCCACGTTTAATACACAGTGTGATCTATTGGATGACAGTGAAAGTGCACATGCATCCTCAGTAAACGCATGTTTAATGCCCTTTAAGTCTGATACAGATGAAAAATTAACAGACTGTTTAGATGAGCCACGTGGGCATTCAGTGAACCCTTAGTTATCCAACATTAGATCAACTGACCCACTGAAGCCATCTGACTTACATGAATATGGGAACAAGGCGTGGGTGATTGCACTGAGGTAACATATTGTACGGTATTCTTCTGGTGGCAGTAATGTGACCTACATTTACAGGTAGGCTAGGTCAAACTTCAAATGGCATAAGATCCCAACACACATTTATACCTTAAAGTTTATTTAGCATTTACTTTCTTATTCTCTATCAGAATTATACTATATGTGTCACATGTTAAGGCGCACTGCCCTCACACTTATAGCTTCATGTGTAGGCTAGAAAGTGGACCCAAAAAGCTGACTTACCAGCTTTTCTGATGCACTACCTACAGACATATGTACATATGCACATATACATGTAGAAGTATGTGCACAGTCAGATGGACAGATAAAATGAGTGGGTAGTTTTATTGTATTCAAAAGCTAAATGTAGCTTATGCTAGGTCATTTTGGACAGAGCATGTAATTCTTTACAGCCAGGTTGGTTGTAATAGCTTTCTGAAGAAGCTGCTTTCACTGTCAGCATTGTTTGTAAACTTACCATGATAACAATACATACATGATGTCAAATAGGCAACCCTGTTAATACCTCTGAAGTCATTTTTAAATTCACACACACATATAATTTGATGTAGAGTACACTTAACTGCACGCCTACCACAGTTAAGCTCTGAAAAGCAAGAAGAACCCTTACTGCAGTTTGATACATACCTGTCAGCGGCTCTGGTGCCGAATCTGGCACATTAGTGGTGGTGGTGGTGGTGGTAGTAGTAGTAACAAGGGAGCAAAGTTGTTCTGAAGAAGCTGCTAATAACTACCTGGTCAAGAAATTTCATGTGTATGAGTATCATATAACGCAAATGTTCAGTGGCACATTGATGTAATGTTAGGACATACATCATGACACTGCACTCCACTCACGCTTTCCATGCCAGACTATACTTGAGCCTAATGAGAATGTCTCCATGCCAGACAGGCACTGACCACTGTTCAGTCAACTCCCAGTCACTGAGCCAGTGATTGAGCCCTGCTGTGTCACAACTATTCCCATCTTGGATATTGTATAGCCCATACATTATGCTGTAATAAGTTCTGGCATAAAAATTTGTCACAAGAAAAACTTACTGATAGCTGTAGCAACAGAAAGGTGTGGGATGGAAGAAAACTCTATTTTGGTAAGTTTATGTGACATAATGTATTAAAGAATACATAATTTAATGTTAAATTGCATACTTAAAAAATTCATAGTGACAGTGTATTTATATTTAATATTAATGCAGAAGTTCCATTCACTCTGTATACATCATCATCATCATCACTGTTGAAGTTATAAATTACATCACAGCTGCATCTAAGAACATTGACTTGATCAGGTGGTTGTTTTCTTGTTCCTGAATTGTGTGACACTCGTACATTGTGTTCTAATTATTCTTGCCGTCTGGAGGAACCTAAACCTGCTGCTTCCATCTTCAAAGGAGGCAGCAGGCAGCTACATGAGATCACAACCCAAAAGACCACAATCACAGCTTTCTCTTTTGTGTTGTATATGTGATCTGATGCCACTTACTTTTATTGCATCTGACATCTTTTGTTTAGGAGGGTAAATACTGAAGTATTTGGACAGACAGTACCTGTCCAGGAGCATTTTGTTGGCAGGAAGACCCATGTGAATGCTCCGAGACTGAACGCTTTTGCACTCGAAGTGTGGCATTTGATGGGGTTCTGTTACAGCTTATTATGTGTCTAACTTACATATTATTGTGTCACTCAAGTAACATATGTAACATTTACATCATTTGAACCAACACTTTTCAAGTAAGAGCACCAAAAGAAGAACTGAATGGCAAGTGCATGAATGACAAAACTTGTTTGAAAAGGGATATTATTGTCCCCAGTGAATGCCTATAACAGCATCTCAAACCAACATGTTGTTGTGTTGTACAAGTGACCAGAACACAGACACACAATGTCTATACCACTAATCCTAATACTGCTGTTACATTTACTGCATTGTTCTCAGTGCACTCATGGCAGACAGAAGGCGCACCAATTCTCCTTCTGATTGTGTCAGCTTGTCAGTGTTATACAAGTGCACTTCCTCTGGAACTTTGACAATGTAGTCTGGGGCAGCCATTGTCTGCTTCAACTTCTTTACTTGTTGTTCAAGTTGGTCTTGCTTTTTCTGAAGTTTTAACAGCTCCTTGGCTGGATCAATCAGCCCCTGCAGACAAGTGAGGTTATATAGATTAAATGAATGTTGGGGCAGTGGATGTATGTATGTATGTTACATAAATACGTAAATTTTGTTTCTCCTGTTGTTGTACCATGAAACATGATGTTCAGGATGTGACGTGTTGCTGGATGAGTGGGTTCTGGTGTTTGAAAGGATCACAGTGCCTGCTAAATGTTGAGAGCCACTCACCCAACAACTCAGTATCACAACCCAGAAGATCTGAATCTTCAGCCACACTGCTATGAGAACCTCAGATCTTATGACCAATGGTGCTCTTGACACACACAACAACAGGGGCACACGAATTTTCCAAGAATGTGTAAGCCATATGCAAATTCTAAATGCCAGAAGGGTAAAATGAAGTTATTTCAGGACTGATGGGACACAATTCTGAAGTGACCTGTGAAACTCACAATTATGTCCTTTCTAATTGCTGCACATGAAATTATAGTACATTTTGATGTAAGGAAAAAAACTACAATGATTACGCCAAAAATTAGGTACCAGCATACAAAATTTAATCACCTTGGGTGTGTGCACCCCTGCCAAAAGGTGTGAAGTTCACTCGGTACCCATCTTGCCATTATGTGTAGCAGCCACCATGCTAGAGTAATGAGCACACCATGCTAGAGTAATGAATACACCATGCCATGCCATAGTTGTGAGATGCAATAAAATCTTGTTTTTTATTGCGAGAATTTTTCCTTCTTAAAAGGTTAAAGTTGAGCTGCTAAATATTGTGATACTGACCGAGGACAGCAGCTGTAAGTTACATGTACATAAGGTGACCACACACAAGTTCACAAATTGAGCTTTTCCTTTTAAAAGAACATCAGTGCAAGTGCCATAAAGTCTATACTTGAAACAAAGGATTATGTGCAGTGCTGGACAGCTATATTTGTAAATGTTCATGAATGACACATTGTTCAATATAATTGTTCCCTTACTGATATAACTACTGTTTTAACTGATTAGTGACTTGTTTGATCATTGGTAAACAAGGAACAAAAACAGTTCTGCTGATATAATCTGTACAGTGACGGTCAAGTAATGTAACAAACGCAGTATTGTACAAGGTACCTCAGTATATGACACTGAATTTTAAACTGAAAATTTCAGTTTGGGGCCAGACTATAAAACATATTTTTTAAATGTAAAATTCACTCAAATTCACAACTTTTATGCCTCCACATGGGATATCTGAGAGTGCACACTTAGGTTCCCACTAGGGGGACAAGATTATTCCATTCTTCACAGCATCCAGATTTTGTTACCTACTCCTAAAGGTGTGTCTAATTTGAATGACTGTACTTACCTGCTGTATTGCATATATTGATGTAAATTACTAAATTTCAAAATCAGCTGCTTGGAGCCTGTACTGTTTGACTCTACACTGCTGGATTAGTGCGTAATGAATGTCACGTATATATGGTAGACACTTCAAACAGAATGTCTGGGCTGCAGGCTGAGACATGAATTCAAGACTTCCCAAATTCAAAATGGGAGCAATGTACAGTGTGGGCCTGATACTTCCAGCAGAGAGTTAATGTTGTGGCTAGTACATGTGCTGCATCAAGTACAGCAGCTGCACGTACCTGCAGCAACAAGTGAACGTCACACTTGTCAGATACCGTCAGTATTGCACAGCCCTGTGGTGGGGATGTGCAGAATTCCACTTTAGAACAATATGCCAATGTGCTGATGGCATGCTGATACTTGCGCACAATACTTGTAGTGACATCAGAACACACCATGTAAGCTGAAACAATAGTAATGGTGAAATAACACAACTTTCTACATTACAGGACATGAAAAATTCAACTGAAACACATTGATTTATTTTACAATATTATTAACCTTTACCATATAGGAACAGGCACTAGTATTTTAGATTTCACAGCAGTAATGGACTGTATGCCTGCAAGTTATACATTACTGGTGGCCATACTTAAAAATGGAGATAGCAGTATTCACTCCCAGTGAACTTGGGGTGAATGATGGGTCTGCACAAATGGAGACCAATGTCATGTACAGGCTACAGACATTAAATTCCTAAGAGGAATCAAGAGATGTACTTTGCATGATCTGATACAAAACAAAAATGCAACACAGGAATTAAATATATTCTTGGAGTTAGATAAAATTAGGGACAATAAAAATAGCTGGATGAGAGCACAATGAAAGGACGGAGCAGGGAGGTACCTGAAGGTCACCATCCATTACCACTTCAGGAAAAACACACCTAGGCAGACCATGTAAAAGATGGAAATGAAGCCCAAGCCATTCAGAAGTCCTAAGCTGTGGTGGAAGAAGGAGATGATAATGGTATTAACATCCAAGAAAAATGACACTTTGACAGGCTTGAACAACACTCATGTGTCACTGCAGTCCTGTGACACAAAGCTGGTAAACTGTGATAAGTGGTCCAGAATAAACATGGAACAGACAGAATGAGATACAGAACACAGAAAGCATGTAAGGAAAAGTACATAATGATGGAGAGTAAGAAGATTTGGTCATGTTTCAACAATGAATAAAGACATGGGGGCACACAGGTTTTGAACTCAGAACAGAGAGAAAAGTGTTGAAGAGGAAGACCAAGGTCCAGACATACAAAACCATGTCATACAGAATGAAGGAAGGAAGAACAAGGGAGAAAAGTGAGGAAGACTTTCAAAAGGAAAGAAAGATAAAGCAGAAGTACTCACTAAAAATCCAGTGAGGACCAGTAATACGTGTCCAGTACATACTCTCAGCACTACAATGGCAAGCACGATGTTAACCTGCTTCTGGTCTTGGTCTCACTTTATAACACTCACCTAGTTTTCTGAAGAAATCACATTTTTACCTGCCTATCAGAGACCCCCCTCCACAGGTTTCAGGGAAATATCTGTACAAAACATACATAACTCTATGCATGATTATAAGGTAACCCCCCACTTTTCAGATAAGTTACAAAAAATTTTGCACCTCATTTGTAGGTAAATATGGTAGGGTCAGCAACTGAGAGTGACTATTTCTGTCGGACACACCTGTGCAACTATTACCCCACTCTCCCATCTGACAGACACACCTGAGCAGCTATCATCCCACTCTCTCATCTGACAGTGTTCAGTATCAAAACAATGAGTTCAGTTCAGAATTACACATGGACAAAATCCAGAAACAGATGTTCTGATAGAATATTATTGTCCAAACACTTCAAGGCTAATTCACAACAGACTGGACTGGCTACTGTGCCATGCTTCTCATGAGAGCCCATGTGCTAACAAGAAAAAGCTGCACTGCTTCAGGGCATACCATTTTGCCCCACCCAAGTATACTGCCACATCTGAATTCACACACAAATGGCTGTGTACCAGCTGAACTGTGCCGTGACAGAGCATAAACGTCTGTAAGTTAGCTGGAAAAAGCCAGAGTACTTTGAGGCAGAATGCCATATCTCGGTGCACACCACATACAGGTGTGTGTGTGTGTGTGTGTGTGCTGCCTCACTGTGCCGTGTTGGACCGCAGCCATGAGAAATCATGACACAGTCTTGGTTCAATCCACGTCCAGTCCTCATTGTGTGAATTCTTTTCATAATGCAACAGCCCCTATTGGGCCAGGGCCTCCTCACTGTCAGCCTTCACCACACTCAGTAGGACTCCTCTGGACAAATGATCAGCCTTACACAGAGACCTCTACCTGACAACACACAACATTCACAAGAGACAGACATCCAAACCCCTGGTGGGATTCAAACCCACAATTCCAGCAGGTGAACAGCCACAGACCCTCATTTTAGGCATGTGTGAATTAGCCTTTAGAATTTGAATAACTCACTGTTCACTTTATATCCATACATGATGGTTGAAGACAGACCTATACCATACCTTCAGTTCTGGCTTTGTTTGGCAGGTTGTAGTCTGACCTTGCAGATCTTACAGTGTGAATTATCTTCTGCACAAACTCAACTTCAGATTCCACTTCAATGTTTCTCCATGGACACTGCAATAATAGTGATAGAGAAGTCACAGAATCATATTAAACAGCATACAGACAGACAAACATGTTAATGCAGAGACTGTCAACCTCTTGCTCCATTGCAATGAATCTTCATACGATGTGGCTGTAGCACATTCCTTGCTAGTCAACCAGTAAATTATCATCATAAGTGTACAATAATATATCCAGCTCAGTGCAACACCACTCCTAGTGTTCTTTGACCTCAGTGTCACAGTCTATAGCCCTGCCATTACAGTTATCTCAGTGGCATTCTGAAAATTCCTAAGACAAATGTTTCACCACCTCTTGTTCTTATGTGGAACTTCAGCACCTATGCCTCATCATGGGGTTCAAGACAATTGAGTTCTTATGATGTGAGGACATAATCGCATGTCCAACCCCCAACCTGTAGGAGGCCAGGTTCTCTCCTTTGCCCAGCTACAGCTCCATTCATTCCTAATCTCAGCACTAGATTGAGGTGAGTGGAGAGCCTCATGCCCCATAGCTGGACTCAACATTCTGGAGAAGAGATAACATTAACATCATTTAACAGAATAGGTCAGAGCTGTGATACTGTGATACACTGACAGCACTGTTAAATAAACCATAGACAAAACAGACAGAAAAAATGTATTGTGAGATTTGAGGTTCTCACAGTAGTGTAAAAGGCAAAGCAACCCATGTACAGGCCTGGACAGGCCCTGGGGGTTCCAGGAGGTTGAGGCTCCCAGATTTCATGACAATCAGCATAGGAAGGTGGTGAGGTTGCCAGCACTATGCACTGGCCACCTTTACCCTTCAGGAAATATTCCTGGTACTCATTTCTGTTACAGGTTGAGGCAACTACACAGCTAGAATGCAGCTGAAAGGATTAAGACAATGAAAAATTTCAATGACACCATCAGGGATCGAACCCGCGACATTCTGCTTTGTAGCGTAGCTCAGTATATTTCACTATATATTTCAGTCCCTGCAACTTTATTTTATTACCTTATAGTGAAAAACATTGATCAGAATCAGCATCACACTTCAAATGTTTAGTGTAGTGGAGGATTCAAGTCTCCTGGGATGTGACAATGTGTGTTGGGCAAGTACCCGGTGTTTCAGATGATTGTAGTGCTTGCATCATCAGGGTGTCAGCAGGCTAAGCACTGCTTGATGAAAACACTAAATCCCTTCAAGACATTGGCAGTTACTCACCAAGGACACAGTGTCACATCCCAGCACACTAAAGTTCACTGTGATAGTTGCTGCAAACAATATACCTCATCTGAATCTGGATATGGCGCAATGCAGATACTAGCAGGATGTCCCTCAGCTAGATGAGGAAGCCTCTGAAATAATTCTTCTGTAATGAAGGGCATGAATGGTGAGAGTAAGCGAAGTCCCACATGCAGGCACTTGTACAGGACCATTTTGGCTGTTGAAATGGCTGTACTGTCATTGCTTTGAAACAATGGCTTCAGGTTCTCGAGGTATACATCACAGACATCATACCAGAGATTGTAACAGGCTGTAGTAACCATTGGGAAGTCATAATTTTCAAATCCCTTATTACACTGTTCCACTGCTGCTGATATGCGACTCAGCACCCATAGGTCCAGTGGAGTCTCATTCCCAAGAACCTGCAATGGAAAAATGGAACAATCTTGTGACGTAGCATTCTCATAGTAGTGACTATGGACATATACAGTACACATGACACTTGCACTACAAGTCCTAACATTTGGGGATTGTCTCCCATGCTTATGTGATGCAATCAAATACTTTCTGGACTGCAATCTCAGTGACAAAACACATACCTTCTAATCAATGTTGTTCCCTCTAAAGTAGTCTCGTTTGAATTTTGTACCATCAGCCCAGCAGTTGTGCATTGTTTGAAACCAGGCAAGTGTGTTCTATGATTTTGCCTGAATCACTACTGTCCCCTGTTTTCTGGGTCATGCCATGACACCCATGTTTCATCACCTGCAATCATCTTTGAAAGTAATCCCAGGATTCTTTCATGCCTGTCTTGAACATTCTTGACACATGTTCGCACATTGTCCCTTGTGTACCTCACTCTCTGGGAAGGGGTAACGGAGGAGGCATGGATTTGTGGTCAACCTGACACGTGTTTGCTGTCCCTCAAATGCTCTGAACTGACCCCAATAAAATTCTGAACATATCAGCAACACTGTCAGTAGTGTTTCTTATATTTCTGAGCACAAGTTCTTTCAATTGTTCCACATCTTCATCTGTTTTGCCTGTTGATGGACGTCCTGAACGTTCAGAATCTTCAACAGAGGTCATACTGCTTTTGAACTTGAAGAGCCACTCAGAAACCTGCGTTCTTCCCACTGTCTGCTCTCTAAAAGCTACTTCCAGCATTTTGAATGTTTCCATAGGATCTGTCCCAAGTTTAAAGCAAGTCTGATGCATACACACATTATTTTTTCAGTTCTGCCATATTCTAGGTGCACCAAAATCACAAATGGAATACAACAGACTTTTTCTTAACAACATACTGCTCAACAATCACATATGCTACAGCATTACCCTAAACGTGATGTGACAAAAAGGACACATACTTGATAGAAGAAGTCCATCTGTAACCCACAGAGTTACACCATATATTCTTATCATATGCTGGATTATGAATGTACAATGACACACATGCACGCGCACACACACACACACACACTTGCTGACTTAATCACGTCATACCTCAAGCTGAAACATTTACAAAACAAATGCCCAAGTGTTTAACTGACATGCTCACCTTGTATCTATTTTCTGCATCACTGCCCACTAATTCAGATGACTTGAAGCAGCTCCTGTCATCACCAAAACTCTGAATGTGCCGCAGCCATCTCTGTACATGTGGATATTTCTCTCCTGTGCCTGTATTGCATAAACCATTACCACCCAAGGCTTCAAACACAGCACTGTCAGCTTGTGATGGCACAAATCCATCCAGGTAACTCCAGTCTCTGAGGTACAAATTCAGAACTTCTAGAGTTTTGTCAGACTGCAACACTTCTTTATGCAGCAAGCAGTTTGCAACTACTGACTTGACATTTTCATTGCCAGGCGAGTTGACAGATTTGTTGTTCCTCTCAAGTGTTCTAGGTGCATTGACACTCTCAGTCTTGTGGTCGGGTTTGAAGTCATTACCCAAATATGTAAGGGCAAATTTTACTGCATTCCACAGTTTATTGCAGAAGAATCGGTACCCCAGAACACGAAGAATATCCAAATTGATGTCTCGACCTACAAGAGTTTCAAATGAAGAGCTCAGAACATTCGAACCATTCTGCCACGTAATACATATATTTGCAATTGTATATTTCCTCACTTCTAAGTATTTCAGCATCAAATCCTTAATCATAGTGAACTCATTTATTAATGCCCTATCAGAGTGTTAAGGTACCAGAGCAAGTGGACACCTTGCTTACAGCCTGCAATATGTGAGACATGGGGGATCACTGAACAGGCAGTTGGAGGCAGCAAAAGGCCATAGAAGAATCATCTCTGTTTTTAAAAACGTGTGTTTGTGTTCTTACCTCAGCACATCATCTATATTCCAAAACGACTCTTCATACCTTTACTTCCATACAATGTACACTATTTCACTTCCATGACTACAGATACAGGTAGTTTCCTATCCCCAGTAATGCAGTATAGTACAAGTACTCTGTGAAGGACTGTTTTTGTTTGGTTGACAGACAACAACACAAAATGATCTGTGCTCTGTAGCTATTGTAACAGGCCTACTGACACCCCTCAAGTATCTCTGCTGGTAAGTCAAAGTAGAACAGTTGAATTCAGTTCTTTGTACACTGCCATAACAATGCAGTAGGACTGTCAATTCTGTGGTGTATTCCAGACTCGAGGCTTGTACCCCCCCCCCAATGAAAAGGCAAAACTTGCAATAGCATTAAGATGACCGTTAAATACAGAATCATTTTGTTTTTTGATTAATTTTTTATGTTTGCAGCTGTTCCATAATGCTGTGTATAAATCTTTTTCTATTGTAAAATTTCTGTATGTCTTTCATGTTTTGTATTTTGTATGTTTATGAATTAATCCACTTCATAGTGTCAATTTTGCAAACTTCTGGATCTGTGTGTGTGTGTGTTGTAACAGCTTGTAATATTATCAAGTGATGTTACATGAACCTACAGTAATCACCTTGAAACATATATGCACAGAGTGCAAACCTCAATGCATCGGTCCCACATTCCGGTATGCCCTCTGGATAATCTTGTTTCTGTCCCTCTTTAGCTTTCTCAATTTCTTTGGGATCCAGATTACCATCCAGAAGCTGCTGATGAAGGTTCTAGACAAAGAATAAGTTTTCATTAAGCAATAAGAAAACCACACTAATTTAACTTAACAATAAAAGCTAAAGTTTTTTTACGCATGTAGAAAAATTAAAGATTTTCACAGTAGCCACATCCAGCAGACTGTGCTGAAACTCAGCCACCTGTTACTTCCTGGACAACAGGATTTGTCCTATGATCCTCGTATGAAATGAGAAAAAACATGTACCCTTTAGTTCAAAAAACACCGCTTGTCATCAACAGAAAGATTCATAAGTCACACAGTCAGCTAGCCTTTGAACACCAGCAGTCCCTCAGGCAGTCAGAAAAACTCCTCACCCAATATCGAACCCAAAAGTTCAACACCATGTTCACAAGACCCTATCACTGATCCAGTACCTGAACCATTTACAAATGTCCACACTTTACATTATTTTGTGCAGAATCACCTGATTATTATCTCACACCTGTACCAATCATTCAGACTATCTGACCAAAATTTTTTATCAATTTATGATTTCTCCCATGTCCAATACATAAAGTTTCCAATGCATACCATGAAGGCACAGCTCCACTCATTCATAACCTTGGCACTAGATGAATGTGAGTGGTTAAATTCACATCTTGGCCACTTCACTGCTGGTGTGCACTGAATATGAGGCTGAAGGGCCCCAGCTCTGGGTTGGATGCTTTAGGGAAAAGGAAAAATTCTAACTGTTCCTGGGAATTGACTCAAAATCCCTCAGCTGTCCAGCCTGCAGCCAGTCACCATACTTACCTGTCTCCCAGCTCCCAGTCACCATACATACCTGTCTCCCAGCTCCCAGTCACCATACTTACCTGTCTCCCAGCTCCCAGTCACCACACTTACCTGTCTCCCAGCTCCGTCACCATACTTACCTGTCTCCCAGTTCCCAGTCACCATACTTACCTATCTCCCAGCTCCCAGTCACCATACTTACCTGTCTCCCAGCTCCCAGTCACCATAACTGTCTCCCAGTTCCCAGTCACCACAATTACCTGTCTCCCAGTTCCCAGTCACCACACTTACCTGTCTCCCAGCTCCCAGTCAACATACTTACCTATCTCCCAGCTCCCAGTCGCCATACTTACCTGTATCCCAGCTCCCTTGGCTGCTGTATCTAGATGCAGAAAACTGTCATAACAGTGTGGCATCAAGTATTCAGAGTGTGAGTCTGTGCTATGCTTTGACATTACAGGTAGGACGGGAACATTGCTGCACCACAGAAATAACCATGGTGCACGGCAGTGTCAATATTCCCTTAGAGAGGTGGCCATATGTGAAAGTCATCATCACTTCACTTCATGTATGAGGGTTCGTTCAGCAGGTGGGTGTTACAAAGTGTTTATTGCTAACACAGACACAGTGACATGAAGAATGTCATGTAAGGTGGCTGAAACGGACAAATATGGGAGAGCAATAACAGTGACAGAAAGAAAATGCAAGATGATGAAGATGAAGCAAAGATATAAATGGACATAATAAAACAAGGTATACACAGATGTTTGCCCAGCTGGCATTACTAACCTCTAATGTGATACCTCTGATCACATCCATTGGATCAATAACATTACCAAGGGATTTGCTCATCTTTCTTCCGTGAGCATCTCGTACAATGGGATGGAAGTATACTTCCCGAAATGGGAGTTGTTTCAAGAGTTTCTGCCCAAAGAACACCATTCGAGCCACCCAGAAGAAAATGATATCATGTCCACTTTCTAGCAGCGTTCCTGGATAAAATGCTCTAAGGTCATCCGTCTGAAAATGAAAAAAAGAGTACTAATGTGACTGTAATAGACATATGTAGATATCTGAATGTAACAGTACCTTAATTGTATTACACAATGTAAACATCTGAATGACACCGTACCTCAACTGTATTTGGTGATGTAAACAGCCAAAGGACACTGAATCTCATAACAAGGCATATCCAAAAGCCCCCACACTCAGTCCATAATGAAATGTATATGGTTGCTTTTGTTATTGGTCACTCTTGTCCCCTTCTATATTTACGCAATTCATCCAGCATTTTTGCCATTGCTGTAAGCACTGGTGGAAATTTTTTTTTTTAATTATGTATGGGACTGTTGGTGATATCCTACAGATGACACCCTCGGTGTGATTTCATGCTTAGAAACAAAGACAAAATCACAAGGGGCCAATTGAGGCTCTAAGGAGGGTGAGGGAACCCAGCCGTGTTTTTGGTGGGAAAAAATTACCACTTCTTGTGCTTTTCAGCAAACAACCACGGCTCAAACTTCACAGAGCTACACCGCATTTTCAAGCCTTTCCTTAGAATTTGCTGTCATGTTCCACACAAAAGGCATAATGTGCCAATGATCCCCAAAATGGTATGTCATTATTCTTCAATGGTGATTCTGCCAACTTTCTCCACATTTTTGTCTGTGCAGCATGTGAAGGGATGGCCTGAATGCTCACAATCTTCAACTGAAGTTCTCCCAAGTTTGAAGTGAGAAAACCACCCAAAAGTGCCTTCATATTATGTATACTGTGCATTACGTTTATATTAAATGTCTTCATCTAACCAACCTTTAATGCACCTAAAGTACATGATGCATTACTTTATATTACACTACATTCTCCTACGTGTGTGTCAGTGAGAAGACCGCATTTTACCGGCAACGTTTGTAAAAGTGTTTGCAGCCAGTTGTGTGAAATATCAAACAATTTAATATGAGACTGCCTGAAGATGGCGCCGATATGCATCACAATACATAGATTTTTTGGTAGGTGGGTTGTATGAAGACCTATTAACACTAGAAGCACCAAGGCGGTCAATTTGATCGCTGCTGACTTTTGACTGTCTATTATTCTGAATCCGTGTATTGTTCTAACGCGGCACATTTAGACTTTTCATTATTGAGTGTCTACAATACAGGGGAGTCAAACTTTTCCGTATCTGGTACCTCTGGTACCATAGATTGAAGACGCTACCTTCAAGCGCCAGACGCGGTCATTTTGACCGCTGCCATAGCTGGCGTCCCATGTACTGATTCAAGGCCGTAGTTTTTGCAGTCGCCATAGCGTGGGAAGGAGGGAACGGTCACGTAGTGATGACATAATGGGACAGTGCCACTTCCGTTTAGGAGAGTCGGCAGTTTAGGCCAGACCGCTGGTCAGGATGCATCGTCAACGAGCCCATAACCTCGGACCTGAAGAAATCTTGCGGCAACTGCAGGACATTTCTGAAGACGAGTCTGATGCAAGTGATGATGACATCTTTGATCCAAATGGGGATGAGGATGAGGATTACGAGCCACCCAG
>Ga0123352_10002436_pt1 | contig 25881 bp, 17 predicted proteins | sample TergutLab28metaG_FD_89700 | JGI IMG/M metagenome (GOLD analysis project Ga0123352, IMG submission 89700) | Labiotermes labralis P1 segment gut microbial communities from Petit-Saut dam, French Guiana - Lab288 P1 | ecosystem: Host-associated > Arthropoda: Insects > Digestive system > Gut ...
AGCAATAGGCTATACCATATAAACTAGGTGTGTAGTAGGCTATACTGTACTATCTAGGTTTGTGTAAGCACACGTTCGCACGATGACAAAATTGCCTAACAACGCGTTTCTTAGAACGTATCCCCGTCGTTAAGCAACACATGACTGTAGTGTTTATACTTTCAAAACATCATGCAGTGCTGACTGTAACTGACCTTATTCATTTCTCAAATTCCACACAAAATTAATCTCTACAACTACAATATTCTAACACCTCCCTTACTCTGCATCCAGATGTGCACTCAGTGTACCAAAAAGATATCTTTAATAAATGTGTAAGACTTCCAACAGAAAATTTCTGGAATTCTTCCTTTCACATTTTCGTGGAATGACATTTTATTTCTCAAGAAACATAAGCTGATCAACTTTCTTTGCATTTTATTTAACCCTTCAACGATGCTGCAGTTCAAATTCAAACCACGTCCCAGGATGAAGGAGTTTTAAAGCACCCCAAAATGTACTTACTCAGTAAAGTGTACACAGACTAGTGACATGCACAGAATTAAAGGGCCACACAGAGAACCAAGGCTTGTATTAAGGGGTTAATTTTATTTTTGCTATCCCTTTACTCCAGCCGATTTACCTCACACTTCCCTTCCTAAAATGGACAGAAGAAACCTTATATGATGGCCATGTTCTGTCTCCCTTCCGCAGTCCTCTGATTACATTTATATTTCACCGATTCAATAAATGTTCCAAACTTTCTTTCTATTTTCCATTTAACTCTCTACTTTTAACTTTATACTTTACTGAATTCGGCTTTTTCTTGTTATTCATTGCTTAATTTGTATATTAAGCTATTAATATCACATAACCATTGCATATGCTGTTCACCAATTCTTCTTTTATACATTATTATTTCAATTTTTTCCCCCTGTTTATGTTATTTCTGTCACTGCCTTTTTATATATTTTCTATTTTCCTTGACCGTCTCTTCTTCTGTCTCTAAACCTAATCCTCTGTGCATATGTGTCATCCATCTATGTTGCTTGTGCCCAGTAATTACTCCACCAGGCAGTGCATTTTGACACAAATGAGTGTGAAAATGTGTCTGCCACTGAGGCAAGAATGCAACAGATGTTTACACCAAAGTGACGAGGAGAATCATTGAGCCTAGGAGTGAGTCACAAGAGAATGGAGAAAATTACATAATGGATGGGGCAGGTGAACACAATAAAATGACTGAAAAAAACTAACAGATGACTTGGGAGAATAACAACAACAGAGAATCACAGAAACAGGCCGTTGAAGACAAGAACTGGCTTAGGAAAAGCTCCAATGCCAGGCTTTTATGATGAACTTCAGATTCTGTAATTATAACGAGTTGAAGGAAGACTCTTTACCATGCTATCAGCTGATATTCAAACATGATTACGCACCACCACACTAGAAGCATAACTTCCAATTTTGTGGTCATGACTCATCTTCAGATTAAACTGATCTAATGAAAAAAAACTGCCAATTGCAAAGAGAATGTGAAACGTATGTTGCTGGCTGACTAACTCCACCATATTTACGATGCAACATTTAGTACTATAAACATCACAACCAAATGATGTGATCCTTAGCCAGCTGAATTCACTTCAAGCCTTCACATATTATTCCTCTATATAAATTTTAATATTATTCTTCTTTTTCCCACCAAGTGGCCTCCTGCTAGGACAATTCTGTCCCCATTTCTTGTTTTCTTCATCCCCAGCTAATCCCTTCAATCTGACCACTTATACATGAACAACACAGTCGTAAAGATCCTCTTTATGTATTCCTAATACCTGCAACTCTCCACTGATTTCAACAGTCACATTTCTGCTTCTATACCCTAAGTTCCTTCGTAAGGATACGTATGTAGGCCTTCACACTGCAGCCCTTACAGAATGTGAAGTGACATCATTGCTTCATGTATCCTGGTCTTTGAGTCTATTGGCTCAATATAACAACATGCACCACTTCCTTGTTGTGTGTTCCCACTTGTTGAAATTTTATGAGTTTTGTTCTAATATTTTACTACAATATCAGCCTACATCACTCCCCACTCTTGTAGAACTGCTGTCAAGTACATACTGAAATCCAAACCACTTTACTGTCAACTATTTCTGATAAAAACTGATCTATGGATATCCACGGTCTACCCTGACATAATAGCATGTTTGTGACCTCAGTGCAGTAGGCTGGTGTAGTGTAAACACTCTACACTGTATCTGAGAGGTGCTTGGTTCAAATCTCAGCCAGTACACTGACAAAACTTTTCGTTGTTTTTTCCATTCCCTTCAGGAAAATTCTGGGAGCGTACATCAATTAGGCCACAAATGTTTCCTTCCAAATACCTTCCAGTTCATCATTCCACAACTGCCTACAACTCAACAGTAAACGGTCTGTGAAAGCACTGACAGCATCATAAAATGAAACACAAACAAATAAGACAAATTCATGACCTCAAACACATACAGAATAAGTTTCATTACACTCTACAAATGCACAGGTTAAAAGAAAACAGTTTCCAAATCAAAAGCTCTTTTTGGTTCCACAAGAGACAAAAATATTTCTCTTGGTACCAAGCCCCAACTAATGTAACTGGCTGTCCAAATCTCTCTTCATGTTGAAATTTTTTGGTTCAATACTGGTATGGATGCAGAATGTGCTTCTGTTCAGATGTCACTATGAATCAACCTTATGATGACACATCAGACTTCCCTGTTGTTCTGGCTACAGCACCTTGAAAGCCCATAACCATTGAAAATGTACTGCAATGCATTTGACGAATATTTTTATTAAAGAAGACAGCTGTCCCACTTTTTAACAACTCTAACAAAAAAAAACATCTAAGTGACAAAACCGACATTTTCTTGCCTGAAGAAGATGACTGTTCACACAGTCTCTTTCCATTCACCCGGTGACTTCATAAGAGCTGTCACATTCAGGAGACTTTCACCTCACTTCAATCACATACAGAGTAGTCTAACTACAGATAAATGCAATATGCAACTGTACTTGCAAGTTCATGTAATTTATAAGACATCTACAAATTATAATAAGTAACAATGACCTGTGTTGTATTACAAACCATTACGGTGAAAATGTACAATCCAACCATTACAAAACCATTATCTGTCCTTGGTGTTGGTGTTGAAACTCTCTATGTCCCATACTTAAACATTATATTGTCCACTGGCTTTGATTCGGAAGTTGGTATTAACAAATATTGTCATATTTATATTGTAATTTCTTGCATATAGCATTGAAAGTCTAAAGTAACAAACTTCAGTATCTTAATTAGTGTGTTTATCATAAGCACCTTCTGAATCCAGCCATAGGTTTCACCTCTCCTTCTCTCTTTCTGAAAGTTCTGACAAACAATGTTATAACATTTAAACTGTTGTTTAACAATTTTCTTTTGAACATCAGCTGCCAAAATGCAGAGAGCTCAGTGTGTGCACAGAGGCCTAATAAATACTTGGGGTCACAATGAGAACAAAACCAACAGGTGCATAAGAAAATATATGAATTTATTACATTATAATCGCTGTAAACCTCCTGCATGTTTCGGTCACCTTTTATGGCCATCTTCAGGGAGAGATGGTATTTTTATAAACAACATTTTACAAAGAAAACAAAGCCAATGTACAAATGTAAAAAAAAATAATAATAAGTTTTAAATACCAGATTCCCAATATCTGTTAAAATATGAAATACAGATAAAATTATTTGTGCTAAATTTAAGTGGGTAGGAAGTGTTCAAATGCTGTGTGTGTTGTATCACTACCTTAACAACACAAACTTACTTATATGGTGACACAACAACACACACAGCACTTGAACACTTCCTACCCATGTAAATTTAGAACAAATAATTTTATCCATATTTCATATTTTAACAGATAATGGAATCACATATTTAAAACTTAATATTTCATATGTGTACAGTGGCTTGGCTGTCTTTGTAATAAAAGTTTCATAAAAATAAATCTCTCTGAAGATGGCCACAAAAGGTGACAGAAACATGTAGGAGGTTTACAATAATTATAATGTAATAAATTCATATATTTGTATATGCATTTGTTGGTTTTATTCTCACAGTGAAGCAGCAATGCATGGTCATGAAATATTTAGAACTTTGGGGTCAGTAATTGGTTGAAGTAAACACATGTACACTTATACAGCAGAATAAATGTTTAATGTTCCACTGTCATGGAAGAATTAAAGTTTGAACATAACTCTTTCAGAGCAAAAACCAATTAGTTTTGGGCTTGTGGAAATTAAGTACATTACCCCATCACATATCCGTGTCAGTGGAGATGTCCCTGTAATTCTGATGCAAATCAAGTATATGACAAGAATCATTATATTGAGAAGTACATTCACAGAAATTATAAATAACTCTTCAACTTCTCAAAGTATTTTACGAATGTAAGCTGCAAAAACTAGTAACATGTGAAAAGCATAAAGAGCATCTTTTAAAGATTTCAGTGCATGCTTTGCTTTCACAGCAAAGTGCATACAGTGGAAGTCACTAGCAGCAGTGCACAGACGGTTTCAAAGAAGGTGTGGGCTAAATCCACAAACTAGGCCATCCATTATGTTGAGTACAAGCAGTCTGAAGAAGCAAAAGTTCAGGACACCTAACTACCACTGGAGAAGCTGTGGACTGAGAGCAACATGTGTGTGTGCACAACTCAAAAAGGTCAACTACACGTGCTCTAAAGGAATGCACCATTTTTCAGATGACAGTCTGGTGAGCTGTCCAGAAGCATCTACAGTTGAAGTGCTAAAATTTCATATTCTGCAACAAGTCTGACCAGACAACAGCATTAAGCACGCTACATTTCGTGATAACATCATCGTGAAGATTTCTGTCAGTGGTGACTTCCTGTCCAACATTATGTTCAACAATTCAGCCACATTTAATTTGTCTGGAACTGTCAACCATCAGAACTGGCACATGTAGTGTCTAGAAAACCCTAAAAAAATTATAGAACTTGCCAGCAACAGTCCCAATGTATGTGTTCAGTGACTTACTGGCAAACATAGTCAATGTGCCTAATGTCTCTGCAGAACAGGTCAATACAAGCAAAACATACCTTGACATGATGTAACCACAGTCAACATCACAGCAACAAGACCATTGTAACACACTCTTCTTCCACAAACATGGTGCCCCCACCCCTCTCAAATTTGAAACGAGTGGATTTATCACTACAAAAACACATCACAAAGAATATCGTCACTGAAGCAACAACATGGCATGTTTTGCGTGGAAATACGGCGTTTACTAATGGTCTGAAAGTTGCAGAATTTGTCACATAAACCGAGTGCATATATAATTGTGTTTTGTTGCATCATAAAATTAAAAAAACGGCTCCCGAAATTTGAAGTGAGAATAAAATCCAAGTCATTTGGGGCTCGCACGCTATTTTGATTGGTGTTTACTGACGTTCCGTACAATCGCTGCCCTTCTTCGTCAGAGTCACGCGGACAACGTCCTGCACGTCGGTAGTAAACAGAAGGCAGTGCGCTTGATGTCGGAAGGAACGTCGCTGTGGCAACATCAAAACTCTCGTAGCTTTACCGAGGAGGTCCGCAAGAGGCGTTCATGCATTAAACTGATACGGCACAAAACAGACTATAACATACCTACCTGAACCTTGTAGTAGAATAAATGAACATATTTGGGAACAGCATAGAGGCAATGCCAGGCAGTCGAACAGTTCAAAATACTGTTGCTTCCCACAATGAATCCCCCCCCCCTTTCCCCCCCAAAAAATCTGACATCAAAACACGCGTTACATCGCCATGTATATTAACGTACAACAAAACTCATCACCAAGTATTTCATACTGTTTGGCGCACAACGTAGCACCAGAATTTAGCTTACGAAAGCCTACTGAGTTGCACGTCTAGCCTTGTTGCATGGAAACTTAAATCATGAAGTCTTTCAACTTCGTACTGAAGTATACTTCACCCCTAATGTGCAATCACAAAACGTATGTACTCAGCACTCCATGTAAAATACTTGCATTTTATCCTTACTTGTGCATACTCATTTCACATCCGAAAAACTTGACTGTCAGAACGCTACGGCCCTGTTAGGTCGATTAGTTTTCAAGGTATCGAAAGTTACGTTTTTCATAATTCGGACTGATGACGTATGACGCAGTGTTGTTTTACCAATAACGTGGTGTCAAACCCGACAACTTATTCAACAATGAAACAAATACCTCAAATCATACATCGGTCAAATTGACCCCGCGCACGACTCTGACGAAGGCGGTTTCTGCGAAGTATACATTAGATTTACGTCATAGTCCTGTGTAAGGTACAGACATTTGCTCTTAAATTTTTTACTTTGATTTTCACCCTCCTCCTAAACTTAGACATCAGCGTGACAAAAAAATACCACAATATTCCTTATTTTGTGCCCTGTAAAACACTTGTTAGAGTGGGGAGGGACGACACCTGAGAACATATCAGAAAAAAATCCGCGCGCTTCGCGCCGCACGCAGCATACGTAGGCGGTTCTACGCCACCGGCAGTGCTCAATGAAAATTCCCTACTCGTTTCTAGTATCGGTTGCGTAATTATATTTTTCTGAAATGTCTGCGGATAAAAAAATTGGAAAATATGCATATAGAAAAATAATTTCAAAGGTGTTAGATTGGAAAAGCAGCAATACAAACAATTATAACATAAAACTGGGCTTTTTACTTCACATAACTTACCCATTTCTACCAAAGTAAGGCATCAGAGCCCATAAAAAGGGAAAGGAAGACAACTGATGTTTCCTTCTTGATATGGGAATAAAAACATGTGTTGGGACAGTTCTGGCTGCTTTCTCTGCATTAATGAATTTGCATTCAAATGCCTCTTGATTCCTCACAGGATCATCTGCCATTTTACAGTAAAATGACGTTTAAATGAAAAGGCTATTTGCCACTGATACAAATTGTTGGGGGTAGCATCAGGTCCTGCACAGGATGCTCGAGTCTGATTTCTGCCACAAGTCTCCTATTTGCTCTACTGATGGTCCTTTCCTGTGTGAAAAACGTCGTTGCACTTAGTTATTCAAGTCCTCTTTGTGATGGTGAGATCCATATCATTTTAACAAATTTATATATTGCACAGGTCCCCCATTGCTGAAGTAATATATATCTCTGGCCTCCATCACAATATCATTGAAGATACGCATTACATGTTCTTGTAACAGGCACACAGTGATGGCATCGTGTCTAAAGACAGTCCGACATGCAGTCCTTTGTATCATGCTGGTAGTATATGATGAAGAGACATACAGTTGCCGGACAATTTTTCTGTTCGAGGATTATAAAAGTATTGCAATTTTTATGGTGTGACCAATTGTCAGTGTCACAAACAGCTATATGCATTGAAGAAATGAGAAAACACTTCTTAACAGGGTACCACAATCATCCATATGCTGTGACATCACGACTGGACACCTGAAATTTTTGTCTGGTGAAGGCAAAGAGGCAAGACTGAAATAATGTCGTTCCCTTTATCACAGCTGCCAACACACTGAGTGTGCTCCAGTTCTGAAAAAGTATATAGAATATCATTGCATTTAATTCGAAGGAACAATAACTACATGCAATATTGAGCACATAAAAGGACAGTTAAGCATGCACAAATCAAACATCACCTAAATCCTTACAGCACGTACAACAAATTATAGATTATAGACACATTTTATATGAGTTTTGAAACTTACAAGCCTGTGAGAAACAAAATGGTGTAGAAGTTACAGTTAAGCAATGTAAGCTAAGTTGTTACCTGTTTTCTAATATCCTCAATGTGTCTGGAGTGTGAGAGCAACTGTGGTAATTTGGGGTGCCAGTAACACAAGGAAATGTAACTCATCAAGCTAATAGTAAGCATATTAAACATGTCCTGCTCTTTAATTCAGGTCTTTGGGCTTACAATACAATGGAGCCTGCTAGGGGTAACAATTGTTTCAGACTGCAAAACTCCTGCTTCAGTATAAAAGGTGGAAGCAGCATATTCCTCTGTTGCAGTGTTTCAGAAAAATCTTTTTTCAGGGTAGATGACAGAGCCAACAGGTCCTCTGGAATGTTAGTAACTACGTAACAGACTTCGGTACGTGGTGGCACATTTGGTTGAGGCACTGTCCTACAAGCCGGAAGGTTGCGGGTTTAATTCCCAATGGAGTCATAGCGATTTTTCATTACTTAATCCTTCTGGCCGTGTTATGGTCCTGGGGTCGACTCAGCCTCTAACAGAAATCAGTACCAGGTATATCTCCTGGGGGCTAAAGATGGCCAGCGTTTAGGGCGGACAACGTTATCACCTCCATGTGTCAACTGTCTAGAATTTCTGGGAGCCTCAACCTCCTGGAGCCCAAAGGGCCTGTCCAGGCCTGTAATGGGATAGCTTTCACATACCAGACTATACAGTGCAATAGTCCAGAAGGCCAGAATCCAACCTTCAGCGCCAGTTACAACCTCAAATTCATGTTTTCCATTGAACTGTCAAGAGGCAAGGCTACGGTGGTGAAGCTTGTTCTTTCTGTGCAGGCACCTCACACGGGGAGGAGGGAACAGAGTCATACATAAAGTGACACATTCCTTTGAGATGTACAATATACAGCTATATTGGACTGTGTGACTGTGTGACAAGTAAATCTTGATAACTGTTTCTGAAATGCTCTGGAATTTTCTCCTGGTCTCTACAACATTCCTTTCTCTTGCTTCCACAGCAGTGACAGCCACACTTTACCTAGTAGTGCAAATGGTTTTCTATCCATACTTTTTCGCACTTGTTGTCTCAGTCAGGTGAAATTTGGCATCAAAGATCCCTATAAATCTTGAAAGTAAAAGATGCCTGAATGTCTGAATACTCTATCACAGAGTACACTGTATGTAATCTTGTTTTCATGCCATGTACATTATATGCGGGGAAATTCATTTTTGTGCATGTAAAACCACTTTGTATATATAAATGGGAAGCATTCATTATCCCCACCATTAGGTGTGAACATGGATTTACCATAGGCTCTGTTGAGAACTGCACTTATCTGGGTTATCATGCAGCAATTACTGGTCATTTCTTACCGACGTTTCGGGACAACATATCAGTCCCATCTTGAGGGTTAAAAAGTCCAATGGTTTTGGGTTTTGGATTCTTGAACCCTGAGGGTGGGACCGATAGGTTGTCCCGAAACGTCGGTAAGAAATTACCACTACTTGGTGCATAATAAACCCAGAAGAGGGCAGTTCTCAGCTACTTCATGGCAGAAGTCTGAAATCACAAATGCTCTGTTCCTAGGTAGCCTAACCTAACCCCACAGGGGATTAAATTTTACTGTACAAGTTCTGCAGATCAAATTGAATTATTTTTCGTATTAGTTTCTGAAAGGATGATCTAACACTGTTCACTGAGATTATTTTTTGGCACAATGAAGAACCACTTCAATTTCTATAGTAAAACCAACCAGAGGCACCAATGTATCAAATTTATTTTATTTTGGAATAACACTCTACATAATCTTAGTAACTGACCAACTAAATGCACAAATTCTTGTTTTGTAATAACTTTATTATAAAACAAGAATTTGTGCATTCAGTTTTTCAATTACTAAGATTATACCGAGATGCATGGTCAGCAAAACATCAAAAGACACTCTATGTGTTTCGGATGGTCTTTCCATCCATCATCAGGAGTTCAAGACTGTACATACAGCAACAGGCATTTGTCAAACAGATACTGCTATATGTATAGTCTTGAAACCCTGATGATGGATGGAAAGACCATCTGAAACATGTAGAGTGTCATTCCAAAATAAAATAAATTTGAAACGTTGGTGCATCGAGTTGGTTTTACTACAGAAATAATATTACGATGCATGGCCCTATGAACATCAAAAAAACCACTTCAATATTTAGAAATAAGTAATGGCAAAATGATAACATACAAGGACCATTATTTTTAAATTGTCATTTTTTGAATACGCAGAAGGTTGCTAGTATTAACGTTAATACAAACTTAGTTGCTGGACACGAGTATAAACACCTTGTGAAAAGAAAAACAGATTATCAAATAAATTGTAAAGCATTGTACAGGCAAAGTGATTTTCAGGTAACAGAACAAAAAAATTGATAACATCAAGTGAAGATTTAATACAAGGACAGTATACTGGATATTGTTACCAGCCAGCCGTTTATCAAAGACCACACGTTTCCTCCGACATTATTTTTCCTCACCTGATTGTTATCAGCTTAAGAAATGCTTCAATACAGTACCAACACCCAACCTGCACATTCCTGGGAGAGAGAAAGAGAGAGAGAGAGAGAGACAGACCATTTTGTCACAGAGAATAACAGTTCAGTCAACATTCTTTAGGGTATCATCTATAAAAATGTACCCCTCCATACTTTGCATCCATATCGCTATCTAATAAGTCTGAATGATAATTGTTTACACTAAGTTTCCTTTATACATATATATCTATATATATATTTTTAATTTAGTTAAAGTAATATGCATATTTTCTTTAACTTTAAAAACTATTATTAAAAAAGCGGACACAGAATGAAATGAACAACCTGGGCCCACAGAACACACACCACAACTTTGCACTCTTGCAGCACCCAATACTATTCCCACCAACTCTGCTCTGTAGGCAGTGCCAGAAGCTAATCCTGCCACGTATCTGGTACTGAACAAGGGTTCACTAGTTAACTAATTTACTCACCATCTGCACAGTGGAAAGTTTTTTTTTTCATTATCACTACCAGATTTTATATTTCTGGTCTCCATAAGATCAGTAACTTCACATCAGTCTTGAGGTCTTCACAGTGATGTAGTTGAGACATCTGTTGTTTGGGGATATGACCCTCTATCACTGGATAAACCATTCCCTATGTTCCAGTAGAACATAATGCTGTCATCTTCAGGGGTCCAGAGGTCCAAAAAGCTCTCTTGTACTATGAAGATGAAGGCACTATATTTCTTTGAAACACAACAAAACTTCTTACCCAATTTTTATAATAAAACCAACCAGATGCACTAATTTCTCAAATTTATTTTTGGAATTCCAAAAATAAATTTGAGAAATTAGTGCATCTAGTTGGTTTTATTATAAGAATTTATCAAGATGCACAGTCACCTGTATGTCAAATTTTTTACCCAATGACAGAGTATCATATTGTAGAACAGAATCCGGAATAACTTTTTGATAAAACAACTACAAGTTACAATAACTTTATGCCAGGGTTTTAGACACAAATATTTTAGTGGAAAGATATGTGTTGGCCTCACTGCACAGCCACATGTTACACACATTACTGACAGGTGCAGCAAAGTGCCAAAAAAAAAAAGCTTAAGTAAATACTGGTGAATCCTTCAAACCTACTTTGTCAGTTTAATTTCACAGTTCATGTCACCCAGTTCTTTCCACACCTGTCCTTCATAAAAGATACTGTTTTTTGTCCTTCCCTCACTAAGTAGAAAGTCAGATTCATTCAGGTACTTACAGTATATTCAGATGTTCCCCGTAACTTGTAAGAATAGCTTCTGGCCTGCAACTTTAATGACAGAAAAATACTGTACATTTCAGTCTGAGGACATGAAAAAAATAATGACTAAAAGTACAAAACACTGAAATTTGCATTTGGCATTAATTAACTGTGTTGCTTCGTAAATTACGCCTACTGTCTGACACACAGTTGTATGAGTATGCGATGCAATCAGTTGTCTACTGCCTGACACATGGATGTGGAAGAATGCTCATAGAAAGACAATATTTAAAAAAGAGCACCTTCCCGGATTTCATTCTACAAAAATCAAAATTTGAACTGCCAGAATCTGCCAAGTAGCACCAACCATGCAATTTGTTGCAGACTCATGTCAACCATGCCTTAGCCAATAGCATGCTGTTGAGATGACATAAATTTTGATAATTTAAAACAGGAAGAGAGCAAAGTGGTGGGGACAGCGTCCTAATGCTACGTGACCTCGTATTCCATGCTGATGTCAATGGTCTGCACACGACTGCTGTCCCGCGGTAAAAGCTCCAGCTTCTCTGGTTCTGCGTCTGGCATGATGATACACATGAAGCTCTTTCCAGTAAGGACATCTCTTGGGTACACTGTGACAGGTGTAAAACGCTCAGTTGACCCCTCCACATATGCACATAACCGCTTGTACACATCAGGGAAATGCCGCCGCAAACTCACACCTCTTTGGCGCAGATGTCGCTGGATGTTGGTGAAGCTAATTTCCCGGGCTCGCTGTGGTGTCATCTGGCCTTGACAACCAGGCAGGGAAGTTAAGATCAGTGTTTCTGGATTTTCTGAGTCCCTGGTTATGTTGCAGGGTGATGTTCGCTTCTGAGGGCCGCCACTGGCTTGAGGAGGTGCTGAGGATATCACGGACCGGCAGAGACGCAGTTTGGCACACCTGGATACAAGCTGCCTTTCCCACTTTACAGCACCTGTGGTTGGCACTTCACTGACCACACACACTGCCACATAAAGCACAAAGCGAGTGTCAGGCATGTAAGATTTACACAGTCGCAGCAGTTCCGAGTACAGATCAACACCCATCTCACTGGGCAGCAGATCAGCCCAACGTACAAAAGCAGGTTCCCCAAGATTGACAAATCCATTAGCAACAAAACGTTCAGCAAGCTCAGGGCTAGAGAAAAAGCTCTTGACAGCTCCACGACCCTGGGCAAGGTAACCACGTCGCGCAAGTAGGGAGAGGTGGCGCAAAGTGGCAGGGTCTTCACGAGCAGTTGTCAGCACCTGGTGGCATAATGCACCAACACGTGAGTGAAGGCATGTCTTGCGGTGCCGTTCCCAATGTGCCCGACGACACTCCCGGGAGCAGTACACATGCGAGCAATTGTGGCATGTCTTGAACGTCCTGCGTGCCTCAGCCACACTAGCCGTGCGACCACACTTGGAGTAACGGCAGCGCACCACAGACTGATCAGGTTGTGGCTGCTGATGCTGCTGCTGCTGCTGCTGCTGTTGTTGCTGGCTACCACCGCATGAAGTGGTCATGTCAAAGGAGACTCGCCTACCGCCACCGCTCGGCCGAGGTGTGTTGCCCTCGCTCCTCCGGCGAACAATGTCAGATACATAGTATGGGGGTGGTTCCGGAGCGGCAGGCTGCCCATCACTAGCTGACCCTGTGGGCACCGCCCGTGTCCATCACACAAGTGCACTTGTGGTGTGCAATTCGTACTCAACCTTGTAGGATGAATATGAAAAGCACACTTTATCTTGATCTCTGGCTCCCTCAATCTGCACAACAAATTTTAATAACTCTTGCAGAAATTTCTATCGCGATGTCTTGTGAATACTTTTCAAAAGGTTTTAAGGGTGTCAGAATCAGGGGAAAAATTTTTTTGAAGACGAATCGATGAAGAGAATAATTTGACCAAAAACAGAACACACCTTACTATGTCCGCATCCAAGCCTTATGAAAGTCACATCCTCCCTCATGGGAGGTAAACAGCTGTGATTGATATGTAAGGTAAAGTTCACCCTAAAAAGACCATGATAGCCCAGAGGTGGAGTAGAGGCATATCTCTACTATTTCTTTAACCACGGCACTATATGGGATGGGTGGTCAATGCCACACCTCTGCCGCTTTACCACTGGGAATTACGCAGTACCCATTTTATACAAGGCTGGGTGGGGACCAGAGATGGTCTGAAGGGTGTGCAAAATCTCGCCCATACCGAAATTTAATCCCTGAACAGTTCAGCATGTAATGAGTTGCTGTTCTGAATACACTACCCCGGCCCCCTTGAAATGTGAGTTTCTTTATGGAAATGCATTAAAACAAACCATGACTATATTGACAGTTTTTTCAGTAATACAGTTTATCAGAAACAGACCAAACTTAATTCATCATACAAGAAATTTATATGCAGTTTCTTCAAAAATGTTCAGACATTTTTAAGCACTGAGGCTTTCCCCTCCACTTGTCACAGCTATATTATTAGCAGGAGTTCAAGCCCCCAAAAAGAACTAAAAGTGATGACAGAACTGAGATCAATGATCAGTATTTGTCAACAGTTTATTTTACAAATGTATATTAATTGTTTTCGTTAAGTTTCCATACCAAGATCTGCAAGCTTTAACAGTTGTCTCTTTTACTTGGAGACACATATGGTACAGTTGAAGGAAATGTAATGCACACTCACATGGCAATATGAAGGTCCAGTGATAAGGCACGAATGAAAACAGTACAAAGTTTCAGGTCAATATTGATGAAAACCTTTCCATAATCACTTCTTGCTCCTGGACTTAGGGCTCAGATTCTCTGATTATGGATTGCCTGTCAGCAACCTCAACATCTTGACATGAAACACCTGTTGGTACCATTGACCATACAGCTGTTTGGTCTGCATACATCTGAATATCTTCACCTTGTTACAAACCACTTCGAGAACTGACGTTGGCACATAAACTAATATTATGTGAGTTTAGTTCAAGATTTTACAGGCCAAGCATCAACACATATCTCATGGTTACTGTACGACAGGCAGCACTCCTGGTTTCATTATGGTCATTTACGTAAATACTGACCCACTTGCAACAGGTGGAACAAGAATACATATCTGAAGTATGAAGGGTTAATTTCCAAGGGAGATTTTTAGGTGTAAATCTGATCTAGATGTTACTGCAATTGGTACTTTTTAGAGCTACTATAACAACCAGTGTGTTTCTGCCACACCTGCTACTGACCTTTTTGTTTAATTCAGGAAGAATTATTGAAGCCTGTTGGTTACACATTCGATTACAAAACTTTAGAAAGAATGTTTATGTTATACAGAGGCTTGCACTTTGTTTAATGGGTAGAATATACAATGAAATAAAATTATCCAGATAAATAAACAAATATCCTTGAATATCAGAGAATAAGTGTGGATAAGAAACCAACTAGATGTCACTTTTTGTGTTATCCTTTATTTCTCCTTTACAAGTTGCTCAACATGTTTCGGGCAACCATGTGCCCATCTTCAGGAGCTGACAACTGCGTAGTGTTATCGCCACGTGTTGGTATTGTGCTGTGGCTGCAGGAAGGCTGTCAGAACTGGTTAGCAGGTAGTGTGTCAACTGAGGAGTTCGTAGCTCAACTATGAAACATGTTGAGCAACTTGTAAGGGAGAAATAAAACATACTACAAAAAGTGACATCTAGTTGGTTTCTTATCCACGCTGAATTACGATGCACGGTCAACCACACATCAGATCAGAGAAATAACTTTGTCTTCCATAAAATACAACCTTCCTTCCATGTCCTTCACTACTGGTACGAACCTTGTGGGGTGATGAAACTTACACAGTCCTCCTACCTGCCAGGTCTGAGCGCAAGTCCCCACAACTACGTCGCTGACTGTGGTGCTGATGGGACTGTGGTGGCAGCAGGGGTGGTGGATGTGAGGGGCGGCAGTGTCCCGGGCTAGCAGAACCAGCACCTGGGCTGGGGGAGCGAGATGTGGGGGGCAGTCCTAGAAGGGAGTCCAGTACATCCTCAAGAGTTGTGGAACCAGGACTGGGTTTATTTTTCACTTCCACCTGTTGTGTGTATTGCTCATCAAGCCCTGCAACAGCAGAGCAGTCACATCTCGTGCCAACGCTCTGGAACACTTGATAAAAAGTTATATATAAATGAACAGGATGTCAATTAAATTGATATAAACAACATTTAACTCAAAATATATGAAAGGGGAAGACACAGCAGGAATGTAGTCAAGTTACCCAGTTATAATGTGCTTAATGACAATTTAGCTGGTGTTATGGAATGGTTAGGGAAGTACAAAAGCTTAAGGATTATTAGTTGAATAAAAAATACTGCATAAGCAGTTTCCTGTGGCGTTGTACCCCCTGTTCAACAAAAATCAAGCGGCCTGAAATTGTTTAAGTCCCGAATTGGAAGTCACGTGACGTACAGTTGCCATTGTAATTCGAGTCGTTTTATTTTTCCCATATTTGTGCAATCGTGGCGTTTCTCTGTCTTCCATTCATTACAATCAATCACGCCGCGTATATATGAACCAAAGTCACCAACACATTCGCTCAATTTTAAGTTAAAACATGAATTAAATGTCATTAATTTTCCGAGGCGTGTGGCTAGCTAGCTCTGCTTCCACGGATGGATGTTGCGAAAGGGTAGTTGTTTGCCGCACCCGGAGGTAGCCAAGCGCGTTAACGCGTGATGGCACTACTTTTCGGTAACAAACTACATTGGTTCGATTCCAAGTCTCAGCGTAAAATTTGTTCCTTTTGAATATGTTTTATACTCACAAACACTCAATTGAATTACGCAGTAACACATCCATTATTTAATTACATGTTTCAAAAGTTATCTTTGCTCCATTGGCAGGGTTAGAAATGCGAGTGACGCAGATATTTCTGTTGTTTTTCCGTAATTCGTTTTTCTTTGTTTACCGACATTCTGATTTAGAGGGTTCGTGTTCGAATGGGACTAAAACTATGCATGTGGATCTCGTTGTTGCTTGCGGACCGTAGCGGGTCACGAGATCTGACATTTGAAACATTTATGGAAAGGAATTGTTGAGCGTATGATGGGTGTGCTGGGGAGGTCTGGACCGAGCGAGGGTGGTTTCACTCTGGTCTTGTTTCAGGTTGTGGGGTGTGAAGTGCTGTTGGTACAGGTGCAGCACGATTTTAGCTTTCGAAACAAGTTCATGATTCTTCTTCCGTGTGGCCTTCTAGTAGACAATAACACATTTTCAAACATGTGCGTCTTTAAAAGTCTTACTGGTTACACTGATTATGGCCGTTAAGTCGTAAGAGGGATTCGGCCTACACTCATATAAGGGTTAATGACCATACTGTCGCCAACAGGTCAGTTTTCGTCCACGGATAATCCCCTACCCTCGGTTTTCATCCACGACCAGCAGCAGACATAATATCCTTTTTGGTCCACGGCTCAAAAATTGTGAATTACCATAATGCGGTAGAGGAAGAAATGTGATTCGGGTGGCAGAAAATTGAAAGAAACTTGACTGAATTTAATGAGAAATCCTTTAGCAAAAGTGTCTAAAATCATATAACAATTTTTACCAAGCAATGTAGGCTTTTTAAAATAACATTCTTAAGTAAATATTCTTCAAATAAACCACTAAATAGCGGTAAGGCACAGTCCATCCATCATTTTGATCAAACAGCAAAGTACAGTTTAAAATAACCAACATTAGCTCTCCATTACCTTTAACTTTATTATTAAAAAATGCGCATTTTGGTTTTCATAACCACCATAATCAGTGTAATCAGTTTAAAAACACACATCTTTGAAAATGTGTTATTGTCTACTAGAAGGCCACACGGAAGAAGGATCATGAACTTGTTTCGTAAAATTAATGACATTTATTTCATGTTTTAACTTCAAATTAAGCGAATGTGTTGGTGTTTTCGGTTAATATATATGCGCCGTGATTGATTGTAATGAATGGAAGACAGAGAAACGCCACGAATGCACAAACATGGCGAAAGTAAAACGACTCGAATTATGATGGCAACTGTACGTCACGTCACTGCCTGAGAACGACGTACGAAATATCAGGCCGCTTGATTTTTGGTGAACAGAGTGTAGCATGATTTGAGGTTAAATAAAATGTTAGTAGTGCAAACTTCAACCATGAACACACAGCACTTTACTCCGTCTTCGCACTGGACAAGACACTAATGGACAAGAGGAATGTATTTTAGGCCATCATGCTCTCAGAAACATTGTTAAAAAAATTATTTAATGGAGCATTTGATGTTATCTGTTACAATGTTTCCCAACCGAGACTGTAGTGAAGAAACGTAGTTTACATGATTTTAATTAATTATCAGCTGTCAGTGGGTTAGTAGGTCAGATTCAAGAGGTTAAATGTCAATCGTGCACATGTGTTACAGCACCGAAACAGAAACAAGATGACCAACTTACCCACACACACACATACACACATTCCTCAGTTGGGCAACACTTTTCAGAACAGATAAGGATTTGCTGAAAAGTAATAAAAACAGTAAGATTAACGTTGAAATTACTAACTACAACCCAGGGAAAATGTGTACAATTCATCACTTAACTGAATACTAAGTAATCAGTAATCATAAACATATTTCTTCATTTGTTGTATCTATATCATTAAGGGCCAGAACTTTGCTTCTAAATTATGTAACTGTATTTACTATTAGAATTTAGTTTTTTGTTACTGTAACTGTTAAATTTTCAACATATTTTGACCTACAAACTCTTTATGATTATCACATGACAAATGTGAAAAAACAGATTATGGCTACACCTTTAAACATCGCACTGAATGAGACCTGCCATGTAAGAAGTCATATAAATTTAGTTTTGAAAGTATTTTCTGTAACGTCTGACACACATTTCTGTTACTATCAATTATCTGTGTCACTGAGCACAAGTTTATTGTTGGCATCTGTACTCGTCCCTTGATAATTCAGACATATCTTTACATTTAAATCTGTTTCACAGTACAGCATTTTATATCCCTCTGGATAAGCTCCTTCTCAGCATCCTTTCAATTGCCAGGCTCCAACTTCAGATCTTCGTGTAGACCCGCTGACATAAGCACTGGTAAAAGAGTCTGTACATGCAACTGTACACATCTTCAAAACTTAGTGACATCTTTCCCCTCGTACCATTAACATTAATTTTAAGACTGAAATGTACCCCAATGAAATTTATATGTAACAAATACACAATTGCCTCTAAACTCAAAACCACATATTTTATGCAGTAGAGAAATCTCTAGAAAATGTCTACTCAGACCCACTATTCCACAGTAATCAGCAATAACTGTACACTAGTCATTCAGATCTTAATTTATTTTGGTATGGCTGTAAGTGAAATACAAGCAAAGGCTGTCTTGCACACGATACGGGTGTCTGGGAGAGAGTATGTATAGCTCCAGGGCCCCGGTATGCACTAAATAGGAACCTGGGTGGAAACCAGAACTCATCTTGTCGCTTTCGGAACGAAAAAATTCCTTGGTCAAACAGCCTGCAGGCAAGTCACTAACTGCACTATCCCTGCCACATTGTAACTAGTTGTATCAGAATCATTCATGATTCCAGCATTATGTTTACATAATATGTCCAGCTGAATGCAAAAACCGCTCACAGTTGCATCGGTGCACAGCAACCGGTACACTGCCCGTTCTGCAGTATTTGGTCCCACGTTACAAAAAAAAGTTCAGTACAATATGAAGTCCAGAAGATACCATGCTGATGTTTGCTTGAAATATGTATTAAATTTTCTAGTTGTAAATGATAAATCACCATGTCTGTGTGTCAAATTTGGCACACATGTATCCACAAATTCTACACAGAAATTGTGCAGCTCTGCTACTTGGCATCAGCACGACATTTTTTGTGGTCATGTTTGACCACTTTCCCCTTGCTTGATATCAATTGCTACACAGCACACTGGCTTCTCCAAACTCCCAATATCCTTGTCACACCACACCATTTCATCCTCCTCTGGCATAAATCAAGAATGACAATTCTTCCCTGGACATTTCAAGAATTTTTATTAGAATTAATTTGCATCCTCTCAAGATATAACCCTACCAATTTTGCCAGTGATTTAACACTAACCTTCTGCCTTACAGTCACGGTTTGCCTGAACCCACCTACTGGCATATACCAAAGGACAGTTGAAAAGCAATGGCCATAAAGCATCTCCTTGTCTAGGTTTGGGGGTTGGGTAAGGTGCTAGCAACTCTTCACTGTAAAGACTCAGCAATGTTAAGGAACATTTCACAAGGCCTCAGATTTACTCCAATACATTGGTATGATACAAGCAGCTGAAAGGGGACATGAGATTTGGAATGTGGAATGTGAGGAGCCTACACAGGCCAGAGGCACTTATGACAATGGCCAAGGAATTTACTGAGGGTATAGGTTAGATTTAGTGGGTGTACAGAAGGTTAGGTGGGGAAAGGGTGGCACTTCAATAATTTAATGAAACATAAAAGACTACTAAAAAAAAGCCCACACTGGAACTACTCTGTTTTGCAAGTAGCGTCACCTTATTTTTCAGAATAAAAAGCACTGCGTGTAATTGTTCACAGAACTATACCAAGCAACATACGTGTATATCACCACCTACAAAAAATGAACATTAATCCATAATGTGCCAATGTGAAGAGCACTGATACTGAATATTGCGAACCTGAAACATCTACTGCAAGAAAATTTATGAAGCAAGTCTGTACAGAAACACTGCTACCTCCACAATTTCAACTTGCGCAGTTACAGACTTCTGCAATTTTCTAAAAAGCAGTTATCATTGAACTAAATGCATTTTTTATAGCATATATTTATTTTCTGCTTACAATGGCTGATAACCGTGTGTGTGTGTGTGTGTGTGTGTGTGTGCGCGTGTGTGTGTGGGGAGGGAAGGAGTGTAGGGGTTAATAGTTGTATCACATGTACACACTGATATATAGTCGACCACCTACCCCATTCTGACTTACGCAGAAAGATGTATAATGTAACTAATGTATCATACTTGCTCCTCTACAGATCCAGTAAAAGCATTAAAATTTGTGAAAAGTTCCCATTGTGCTCACCTGGATCACTGCAGCTAACATACAGAGATAACACAAATTATATGGAGCACCAAATTTCCATTTTGTGGCACACGTGACTTTAAAATACACAAATTTTAACTTCTGTTTCCAGTTTGCATATGTATCCTAAGCATCAAACGAACTGCACATGCAGGAAGCAGGGATGCCAATGTTGTGCGCATATGCAGAATACAGTTGTGAATACTTGTGCGTGGAGTAATGCTGGTGGCATTCATGCAAAGTGATCATTAAAAATGTCTTCACCTAAACAAAACTTGAAATAGCTTGACTGATCTTCCTAAAATACTTATGAAGTACCACAATTACTCTTTTTACACAAATGGAACCAATTAGAAGCAATATATGTGTTCATGACAAGATAATGCAACAAATTAATACACTGAATTATCTAGATATATGACAGTACACAGTGTCCCCTGTATTGTTGCTCTGAGTATAGCAGCTGCTATAGGACATCCCACTACATACAGACACACCTGCATACCCTGGGAAGGAGAAAAGGGTTTGAAAATAAAAGGTGTGAAGTTTGACAAAATTGATAGACTTACATACAAATACCATCTTTCAGATATTTGAATAAAGGTTGACCAACTAGATGACACTTGCTTTATTATCTACTGCTCAACACGTTTCAGACGTTAATACGTCCATCTTCAGGAGCTTGCGACTATTTGTTGCATTGCGTAGGCTGACTTGAGGCGTGCTGGTGTTATGTAGCGGGATTGTCTGTTGGTGATGTGGTATCCGAGTGTAGGCTGAACCAGCTGGTTCAGCCTACACTCGGATACCACACACGACACATTATATAGATATAGCACTTACCACTATATAAATAAATTAACACACAAAACCTCTATCATTACAGCCTACACAATGCAACAAGTAGTCGCAAGCTCCTGAAGATGGACGTATTAACGTCTGAAACATGTTGAGCAGGAGATAATAAAGCAAGTGTCAACTAGTTGTTCAACCTTTATTCAAATATCAAGATGATGCACGGTCCAATACGCATAAGATTCACCATCTTTCAGACTTAATGCTGAAGTCAACACAAACTGTAACAAATTCCAGCCAAAATGCAGAACACTGTATTCACTACTGCTGCTTGTACAGAACGAGCCTCTGCAACTGAAAAACCAGTGGGAGGGGACACTGAGCATGCAGGCAGGCAGGCAGGCAGGCAGAGTAGTAAATAAAATAAAATCCACCAAACATGAACAAAACAAAAGTAACATTTATTTACAAAGCCATGACATTAAATTAGCATAAATTCAAAACATATCAGGTTAAATATTACTGATAAATGTAGTGTTATAACACCTCTGCATCAAGGATACACTAATATGATAAATAGCGTAATTACGGTAAATGATTTATGTGCTAATACATAACACCAGAAGGGATACAGACAAAACTGAATACGAAGCACTGCATGAATCATCACTAAACTAAAACACATATGTACACAATTTTGATGCAAAAGTTGTAACTTTATTTGGAATATCAAGATAACAAAGTTGCACCAGTGATTCTGTTCAAGCGAACAACTGCATCTTGTTACTCCAATGACAAAAGTTTAAAAAACACACACACTCAAGACTTTTTAAAAAAATACTCTTTAGAAGTTCTTCAGAATAATACTGCAACCAGACATAAAAAAAAGTAATGGTAGATATAAATAAATGATTGAACATGCAAAATGCAATAAATTAATGATTAATGAAGTATGTCAGTTCTGTACAGACTGTGTGGCCTTTTGGACTGTTGTTACAAAGGATCTAACTGCTTCCATCTTCTGCGACAGCGCCGAAGATGAAGGCGGCACATTGTATCTATAAGACTACAGTGTCACAACTCAGAAAATCATGAACTGAACACTCAATGGCATGATGTTAAACCTTGTTTAATACCTCCGATACTGGGAGTGGGATCAGAGAATAGTTGCCTCATTGCACTTGTCATCATCATCTAAGACAGTGTGTGTTAATGTTCGACTAACAATAGTGCATGAATTGAAGAACTGCCAGAAGACAGAACAAATTGTAAATTACTGTTTAAATGTCGCTCACTGCCTTCGAAACCTAACCTGAACCTGGTCTACAGTCGGCACAGCATAACATCATACATACGCACCGACGAGTTCTGCATCAGAACACCAGGCCAAGAACTACTGTACACTACTTTCAAGTGGTACACTAGTGAGCCAGAAACAAAACATATGCAATCTACTAACTTCACACATCTGTTGTTAATAACCATCGAATACATTGTCTAGGTCTTATTAGGTTATGTCAGATGGTTCAACAGTCACTGTACATCATTGATAACACAATAATCATGTAATCAATTAATGGTTCATTCATGTGCTCGTTAATAATGTCAACACTAACCAACGCCATGAAAAAAAAAAAAACTAGAATAATTCCGGGCACTAGCACTTCGCGTCATGTTTTAGACTTTCACTAATTTGAATGGGTACGCTCCGTGACAAGGACAGTATATACCTACAATCACATGAAATCTGACTGTACATTCCTCTCACCCACTGCACAAAAGCAGTCACCAATAAAAGAAACTGGCAACCCATGAAGATTTTCCGCCTTAGAATTCCACTACATTACACACTACATTATTGTCACACGTGCTGTAACTGCATACGTGTTCTTGTTGGACCAATTAGTAAACTGAGCAGGATTTTATGATTTAAGACGTACCGGTCTATCACAGAAATTTTGGAATTGAATGCGTCACTGCATTTAATACTAAATGCATATTAAATATTTATATTCCATTCAGCATGGTTACTACATATGGCTGGCTGCAACAAATGCAACATTCACAGAATCAACACAGTTTCCACTGTGCCTGGTACTTACAAACAATACACTTATTCTCAAATGTTCAAGTTTTTATGGATGTTACAATGTGTCAAACAGTAAAAAGTTAACATTTCAGAACAACACAGTGCCTCCATCTTCAGGGTCAAGAAGTTGAATCACTCTTGCACTTCTTGACCCTACAGACGATGGAAATATGCTTCATCAAAACATAAGTAACTATCTACCAGCTGACGTGGCACCACAACACCTCAGGAGACCCAAACCATTGTCCGAACCCCAAGTCGAACAATACGTTTATTCTCCCCACTCCATGGAATGATTTACAGTGCAGCCACTATGCTTAACAGCTCAACATATCAGCATGTAAATCTTCTACAATCACATTTACAAAATAAAAGGACTAAAAACTTTATAGTTTGTATCATGTCTGATTCTGCCCACATAAATCAGAAAAGCACAAACTTCAAACCATAAACACATAATTAAATATTTCAAATGCTGTAAGATCTGCATATATGGAACTAAATCTTCATGTAACGTACATCTGGCAATCAGAAGTAAAGATATGAGCAAGACATGTTATATTACAAAGGAATGGTTGAATACAAAATCAATATTTATATTTATAATAATACATTTTGAATTGCTGACATATGGTTATGGGACAGTCAGCTGTAGTTAACAAACGCTGCATTACACAAGCTATGCTAGGCATAAATGTCCATTTACTTAGTACAGCACAAACCAATAATGTTAAATAATGAATGTGGGCACCGTTCGCAGTTTTAAAGGTGTGCAGGTAAAGGTACAGTTCACCCCTAGAACAGGCCTTGAAGGCCCAAAAGGGCAGTAAAGGTATAGCTCTACTCTTTCTTTAACCAAGGCGCTAGATGGGGGTGGGTGGTCAACGTCACGCCCTGGCCACTTTACCCCGGGAAAGAGCCGGTACCCATCGTACAGGAAGCTGGGTGGGCCCCAGGGCCAGTCTGGATGGGTGCGGAAAATTTCACCCCCCACCGGGATCTGATCCCTGGACCGTCCAGCCCATAGCGAGTCATTATATCGCCTACACTATCCCGGCCCTTTAGCAATAACAGTACTACACATAATATGTCTGTCTGTTGCGCAGTGTCACTGGACTTCTTCCATGTCTGTAACTTAACACAGACTTCGTTTATATTTACATTCACATCTGGTCAAGCCATTTTCCTAGGCAGAGACGGAAGAAATCATAGTAGTGGTCCAGTAGCTTCTGAACAGAGACAAATGTTACTGCATTCACGCACCCAAATCTTTTGGTGACTTTGATATGTTCCGTGCTCTGTGCTTTAATCAGATGCATAAAATTTATTAAGAAGACCAACAAATGCACTTGATATAGCATGCAGAACAGTTTGCTGCGCAGAATACTCGTATATCATCGCTCACAAATCGGGATCACAATCCACCACATGTATCTTCTATATACAAAACTCCACAGAAGCACACTCCAGATGATAATATTTAACTGCTCATATTTTACACTCATCATTGTTTTATCATTTAATGAGAATTTTACCCAAAATTACATGATTTATAACTGTGAAGTGAACCCGACACATTATAAATATATGTCTTTCTGTTCGCACCACCCTGAAGATGTCCACGCGAGTGGCCGAACATGTCACTGGTCACTGTGCAATAAAATTATACCCATAAAACCAAAGTGCACTGGTTGGTCTTTTTAATAAATTTTATGCACTTTTGACCAATGTTAAAACAATGCCTGTTTACTGTACTGATCTGCACAAACTAAACTTTAGGAGCTTTACGATTTGCACAGAAACAGAGAACAGCCGAGGTTCCGAAACTGCATCTGTGTATCTTCTTAACTAACAACAAATTCTTAACATAAATATTTTCTAACACAACAAATAATTACGTCATGCAGTGGCAGCATATACAGCGCACAGTTCAAAGGTGCATCAGCTATCTGGACACCACACATGCCATCACTGTCACAGTAATATGGTAGGGCAGTAACATAAAATACTCCCCCAAGTCTCTGTCAAGAGAATGCAATGATAATCACATTACAGACATTCTGCACACTGTAACTAGATTTTTGTGAAGACACCCAAACGATGAAAATCAAGAGTATAAAATATTTTAAATGAGAATATGTCTTGGAGAAATGAATGGCTTCTGATCAAAACACAGTATTTAAAAATCACTTACTTTCAAGCATTGGGATATGTGAAACTTCAGATATTTTTTGTGGTTATTCCCCCCCCCCCCCTCTCTCTCTCCCATGTTAAATTTCTGAATACAGTAGTCCTAAGGCTCTATCTCTTTTTTATTTTTATACCACTTGTTGTCCATACCCACCACCAAATAAAACAAA
>Ga0123352_10002437_pt1 | contig 25878 bp, 17 predicted proteins | sample TergutLab28metaG_FD_89700 | JGI IMG/M metagenome (GOLD analysis project Ga0123352, IMG submission 89700) | Labiotermes labralis P1 segment gut microbial communities from Petit-Saut dam, French Guiana - Lab288 P1 | ecosystem: Host-associated > Arthropoda: Insects > Digestive system > Gut ...
ATAAATTTTTTTTTCTTTGTGGGTCGAAAAAGGGTGTGGTGAAAAAAAAAAATTTTAAAGAAACTGCCCTTTCCCCCCCCCCCCCCCAAAAAAAAATAATACTGCTGTCTCCTGTCTTTTCAAAGTGAGTTAATTTAAATGCCTACATTGCTTTTGTCATTGGCCCCCTTATTGCTGTTCATTGGTATGCAAGTGTTGTGTTTCTGCATAACTGTATCTCTTCATCATTAATTTAATACTGTACTATTTACAGTTTTCAAGTGTAAAGTACTCCATGTAAAAGAAGTGCCAGTTGATTCTTTGTAGTCTGTGATGATCACAGGTGATTTTATTAATTTACTGTCAACCAAAACAATTTTTTACAGTAATTATATCCAGCTGTTCAAAGTTGGCACCTGTATTGTACCTTAAATCAGATTTCATTAACCACCACAAAGGTTGACCAAACATCCATAGACTAAAAGAGGATTGTGCTGCACGTCATGTACCCACAGCTGACTAATGTATCTATATAAGTATTAGAACATTGACCTTCAGGCTTCCAGGGTGGGGTTGGATTGTCTGATGGTCTTCCAGGGCTTTCACACTCGTAGGATTGTGGGTTCACATAAGCAAGAGTGCGCTGCCTCCATTTTCAGGGTGGCAGAATTACTTTCAGACAGATGATGGGGTTATTTAAAGAAACAAAAGGGTTAATTACATAGGCGGAGTACAAGAAATGTAACCAATCAGTTACAGAAATGGAATATAGGATATGTCTGGACCAATAAGACTGAAGCAGTAAAGTTAAAAAAAAATTACACTTAATGGCCCTTCTCAGGGCCCAATGTAGTGCAAAATATATGTATAGAGTGTGTGAGAAAGATATATATGGTTCTCCAGGCTGTAGCAGATGGGAAGTAGATGAGAGGAGAAAGCCTATTTATGAAGACTTTATATAATTCATGCTGTTACAATAAAAGAAAATGAAAACTGTACACTAAAGTATGGGGGCTGATGGTGGAGAGTTGTGATACAGGTTCAGGCATATTTGTTATAAACAGGCACTCTTTTCACCCAGGATATGGTTGCATTCCTGCCAGTATCAAAGTATAAAGTATCTAAAATAATAAAGAAGGATCAGTACCCAGACTTATAAATTACAGTTCATTCATACATTTTAAATAATTGGGATTGTGGGTTTGAATCATGTTCAAAAATTCTACTGCAGTTCTTGTGCATTGCTTTAATAGTCTTGGCTACCATGCACATTGCCAAGAGTATGGAGTGAATTTTGTAATGTCTTGGGGTTTTATCTGTTAGATTCACAGTAGGAAACATTATGTATATTATTTATATCACTGTGTTGTTATAGGTGGTCTCTTGTTTGTTGTTAACGGTCCTGAATTCATTGGTGGTGGATTAGTGAGTGGATTTGTCATAAGCCTGGTCAGTAAACAACTGATAGAAGCTTTCAGTCCAAACGGGCAGGGATTCAGCAGCCCTCATGATGTTGCTGTTAACACAGATGGCAATCAAGTATATGTAGTAGAGCTTGGCTCCAGTAAAGTATGGAAGTTTGTGAAAGGTAAGCAGTTCAGCTGAAGCCTCCTAATTTTTCAGGGTTGTGTCCATAATGATTTTCTTCTGAACTGGTAACTGAAATGAGCTCATGTGCCACATTAATTATCACTTATATTGAGAAGGTACAGTGGTGTGTAATAAATTTTTTTTTTAATTCCTTGTTTGTTACAATCTGTCCGGAGACATTTAGTAGCCGTTGTGTCGATAGCACTAGAGGCGTGTAGGAGATTCTTCCAGTGAAGTTCTCCCTTCTGTTCTCAGTCACAAGGATTGATGTTGTCTCTGATGAATGTTGCTGAGTTAGTTAACCATTATTGGCGAGGTCAGTAGGATACAGTCTCTTAAGTCTGTGAGTTCCGAATTGCTCTTTAAATAATGTATTTGCTAGGTTGTTGGGGTGAGTGTCGAGGCATTTTCGGTAGTTTGCACTGTATTTTCGTGCTTTTTGTTTGACCATTGGTATTTATAGATCAAGTTTGATTATAGTTTTAGGAACATACCATGGAACATCTGTAATAAATTTAAAGCATAGAACCATGCTGCATAAAATACGTTGCTCCATGTTCCTGCAATGTGTTTCTTGGCTGGATTAAGAGTGGGATCAGTATTAGTTTTTGAGAATGTGTGATATTAATGTCAGAGTCAATTTGGTAGCATCCACTTCGTACAAATCTTGGCTCAGAGGCTGGTTATGCCAACAGGTTTCTCTGACAATGTGAAAGAGGAGTGCCACTTCTGTAACAACAGCATGGGATGAAAAATGTGTCAGTTCCTTACATTTGACATGCGTAGTAAACTAGATGTAATCATCAGAGTGTGTATTGTGTTGCAGGTTTTGTCAACATGACCAGTGTAGCACCGAGGACCATTGCAAATACCAGTACACCCACCATTAAGTCTGTTGTGCCAGAGCATGGTAATGCTTTTAGTTTAATGTACTTAAGACAATTTTCATGAAATTGTATATATTTTTGCCTTAATGTATGACACCTGAGAAAAGCACCATTAATCTCCTGTGTTATGCATATGTTAAACTTTTTAGTTGCCAGTATTAAAAGATGCACATGTTATCCTCAAACATCACTGATAATAGATCCTTTAAAGCAAGAACCTGAGACAAGAAGTTTGGATGTTTGTTCTTAAAGGTTAAATTAATTTGGTATACTTTATTATATTTTCACTGTGTTTCAGGCCTGAGTAAACTGCACGTAGTTGGCATGTCTGTAGACAGCAACCCTGCCAGTACTGTTGCAACAACAGTAGGAATTGTGGTTGGTGTAGTGGCATTGACAGCAATTGTTATATTTGCTGCTGTCTTGAAGATAAGGAGGAGAGGTGGGTCACATGCATTGGGCACGGACTACTTGGAATACAGTAAACTGGTGGAATAAATTGGTTTGTTGTTAAATTTTATTTTGTTTACCTTCCTTCCCATCATACCCATGGACTCATTTTATTTTGATCACCATGCAGTAGCACACTGTAAATATACAGCATTGTTAAATTTTATGGTGTGTAACTGATCACATAACCTAGAGAGATGTCAGCGTGGTTGGTATTGATTTTAGTTTTAAATTAACCTTTTGTTTGTTTTTGTCGTCTCCATGCTTTTTATTTCCAACCTAATATATACCAGCTACAAATTAATTTGGGGGGGTGAAGACAAGCAATATATGTGTAACACAACATTGAGGTGCAGTCATGCAACCATTGTTGCAGTGGAAAATCAAAAAGTATTACATACTTTGAGTGTGTATTTGTAGCCTTAGGTATCTAGCATGCGATACACATGTGCCATATTGTCATCTGTGGCTTGTTCAGCTGTAAAGTATTTTCCACATTATCTCGTAAACAGCGTGATTTTCAAAAGTTACTGAACATAAAATGTGTGTTTTGATTTTCTCTACAACTTTTGTCTGAAACATTTCCAATTCTAAGAAAAACTGAGTGAGATGTGATTATAAATGTGTATTGGTTTTCTTGTAGAGTAGCCATTATTCTTGTCAGATTTTCATGAAACTTAAATTTTCGTAACAGATTTTTAAAAAATATGCAAATGTCAAATTTCATGACAATCCATACAGTGGGAGCCGAGTTGTTTCATGAAGACAGACAGACGGACAGACATTACTTTAGTCACTTTTCGTAATTTTGCCAACGCACCCAAAAGGGGAAGACAGTTTTGTTCCAGAAAAGTTAGAACTCCCTCTATGAGTTGTTCCTGTATATGAACTGCAAGAAGAGATGTCAAAGAATAAAAAATAAGTAAGAGCAAACCCTCAGGATGTGATCATAATACAGTAGTAAAATTGTTGGCGGTGGCAGAAATCGGATGTCGTGATGTTGTAAGGGAGAATTGCTAGAAGCTTTCCTACAAGTTAGGACTGAGTTATTTACTGGGAAGGTAATGTATCTGTACCTACCAACATTCTGTTTTGCAGAATGTCTTCAAACTGTTTAACAGTTTACTCTTTATTCCACAAAACTTGAGTGTTGACAACCTGCGTGAACTGTCAACAAGATCATGTTATAAATGTCTTTTTTGTGTTTGGTCTATATGACATAACCTAAGAGACTGGAATACAGTAGTGCTCTAGGCTTGAATGAAGTATGTGGGATTAGGATTAGATTTTGTAACCTACAGTATTGAAATACTGCTTTTGCAAATCCTAAGTTATTTGATCCATTACATGAGATATGGTAGATACATGTGACATTTTTTATGTGGTCTACAGCTTATCCATTTTTTTTTTTTTGGAGGCAATAACCAACATATTTTGTTGTCAGCACACCTTTATCCTTTCATCGGCAGTACATGGACTTTCTGTCATCAGTACAACTGAGCAAGTTTTGCTCAAACATTGGCAATTACGACTTGTCTTTGTGAGATGCCCAGTAGAATCCTGGTTGGAACACTGACTGTCCTAATGGAGGTTCTTTGTTCACATTTTATTCAGTGATGTATATACGTAAATAATGTTTTCTTGTGTGTGAAGATATGTTTGGTGTCTTCCTGTCTAATGTTTTCATTCTTTGGGTAATGACATGGGACATTTTATTTTATACATAGGGAAATCATCTGGCGGGCGTGGGTTGCATTAAGGTGAATCTGCATTGTGACTTCAGTAGCAAATGAGGTTAGGTAATAGTCAGGTCTGAAAAGCAGCAATACAGAAACATGAAAGAAAAGAGACATGCCAAAAGAATGCTGAGCCATCAGACTCTGTTTAATCTGGATGAAGTGGCCTTGATCTGGTTGCCTTTTTGCCAACACCTCAGTCCATCAGAATGCGTGACTCATGGCATGGAACTGTAACTATCCATGCCATGTCTCAGTTGTTTCACAGACATGGATGCCTTAACATATTCACTACACCATAGAGGAAACAGTATCTGCTACAAACTGCTATGAAAACCTGAGTTCTACTTTAACAAGATGGGCAGTGTACGTGTAATGTAACACTGTAGCACATTTGCCTAACCATTTTGGCCATGGAAATGCAACAGTGGTAATTTTCTATAGTGTTGTTGAGGTACAGAATGTTTTGCACTAATACCATTGGGCTTGAAAAGAAATTATTTGGAGATATTGCCCTGCTGTTAGCAGTATATACTTAGGATTTGGATTGTCATATGTAAAGATTAATTTGGTGTCTCACAGAGAACACCTTGTGCTTCTATCAGAAACAACACTGACCAATTATTCTTTCTAATAGAAGCATAACGGTGTTCTGTGTGAGGTACAAACTGAATGTACAAGATAGTCAGTGAAATGCAACAGTACATTTCTTTTGCATTGCTGTGCTGTGTGTCACTGCCTACAGTAAAACATATGTATGTATGTCAAGTGCCCAACATTTTTGTCCAATTTTAACCAATTTTGGATTTTCTTGACAGATTTCCATAAAAGTCACAAATATCAAATTTCATGAAAATCCATCAGGTGGGAGCCAAGCTAATACATGAGGTGGATGGACATATGTGATGAAGCTAATATGTGTTTTTCACATGTAGGAAACCTGAATGTCCTGTATTGGCAGCTTCCAAGGGGTTAGCATGAAAGCACAGTGTCATACAGCCAGGTTGACAGTGGATATGATGGAAGAATGTGAAGTGATCCTTGCATCTAACATTTCCTGTTTTGTTTTGTGGGTTTTTCTCAAAGAATGTATGTACCAGAATAATCCAAGAAGCATGCAGCTACTGAAACTGAATACTATAAGTACCATCAACTGACATTTCTCTTGCAACGTGGTCAAGAGGACTGTCTTATGTTAGTGAGATATGCAATACAAATATGGGGATGGTTTTTAATGGATCACTTTTACCCTTGGTTATTTTAGTTGCAGTAATTGAGAGTTGGCTGTAATGTACTGTATATCAGAGGCAGGTGAGTTCCTCCCTGACCCCGCATAGTTGACCATAAGTACACCATTTTTCTGATACAACTGCCAGTTGATTAATGGCAAAGTTCTGATTCAACCATCGGGTGATAAACACCATTGTTCTCGCACAACTTTTAGTTGACTGACACCATTGTCCTTATGAAACTAACAATTGAAACATGTTATGCACTGCATCAGTTAGGATTACAGGACAGAGGCTGGCTGTTCTGGTCCATTATTCCCTGTTTTCATCATCCTACATATTGTGATACAACTGTCTGGTAAGCCCACTTGTATTCATGTCAAACACTGTGCATACATACATATATTGTATGAAGGTGTGTGGTTCTGTGTATATTCCTCCCTTGCTATGTAGTCCAGCACATAGAAAATTGGTACAAAAATTCAACAAAAGGCTACAGTATGAATAATATGATGTAGGGAGGTCTTGACTGCGATCTGCTTTATGACATAACATAGTCTGGTAGTTAGTTACCAGTATTCTAGAGGAATATATTGCCTTCAGAAAGCATACTGCCAAAGTTATACTGCACCATTGTTATCCTTTTGAATGTCTGTTCTAATGTTGAAACACAATTCATTATTTGTGTTTGATAATCATTTGTATAGTTTTATATTTTATGAATGAAAGTAATAACTGTAGTTTGTAGGTGACTTAAGAGGGCCAGGTGACTGAAAGTTGGCTGACTGCCTTGCACTGTTTATGAGTGAATGTGCTTAGAACATTCAAAGGTATATGTTGATTGCAGGAGGAAGAGTTGTATATATCCCAGCATGTTATGCAGGGAAAACTTTTCAGACCAGATTTACTTATAAAGAAACAAGTAATATCAAACACTGTAGCAGCAGCACAGTTGATCTGTATTTAAGAGTGTTAAATATAGGTTCGCTAATTTTATTCCAGTTTGGACATGATGTTTTGAGTATGAGTTTGTATGCTTCTTTTCATACTATTTCATCAGATTTTTTGTGTGACTATATGACAGCCCTTTGGGTTTCCATGATAGAATTTCTTGACTAGTTGAGACAGCTTCTCAAGAAGGATCCCTCTCCATAGAGTTAGTAAATGGATGGTTCGTATTCTTACACCATTTGAGACTTACGTTTGCTTATTTACAAGTGTGTACACACATTTGTGCATGAAAAGTCACAACTCAAAATCGGTCAACAACTGGCCCTATAGTTCTGATAGCAATCCCTGTTAAGATGAGATGTCATGCTATGTAGTTTGGTGGCTAGGTACTAACACATTTATGGAGGAACATCCTGCACACATCTTCAGAGTAGAATTTTATTCATTTACCATGAAGATGAAGGCAGTAGGTTCCTACTGAAACATCGGTACGTATCCACCAATCTATGCATTGCCACATCTCAGAAGCCTGTATTCTCAATGTCACGCTGTAAGAATTTGTGTAAACGTAAGTTGCTTAAAGGAATAGTTTTACAGCAAAGAAAACTGAAAATACCTGCATAATTCAGTACTCTCATACTTCTTCCATCCAGGATTCCATGCTATGGAGATGCTGAAGTGGGTAATGTCGTTGAGATAAGATGGGACATTGAATACAGGTAAGCAGAGTTGTGAGGTGTGTTGAGTCAGTAATACAGAACCCATTTCCTGGTTGTACTATAACACTACTCATGACAAATATATGTCGGTGTATAAATTAAGTCCTCGTGACTTTGACAGCTAACAAAAAATATGGGTGCTGAATCTTCAAGTAAGAATGAGAAATGTGGTTATTGTGTGGTATGAAATGGTATGTGTATGCACTTAGTTTTGTTCTTTACTGGAAACCAGAGAATGTTGCACTAGAACCCCAAGGTCCAGGACTAACGTGTTGTGGTCACAGAAAGAATTGCCATGGATGGTGGGGATGACTGTGTTTAAAACTTCCCTGTCCCCTGTCTTTTCTACTGTTGTATTTCACTGCAGCCTCTACCCTGTAATAAGCAACCCAAAGCACTTGATGCTAGTGAAGGTAATAACTACCAACTTTCCTGTCAGTGGGCTGGCTAGACTGTTGGAGGGTAATATAAGGACTTATCTGGAGAGGTAGGGCTTGAGAGAGATGCAGATAGGGTTTGTCACAATGGTTGCATTCCTGATCCTGTTCCATCCATCTTGCATCATCACAACCTGTTTCCTTGAGGGTTATCTGAATATTATCTTCCCATTTCCTCTTCAGTCTCCCAACTAACTAAACCTAAATTATGATTATTTGTTGTCACCTAATCAATCCCACGTGTTTTGTTCACCATGAGCTCACTGATTTCAATGTCTTCACAATAATAAATATGTGTATAAATCTTGAATGCCATCACTATGTAATATCCTTTATAGCATGTGTACTTCCTCAATTTGTGTCCATCTTTTCTTCTAAGTAGTGTAGTTTTTTAGAACACTTTCAATTTATTATACAGTATTTGATCTGACAAATTACAGTCAATAATAAATAATCATTAGTCACTTATATTCCTCCTACATTTGTGACCTCTACAAGGTCATCATCAGCAAATTCTGTCAAAGATGTGCATGTTTAGAGTTAAAATATTATATTGTTTATTACAGTTACAAAAAATGTTTCAAATACAAATCAGTTAAAAAGTATTTTTTTTGAATTCTCTATAATATTTTATCTTTCATGGCCAACAAACATCAGTGTTAATTGTTGTCATCCTCATTCAAAGGGAATGTCCCTCTGTTGTCTGGTCGGTGTTTAGTCATCCACCATGGTTTATATTATATACTCTTGTCATGTTGCAAATATTGATTAGAGAGGGAGGTACCAGACTTTATGTAAGGATGAAATTAAAAATATGTAAATTGTACGTACGTGCAAGGACCTCATATCCTACAAGATTTATGCTCATGTGAAACATATGTGTATTGGATGGAAGTTGTTAATATTCTAAAAGATAACAATATGGCACAATGAGGATGTTCACAATTTTGTATTAATAATTGTGAGGAAGTAAGTGTACAGTAATATTAGACATATAAGGAGTTACTTCAGAAAAATTATGCATAATTAATTTAAGATAGTGAAATATAATTTGCCTATAATTTATGGCAAATGAACTTGACAACATTCCTAGTATTAGTGTGCACCAAACAGTACTGTCTGCAGGTATATCTTATTTGTAGGATTAGTATGTATGAAACACAGCTATCTGCTGATCTGTTTTATTCATCATCACATCACAGACCTTCACTTATCATGAAATTTAGAATTTGAGAATCGAAGACACAATGCAGAGAGAACTGAGGTTTTTGTGGTGGCAGGATTTATGATCTTGGTGTGGCTGTATGTAGTCTGGTGAGTTTGTAACAGTGTTCCTTATGAACATACTTTCTTCATGTTCAGGACAGAAGCAAACAACCCTCAAAGACGTAGTCACAATGTTTCTTCAAAACATTGCCAGCAATCTATGTAACTGTGTGTTTAATAACACATGAATCCACAATATGAATGTACAAAGACTTAAATAAAAAATTATACAAGCAAAGCACTGTCTTGAAAAGTGATCACACAATGTGAGCTAATGAAGCAGTGTGGTATAGCAGGGAAGAACACGGTAACAAGCCTGATTACTAGAGAAAAGAAAATGATTGATTGAGTTACTGCCAGACTGATGATTTTCACTAACCCCCCCCCCTTTTTTTTAACAGAAGTGCATAAACATCTTAAGTAATTAATTAACTCTATGGAGCAGAGTACTTGAGAAGCTGGTAGTAACTTAGCTAGTCAAGACATTCTGAGCATTTTATGGAACTTGAATTTTCATTAGTGTTTAGAAGAGCCAAATGATCCAATCAATTTCATTATGGCCTATTTCAGTATTCTCCCATCTATGCCTAGGTACAACAGTTGGTCTTTTTTTTTCCCCCCCCCCCCCCCCCCCCCTCTAATACAATGTATGCACTTCTTCCCTGACCTATGAGTGCTAGATGCTTTGCCCAGCTCATCCCCCTTAATATCTTCCTCGTAATAATTTTTGACAAGGGACTGTGTTTTCAGACACCCAAAGTCTGTGTCCTTGCTTTAATGTGAGAGACCTAGTCTCACACACACACAAACAAAACAGTTGGCAAAATTGTAGTTCTGTATATTTATTGTCTGTGGTTTTAGATAGCAGATTGGAAGGCAGAAGACCAATGGTGAAATGTTATTCAGAGTTATATTATTTCCTAACAGGGTCCAGCAGCCAGAATAAGCAGTGGGACTTCCCTATCTCTCAGATGGGGGGCTTCAAACTGGATCGGCATCAGGGGTTTGAGAAAGTGAGCACAGAAGAGAGTGACGATGAGTGCACCAGCAGTACTGTGGACTTGAGACAACAGCCCCTGCAGTTTGCATAGTGTGGAGATATATATTCTCAAATTCCAACCTCTGTATTTGTTCAGGCGCATATTACTTTAATTTCCCAAACAAGTTGGCTGAAGCAGTAACACATCTGACTTGTATGCTGATGGCTGTCAGTTCCAATCCAGGGTGAGATGCCCACATCCTGAGATTCATCCCCACCTTGTTGAAAGCATATTTTAGCTAGATGAGGCAGCTTGTGTGCACCAGTAAATGTGGAAGCTATGCCAGTGGCAGCCTAGTGGCTGGGAGGGTCACCCATGCTGGACCGGTTTTGAGTGAGGTGCCATACAAAGAGAAATATAAAGAGAGACCCTGGCCCTCCAGCTTAGGAGTTGAGCATAACAAGATATCCTCACCTCATATAAGCCCAGATGTCTCTAAACCCCAGCAGCAGGGAGGATGTGGCCTGAAAATCAGCCAAAGTGCCATAGAAAAGGAGGAGGAGCAGGAAGACGAAGAAGAAGAGAATGTTCTACATCTAGAATTCTTTTTAAAAAATTCTGCATTTTGTAAAAAATTTTTTTAAGTGTTGACTGAGTCTTCTTGAATCATTTTAATCATATTGATTATTACCTTTCAGTCAAACTCTGAATTATGAAGAATCAAAGCAGCAGGAAAGATCCAATTTACAGTGGTATATTATACTTGGAAATGACATGTTCTATGTATCTGAGACAATTATCCTGATTTAAGTTCTTACTTTTTTCTTGTATTTTAAAGGCGAATGTTAAGACTAAGCACATAAAATCATTCTTCTAATTCTGTTAATATGTGTTGAACTTTTATGCATGCCCACAGAAGGGGCTGTATATGACTTATGCACAATTATAAACACTACAGATCTTGAGTGATAATACAACATAGAATGTTTTGATAATGTTAAGTCTGCTGAATGGTTAAATTATAAACTGACTTTCAAAGAACCACAAGCATTGCCTTTCCAGTGAGGCTAATTCAGAACTCATGATGAACTAATGCACATTAAAGTGTGCTGGACAATTACCAACACCTTGGGTTTGATTACAAATAGGAACAAGGATATTTACCTTTGCCTGTGTATTCCAGCTGTCTGTGGGGCATACTCAGCTTCCCATCCTATAAGTACTGAGGATAAAGGAGCCAGAGCATGAAGCTAACCACACACCTCCATCTAATGCCAACATTAAGATGTGCTGAGGTACCTTCAGTCCACCTGTACACCTTCCTGACATAGTGTTTCATAGCATAGAGACCTATTATTTAGTCCAGTGCTTCAGAGACTCCTGTAGTCTGAAGCTCCCTTCATGTGAATTGGGAAGTTTAGGGCCCCAGCCTACAAAATTAATATGAAATGCAATCAAATCATAATTTACAACAAAGCTTTTAATGATACATATGAAGTGCTTTTTCTACTAAATTGTGTGTTTGTAATTTAATGGTACATTTTAGGTTAAAATTAATACAACTTCTCTGCTACTGGCTCTTTCTTTATTTCAGCAGCACTTGGTAAAAGCTTCATGGCTCTGTAGAGCACCCAAGCTTCCATTTTGAGGAACAATGGTCTTATCTATAAGCCTTGCAGTGAATTCTTGAAGTAATAAATAAATATTTATGAAAACAGGACATGAAATAGTAAGAATATAAAAATGCATGGATAACTTTTCACATGAAGAGAAGATAAAATAATAGAAAATAAAAAATGTAAATTAAAAACTGAGCACTGTAAGATTTTTTGTCCTCACTGTTCACTTCTAACGTATTTCAATATACGGAATTTTTACACATTACAAAGTGCTTAATTCGTTTATGTAGTTGATATTGATTATCATTTTAATCTTATTACAGAACAGAATTCATATTCAATATTTTAACTCTGCTACATGACTAAATTATACAGATCTAAAGGTAATACATTATAATCGAAAAACTGTGAAGTTCAGTGGCTTTTATAAACAATGGAATGTGCTCTTAAAATTTCTATGGATTGAAACATGCCAAGCTGATTGTATTATTCTATATGCGTGTTATATTTTGGTGGTTATTTTATTGTCATTTGCACAGGCACTTTCACCAACATAGCCCATCTTGTATAATACAGCAACAAAAATTCAGCCCTTGCAAAGGTGATGTTTTTTGATACAGACAGATACTTGCCCATCCTCAAACTGCTGCTCTCAAAAAGTAGCAGTAGCTTTAGAGGAGCCTTATGTATAATGTTTTATGTTTGTATTATTTATCCTAAGATACACTGATTAGTTGTAATGTGGAATATGTTTAATCTATTAACTGTGGAGGTTGAGGGAGAAATGTGTCATCATTACCATCATTATGAACTTTGTGGGGTCACATTGTTAAGATCTCTACTGGTGCTGTTAATCCCAAGATGGCCTTCAGCTCTCCATCATGATATTGATCATCCAAGAGTCTTGTCATCTGCTTGAATTGAAGTGGAATCACATATCTTTTCATAATTCATTACTAGTTGAATGCCAGTTGTTTTTCCATTCTTTCCATTTCTATTGGTATCCTATATCTCTTGAAATATGTATGGAACTTCTGTTGCTCTTCTAGTGTACAATTTCTTTGGTAGTCTAATTCTGCTGAAGCCTAGTGGAGGTTTCAAATAAAGTAATTGTGATACTTCTAACTTGAAGGATTTATTTCAGTTGATAATCCAAATTCACTGTCACAATTATCACTCATATGACATAGGCATAATTTTGTATCAGTTGACATTTTTGTTCAAAAACTTATTTTAATATACTTTATTTTTTGTATTTTTGCAACTATTTAGTATCTTCAGTTTCAAAATCACATTTTCTAAGTACAATATCAGATATTTGTTGTGTTCCTTTTCTTTCACCATTTTTTTTTTATATTCCCTCCTCAAGTTCCTGTTACTTTAGTTGTTTTGTAGTTGTTGGTGTTCTGTATTCCCTCATTATGTAAATCTGAAGATGTAACTTATTTGGGTTATACCCTACATAAATCTTGAATTGTACCTGTTCATCAGTTCAGGTAGACAGATGACCACCAACACAGTTGCGATAGCCATACATGCAAGAAAACCAAGTGCAAGATACACATTTTAGATAGTGAACTCTCAGACAATACTAAACTGTCCTAATTTGTAAGGTGCAGCAGACCTAACTAAATTGTAGGTTTGCACTATCATTTTTCACTTATTTGCAGATAGTTATTTTGACCACCCCTTTGCACTGTGGTGTAAGGCCCTTGCTTATCTATACTCATGTTTGTGTGGTAACATACACAATGCTGCCATCTTCCTGTGTTTCACTCAGTAGCTACTTAGATATATATACAAAATATATGTCAACTGTACTCATAATCTTTAGAACTAACTGTTGTTGCCCTCCTGTTTGAATTGTCTACAGAGGGTGATGTCTGTGTTAGAGAAAGTGGGATAAGATGGACAGGGGAATGAGACTTGCTGCTGGACACCATAATGATATAAACAAATTGATGTTTCAGTTAGCCAAGAAAACTGAAGACATGAACAGGAAAAGCATGAAGGCCAGTGGTCCATCAATTGCAAAAATTTCTTGTGTCATTCTTTATGGCCCTGTTGTCTATACAGTGGGAAGGGTTTTGTTCATATGGTTGGAAGATGAGGCACAGAAAGGGTTGAAAATCAGTGGTGCTGTGGTAAGTGAGAAGGCCACATGGTTATACAAGCAGGGCACATTGTCTTTTTTACCATGTTTTGTATACCATTGGTTCCTCTAACCCATTGTCCCCATAAGGCCATACCTTCATCCATTGTGGTTTTACCATTTGCAAGATTTTTCAAGAACACAACCCCCACAAATAACAAGGGCCTCCTTCCTTTTCTTCCACACTGTTAAATTACAAGATACATACCATGTTTCAATGCATGAAGATGAGGATAAGAAGTCAGTACAACTGGTTCATGAACATGCCACCTGGTGGGGTTTGGTATTATAGTGTTGTGGGAGTGTGGGTTATGCTGAATTTTATTGTGTGTAACATTAATGTATCAATGTCTGTGGTCCATGAGACATTTCAGAGCAACAATAATCTGAGTGATGGATTGTTCTTTGCACCAAGTGTACAAAATAAAAACAGAAGAAAGAGGTCATGGCTGTGTGTCCATCTGCATGCTTCACTTTCAACTACACTGAATTGATTTTCACCAAATTCAATGTTGGGATCTACATCAGACATTGTAAGGCAGAAGGAATTTTATATATTCACTTTATTATATATATTTCAGTCAACACAACTATATATATATATATATAGTTGTGGCTGAAATATATATAATAAAGTGAATATATAGAATCAATAGACAACATGATGACTTCGTTCAAAAAGAAGGAATTTTGGTTCACTTCAGACTAATATAATTCTTACACTGTGTGAAACTTAAATATATCTAAATTTTCTAAAAACAATAGCTCATTTTATGACAATCAGGTATATTGAAATAAACTATACAGCTCATAAGATCTACAACTGCTGTTTGAAGCACTTTTCATTGTGGTGTACATTTTAAGAAATTCAGAAAAAGTACAAGGAAGGAGACTATCAGATATAACCTAGCCTGGAGGACCATCCACATGCTAAAGGAGTGGAGGTGCCTTAACCTTCAACAGCCTACAGGCTCCTAGTTGTCAGTGCCCAATATATCAGTGCCACTGTTGATTTGAGCTGACATATTTTTTTGTAACTAATTTTCTTTTACTGATTAGGTTTTGCAGGGTATGTTCCTTCAATTCCAAGGAAATAGACTGGTCCATTATAAATATTCCATTTCCTACTGGGTACTGCTTGCTTCCCATGTGATGGACATGTACTTCATCAGCCACACACTTCACAAGACCCACTTCTACTGAAGAAGGAAAATCACAGGTCAGACAAAAATGGCTATTATATGAACTGTCTTTTCCACACTGGGGTTACAGACATTAGATTCCTAGGGCAGTGAATACTCCAAGTACCATCATTTGAAATCTGTAGTCATGTAGTTTGGTAGGTAACAAAGTAAATGGTATCACATACCACAAGATCATCATGTTCACACTTGGTACATTTCACCATTCAAAGATACTGCTATCAAGCATAAAACAATTACATATACAGTACAAACATTTTATTTCAGTTTCTTTGAGATCTACATGAATCTAAGGTCCTGCCACAACAAAAATATCATATACATGGTAATGCAGACTAAAATGCTTATATATTACAACTAAATAAAAATATACACAAAGTAAAATAAATATGTAACATTAATTTATAAGACTTGAGGTCCTAATGGCAGTGAATACGAATTTTGCCGTCTTCTGGTTTGTAACACCATGCAGTGTGGCAGAAGTGTACCACTGTTACAAAGGATTTTGCTGTCTGCCAGACTATGTGGTGCCAAACCCTGGGAGACAGTAATATTTATGTAATATTGTCTAAAAACATAAACTGAAGTACTCAGTTTATGGTCTTCTGGGTTGTGACACACTGTGTAGTCCGGTACATGGATACCAAACCTCAAACCATACACCAGAAACTAGACTTTAAAACTAATAAAAGTGCTTGAAAATACAAAATTCACTATGATCAAAAATAATATCAATTCTAACAACTAAAGTTCTTATTAGAGAGTCCATTCATGTGTAGTGACATACACAGTTGCTAAAGCAATGGGGCATGATGCTCTTGATGGGCATCTTATCAATGCATTCATATCTATCATAAAAATTACTGCACACACAATTTTTGTTCTGATCATTCAACCTAATACTGTTAATTTCAAACACACAGGCTGAAATATATTTATGAAAAAACACACAAAATCCATACGACTTAATATTAGAAATGAGCGAGAACTGTGATTCTCAGAGGCACTGTGTCTGTGAAAATACACTCTTCTTGCATTCTAATTTCAACATCTGTAGATAATAAAACAAGTAATGTGGCTGAATCAATTTGATTGTCTTAAAAGTTTATTTAAAACAAGCAGAAGTTCTTGTTTTTCATCAGCATGTGGTTATTTTTCTTGTTAATATCACACAATACAACAGCTAAAACTTGAAAAAGAACATTCAAATTAAGTAATTAAAGTTCATTCATGTAATTAAAAAGAAAAACTGAGAATAGGTATTCAAATCACATCCAATACTTGCACATTATGCTAACAGTCTTGGCTACTGTACATGTTTTGTATCTTTGAGTGTTCCCTATTAGGTCATGATACAAAACACACAGAAGACAGGAAATGACAAAACACCTACATTTTTGTACATATTAAAAAGTTTTTGCATAGGCTATATAACATAAAATTGAAAAGAAGAAAGTGAATTATGAATTGGGAAAGATGTGTAAGTGGGTGTGTCCCAGCATTTGCATAGGAAATCACCAAAAAAAAGAACTGTCATTACATCCAGGCTCTGTGCCAAGACTCAAATCTCAGGTCTCCTGAATATGAAACACAGTCCAGCCACTCAGATATGACACTGTTTCTATCACTATTAATAGAATTAAGACTTCTCTTCAAGTGCTAATATAAATGTTTAACATGTCTGTACAGAAGACACTGGTATTTGTGCAAAATATCCACTTTACTTCCACGGTTGCAACCAGTGTCTTCCGCAGACCATTTACTGTGCTGCTACAGAGGACACTGATGTCAACCCCCTGATACCTGGATATATTTTCATATAAATGCCAAGTATCCATTGGGTGCATGCAAACTACAGGGGTATGTCCACTACGATTTGTGGTTACTGCTATGCTTAGCACCAGGCATAGCCCACAATAGCGTAAAAACATGCCTGAACATCATGACCTTCGATTAAAAGAAATATTAAAAATCATGGCAGCAGGCCACATGTTAAGAATTAGAACACATACTGACTCTACCCCAATGCAGCTTAATATATGTGACCTAAATTACAAAAATATAAATTTAATATTATAATATCTTCCATGCAATAAACATATCCAGGTGAAATTATTTCAAACTTATTGCCCTAGTTCCTAATAAGGGCTACACTTGCATGTTACGCCTGAAACATGTAGGGGTAATCATTATGCACGAACTGATGCAAAAAAAATATAAATGTATGGTTTTTAACTATATTTTAATGAAACAGGTTGGCATCACAATGACATTCTAGGCCTTATATTTGGAGGAACCAGGTTCAAATCTTGGCTGTGCTAATGGCCATTACCAGTGAATTACCTAGTCACCCACCATACAAGATCACTTTCCCATTGCATTTGATGCTATGTAACCTGTACAGTTGAAATAAAGTTGTACAGGAGCCTAATAAACTATCAGTAATAATGTCTCAACCTGAAGCATGGAAGGAAACTTAATAATCACAAAACCCTGTTGGTTTTACTACATTAATTATTATTGCTGGCTGTTTCTTTTGTTGTACAGTATTTGTGACAGTTCCATTTTTACACTCTCTTTCTCACCAGATTTCATTTTCTTAAGTTCTGCTGTTACCAGTTCACCAAAAAGATCATCTTCATCTAAGGATTTTCTTGTTGGTAAATTTTCTACAAGTTTTGCTAATACCGACGCCAATGACAAACATGACTGTCCCAAATCATCCCCAGCTTTTCTCTTGTGTCTGTCTTCACAGGCTTGGCATTTTGTTGTTTTATCTGATAGCAGCTTTGGCAGTGACACAGTAGATGTTGTTGAGCTTGCTTCTACTGTTGCCACAGGTGATGACCCAGTTGTTGGGATGGGAGATGATACTGTTGTTGCCATATTAGTTGCAGCAGTTGTGGATACTGATGAGCCCACATTTGGTAACATTTCTGTTGTCACAGGTGGTACCACTTCTGTTGTGACTTCTGGTAACAATTCAACCTTACATACAACCTCCTCAGGTGAATTGGCCATTTCTGCAGACGTTAATGAGCAAACTGACTGAATTAAAGGTCTTATTGGTCTGAAAGATCTGAAATCAGAGTGACACAGTGCAATGTACATATAACTGTAGGCATAAATTTTTGTGAAGGCTGACAAAATATAGTTACCACCACACTCCATATAGACATGAAAAATTGTTAAAGATCCTAATTTTTCTTAAGGCTATGGTCCCATGGAATGTGCCATGTAGTCTGGTGGAAAACAGCAGGTGCCTCCAAACTGCCAGTAACCACATTCCAGCCTACACAATCTCACATCCCAGAACACTACTATCTCTGAGAACCTTAAATCTCATAAAATGAATGTGGTTCATCATAACGGTCTCATCCAGTAAAATGTACAAACAACATGTAGATGTATCACTTCTCTCCCACTTTCTCTTACTGCTACCATCTTCCTTTCTTTACCCACCTTCACTTTCAACTGAGCCCATCTGGGAATAATCATTACATTTGCTACAACTGTTTTTCTTGGACACATATGAATTACTTTTTCAGTCTCACAATTTGATTCTGCAATTACTAATATAAAAGAAAATAAAGTGAATGTGAAGTGCAAAAGTGCATCAAAATGACACATGAAACTTAACAGTTAAGGGTGTACACTTGATGCAATATATCCATCTACAACCTATATCTAAATTCATAAAAATCCTCCACACAATTAAAACCTTCCATCACACTCAGGTACGTGAAATGTGATGCATGTCATGCCTACCTCCGCTTCCTAATGTGTGTGGTGAGAAAGGACATGTTTGGAAACAAGTGCCAAGGCCTCCTCTTTGGAATCTCACTTGTACATCCATTTCTTCTTTCCTTTTCTTCCAAGCGCTTTTCCTTTGTAAACCTCTCCCTAAGTCGCAGCCATCTATTTTGACATTCAGCAGCTATAAGATAAAATGATACTCAATACTAGTAGCAGCAATGAAGAAGGCAAAGTTGTGACTGTACCTAAGCACAACACTCTGGATAGTGGAGGTAAAGCTCCACACATTCATAATTTCCATGCTAAATGTATTATGTGGTCAGCTTCAGGCTTTACCCTAAGGAAGAGTCAACAATACCCATTGGACAAAAGGCAAAAATAATCACAGTCTCAAACCACAAACTAGGCCCTTTCTCAGTCTATCATCAGTGTATGAATGAATGGAGAATACACATTTCAGGTGGAAAAGTATAAACTGCCATGACTGTAAACAGAAGGATATACTCCTTTGTTTAATTTAGTGGTAAACATGGATTCACACTTCCCTGTTAATCTGAAGAACCATAACATACATGATATTTCAAATAATATTGCAACAAATAAGTACTGTTCATATTTCATGTTGCATTTCAAACTCAGAACTACAAAAGTAGTGAAAGGAAATGGAAATGCTGATGACAGAAGGAAATGCAAAACCTGTATTCGAAGAGAAGACGTAATAGACATTTTGTTATGGATTAAGAGACAACCTGCTGACTGCTCATAGCTCATTAAAGACAAGCATATACCTTCCATATTTTTACAACTCCAACAAAATGCATTAATTAAATACAAAACACAATCACAAAACACACTTCATATCAGGTGCGAACTCCTACATGTTTCAGTGCCTGATATGAAGTCTGTTTTGTGATCGCATTTTTGTATTTCATTAGTGCATTTTGTTGATTTTTTTTTAAATATGGAATGTAAGTCAATGCACAGTATGAATAACATAAAATAAGCAAATACCTGTTCCTAATGAACATCCATGCCTTTTCTGCCTCCAAAACCTAACACAAGTTGCAATTAAGATGTAATGTTGTTGTACAATTCAAGCATTCATCACCATCACAATGCAACCTAGTACTTCTGAAATTATATCCTGAACCAGTTCCTCACAATTCACACCACAACATTCTATATCCCTCAGATGCATAGTAACATTCATCAAATAGCAGTAGCATTATATAAATCTTTGCTACTTTAAATATGATGGCAATATTTTGACTTGAAATTTTGTACTCAAAAGCTTGGCCAGCTGGGTCACATGCAGTACCTTTGAAACATACATGCATTACTGATACAGGGTCATATTTTCCCATTTACACTCAAAATATATTTGTCAGCACCTGTACCTGTGGAAATAGAATTCACTGTTTGTTGTGGACTGCTAATACTGATCAGTGAAACCAAGTGTCGCAGACTTGCCAATGTTTCAATTCGTGATAAAAATGTGTACCTACCCCATAGATTAAAACAAACAATCACAAGTTCTTTATTCCATTCAATGCCTCCATACTAAACCTACTACCTTAAAAAGTAAAAGCATACACGTACCAGGCATACTCATCATGACTGCTATTTCTTGCCATGTATGTTCCTTCACAAGTACGTCTTTGTAGTCTTTACATGTTCTGTTATACAAATGTGGGTAACGTTTCACGAGATCAATCAAAAGACTATCTCCATCTTTCTCTATCTCTTCCAGTTCAACTTCCACAGGGAAATAATGTTCATCTTCCGTTTCATTCGAATAATTATGATCCATTTTACACACTTATCTTCTGTTTCACAAAATACAATGGGAAAATTACGGCCTACAACATACTACAAGTTTCCTGCAAGGAAAATTTTACATGTCTGTCCAGAATATTAAACTTCAAGTTTCTGAAACTTAACAATACCTCACCTATTTTGTTACTTTAAAGTAAACATATGTGACTTCACTTTAAAACACAGTACTTAACTTCTCTACACACGCGTAGCGTTTGAGTTTACACTTTAACATGTACGTATACCGAAAACGAAATATGACGCTCTAACGCGTCTATAACGTACAACTGTAGCCTAGACGCATGTACACAGCTCATGTATGATCATCTGGGCAAGAGTTATCTGTGCTCTGTATAGTTACGCAATGGCTGACAACCCTGCCAAATTTTCCGGCCGGAACGAGCTAGATGATAAAGCCAACAGTCCCGAAGACATATATAAATATAAATAAGTTAAAAAACATATATATATATATATATATATATATACCAGTTTGACAATTATTTTTACTGTATTCTGGCGTACCGTTTTTTGGTACTCTACCGATTTAACCACGTCACATGATGGTGACGTTTTTGCGTTAAGAACCCTCACAGCACAGACTTTCAAAACCTTTCATAGTGTTTGTAAATTAAAGCCAATTTCCTACTACACGAAATGCAAACACTGGTATCTGGTATCTAGTATCTAGCTCAAAGGTGTAGGTTTCCATAACAACTTTTATTTACGCGGAGAGGCAAGCGTAAATTAAAATATCCAGTGATATGAGTCTACCCCTTCATCAGCAGAAGTAGGGTGCGAGTGCAATACATTTTAATCCTTCTTCCCTATCCCGTTTATATTTTCAGTGACTGGAAATAACAATCGCGGAGTTCAATTCGCGCCCAGTTTGAATACCAATAAAATCAAATTACAAAAGACCATCTACGAGTAATGCAAATATTTGTGCCTCCACAAATGTTGGTGTATGGTAAACTAAACGCAAGACATGAGATGATGGCCACTTATATGCCCACACTGCTTTGCTTTCCGCATTTTATTGCAACATTGACAGGAAAACTGCATACACAACTATTATTGTAGTAGTTGAGGTTTTTACACGTGAGACGATATACATCCTAGTCATCTGTGGCATAAACCTAATAAAAACGTCATGATAGCTAGAGTAATTTATTTTAACATTTTATTATTGTATATTTTGTTTGCCAGTGTGTGACATTGACTTTTTGTAACCATGAAACTTTATCCTAATTGTGTAATGTAGGCTGCATCCAAAACAGACATATCGATTTTAAGGCACTGTCATACCAGGCAAAACCCTTTCAATTGAGGCAACGCTGGAAGTTGAATACTACCAGCATGTCCTAACGATAAATTAATTACACCGTCGTTAAGCTGTAATATAATTGATATTGTCAACAGACATATGCGACTCAAGAATATAAACACGATGTAAATGACAACAGCGTGTTTGCACATCAAGGTCACAATGTTGCGGGAGATGAAGGTTGGCGATTAGTGATGTCATAATGACATCATCGGGAAATGTAATATTCACCATATTCACCAGTGGGGTCATGTTAACGTTCTTGTTGCGGGTTCGGTTAACGTGGAAATAAACTGTGACTTTCATGAAATACGGGAAAATGTCATTTCAACATATCATGTACATAAACGAATTCAGGAAGATTTCCTAGGACGAGGTCAAGTTGAACGCGCAAGGAGCGATCGGTGACGTCAGAGGAAGTGCACTTGTAGGATAGGATTTACTGTGGTACGTGCTGAAATCATAGGCCTAATATGTTATGGATGTTGTGTTTAATCAAGTCAAGGTATTACGTACAAAACTTACGACAAAAAGTTGGTTTTTAATGCTACAGTTATTCGCATTGTGTTTAAGACAGTTGACACGATACAGGCTTTGGTGATATAATCAAACAGTGCAAAAAGAAGGCGGTAGAGGTCAAGTTATGAAATTGACTTTCTGATATTATTTGTATTGTTATTATAGTTCGAGCGGCCTTCACACTGTAAAAAAAGAGATTTGTTTAGCTGCTTTGTTGTATAAAATATATTTATGTTGATACTATTGCTGGTCGTAAGTTGTGAACTGTGCGTATCGAAATGATGAAGTTGCTGCAGCTCTGTTTAACAATTTTAGGGATATAGGTACAAAATATGTAAACAGATTAGGTAGCATGTAGCATACATGATGAAGTTATTGGCACAGTTAAATTACGTAATTTTTATTCTAATGGAAATTATTAATTATGTGTATTGGTGAATAAAATGTCAAGATGTGCATTAATTTAAGTTTTGTTTGAAATCACTATTTAGTATCTGAGAAGAACTTACTTTGTTTTGCAGTGTTATCTGTCACATGTGATAAACTCGCTGATACCAGTCTCCTAAAGGAATCTTACCACTGAATGAAGGTAACATTTTGAATCACCAGCATGTTCATAGTTATACTGAGAATCAATCTGGAAAAGAGAGATGTACATGAGGTTAGGCCTACATGTTAAGTCATTATTAACTTGGTTTGTTTAATTCTAGAATTCTAGTGTAAATCTTTGATCTGCTTCGTATTAGAAACTGAAGCATACCAAACAAGGTTTAATTTAATTTGAAGAACTTAAAAGACATGGTAATTAAAGGAAGTGGTATATGGCATGTTTTTTATCTACAGTAAGTGCCAATTTGTCATAGACACATGATTGATTGATAGAAAATAATTTATTTGCGAAGTGCTAATCATAGGTCTATCACCCCATTATCATTAGGCTACTGTTTCCATGTTAGCTTTTGTTGCTATAGTTGTTTTGAAAATATTGTGTCTGATTTTAATGTTGAAATACCAAAAGACTGTTTGCGTGTTACTGTAATTGTGAAGTCTCTTGAATACCTCTTTGTAGTCATCATAGAAGGTGTCATTTACCTCAAAGTATTTGATGGAGCATGAAAATTTGCAATGAGCAAATTACACCACCTACCCTAAAAGATTAAGTATCACATTTCCTTATTAACAAACCACTTAATTATTCAAGACAGCTTTTTACTAAACATAAAACTGTGTTAAATATTGTACATTTTATGTGCATCTATATTACATATATAATAATTAATACCAACTTGTTGCATAATGTTATTTATTAATTATTGCTCTGACATGTTTTAGCTTCACTTCTTGGCCATCTTTAGGGAGCTTGGATGACCAAGAGCTGAGGCTGAAACATGTCAGAGCAATAATTATGAACTAAAAACATTGTGCAGCAAGTTGGTGTTAAGTATTACACATAAAATTGTCTTCATGTTTGTACCGTGCGTCAATGATGATAAAAACACTTTATTATCCAACAAATGCACAAATATATAATTCGTAGATACAATTAGAATTATTATAAAATATTTAAAATTGCTCCAACATGTTTCGGATCACAAGGGATTCATCATCAGGGAGCTCTATACAGTGCTTGGCTTAAATAACAATAATGGTTTTTTTTGTGTCCATTGATATGGATGTAGTCGGTGTTATGGCAGCATATTTGCCCCTGGTGCCTGTGTGTACTGCACAGTCTATTATTATAAAATATTTTAAATATTTTATAATAATTCTAATTGTATCTACAAATTATATATTTGTGGATCTGTTCGGTAATAAAGTGTTTTAACATAGAATTGTGTTCTTTGCTTCAAATTTTTGCATTTATTTGATAAAGGGTAATAAGTAACCTCTCACCTACTAGCTGTATTTCTATTACATGCATGTTAATCATGACCTCTTGTATTTGTACAATATTGAAATTCTACAGTGTTAGCTACATGTACGTGTACAATGATTTTTATTCCTAGACACCATCACCACCACCACTACCACCACCACCACTACCACCACCACCACCACCACCACCACCACTTCTGCCTCCATCACCACTATCTTCTTCATGGGTTATTCCAACTGTAGACGATAACCCTACATATGTTGTATGCCCTGACTTGCTTAGTATGGTAGGTGAGACTTCTTAAGAAGGGTGGGTGGGGTTCATTGAATAGGTTAGAGTCCTCTCTATTTTGATCATCATCATCATGTTCATGAAGGGTTAGGCATGTGTCCTGTCCCTTAATCCTGAAGATGAAGTTGGTCCCTCCATCTCTTCCTCGGTCGTCCTATGTTCCTTCGTCCTTTTGGTTGATATTTTAGTGCTTGTTTTGGTATCCTATTTTTGTCCATTCTCTGTACGTGTTGTAGCCACTTTTCCTGGTACTGTTTTTCCTCTTTATTTTTTACTTATTTATTTGCATCAGAGGTAAAAAGTCTGCACTTGTCCAGTTAAGCAACTACCATTTGTGCGACCTCCTCCTTTCACTCAAACTCAAAAATCATATTCTAGAGACCAACAGTCACTTCACTCCAGAACTATTAATCTGTGCTGTAGGTGACCTTACTATGAGTAATCTCGCTTACACAGCCAGCTTGCTTGAAAGCCAGGGTCAAAAACTTGTGGTCAGTGTATAAAGTTCTTTTATTAGTTTAATTTTTGTCTTGGGTTGAAGGTTTGCTTGTGTTAGGCTCTTGCCCTTCATTGTATTTTACATTATGTATACTGCGTTCTTCCCATGCCTTTCAGGGATCAGTTACACAGATTTTATTTCCTTTTGTCGGTTGTTCGCAGGGTTTCAGATTCAAAGATCTCTGGAGCAATCTCTTCCTCCCTTTCAGTAAATTTTTCTTGAAAGGAAATTTACAGTGAAGTTTATGAGTGATGGCGTTGAACTGCCCGTAATTGAGGGCTAGCAATCGTTTTACTTGATTAACAAATGTACCAAAAATGTGTGGCTACAAAACTGTGGTCTGTTGAACCTTGGGTTTCTGCAGACAACTTTCAGGGGTTTGGCAAGCGTGTTTCATTTATAATTATATTGGTAAACATAATTTAGATGGTCTAAGATAGTTGTGTTGAGACTGATATTGATTTTCCATATTCATGTAACTTCAGTAATTTTGAATTGATTTTTTTTTTTTTTTCTTCTTGTCTTTTGTCATAATTAGAGCTTAGTTTTTTTTTATTTTAAATTAGATTTAATATATTTTTTTTAAATTTTCTTAAAT
>Ga0123352_10002438_pt1 | contig 25877 bp, 14 predicted proteins | sample TergutLab28metaG_FD_89700 | JGI IMG/M metagenome (GOLD analysis project Ga0123352, IMG submission 89700) | Labiotermes labralis P1 segment gut microbial communities from Petit-Saut dam, French Guiana - Lab288 P1 | ecosystem: Host-associated > Arthropoda: Insects > Digestive system > Gut ...
CACACACACACACACACACACATTGCCATTCCCTCCATCCTCTGCATATCACACATATTGCTTGGGGAGAGAAAGGAAAAAGATTTCTCTGATTGGTATACTTGGCTGTCATTTTGATCCAAATAGCCTAATGATGTGTCCTGTATTCCTATTCTAAGAAGGAAAAAATGGTGGTTTTACTGGGGACAGGTTACAGGAGTAAGTGCAAAAAGTTTACAGAAGATTAAAATTAATATTATGTGAGATTTTTCAGAATACCTGGTGATGTGTTATCAAAACATGAAGGAAGCCTGAACAAGGAATTTCTGTTGTGTTGTAGGAAGAAAATACATTTAAATATATCCTGCATTATTTTAAATTCACATGAGGTAGAACATGCATTTTAAAATTGTTTTGGATATAATTTCATTGGTCCAGTTTCTCATTCAGTTGCTCTCAATTGATCCTACCTCAGGAGTGAAGCAGCTGGGGCATGTTCCTGACCATTCACCTCTGTCTGGTGCCAAAGTTGAGAATGCATAAATACAGAAAAACTTCATCCATTGCTTGTTAGGAAAATGCATAGACCTTAATCACGATGCCAACCTTTCACACAGGAAATAAGTTGCGTAACATTTATTCATACATCCATGTCTTAAAAAGCTTGCAATTCAACAACCATACGTGCCATGTTGCTGTTAAATGATATAGTGGTGAGTCTAAGGGAACGAATAGTAATGTAGCCTGTGTGTAGGCCTACCATGCAAGGTTCAAGTTGTACATAAGGATTCAGCATTTGTAAAAGCACAAACCAGAAAATAAAAATACATGGACTACCATTTTGTTTAAATTCCAGATCATATTGATAGGCCTTTATACCATATTTACATCTGTAGGTTAACTGCTTTTCATCCTGTGGAGAGCATGGTTACCTTTCATAGGTCACACAATTTTAAATATTTATATAAAGTTTTATGCCTCACAAAAAGTCAGTGAGAAGTCACTTTCTTTGTTATATGAGTTGTGTGGTTTGTTATTTTTTTATGAAACATTGTTTCAAATTCCAACACACATGAAATCACAGGAGTACATGCATGATCTGAAATATTTAAAGTTTGATCTTACTGATCTAGATGGCAAGCTACAGTATGTTGTTTATAAAATGACTATGGCTAATGAAATTATGCAGCCATCAAAACTGTAAGCCATGTCATTTAGAAAATCCTAGGTAGCTAATGAAACAAATTTCATGCCTTTGTAGCATGCTGGTATTGATCTAGGCATAATTGCAGGTATTTTGCTAGGTTCATGCACAAGAAGTTAAAAAGAAATACCACACTTGGGTATTGCCATGAAGCTGGGAACAGAGGGCATGTCTGAGAACCAGTACCTGACCAATTGTATTGCAGGATTTACATTTTATATTTTGCAACTGGAATTGTTGTCAAATTGAACATCTGCCTAGGCAACATTGCTTATTAACATATGATACACTTTCAAAAGTCTTGTTTAAAATATATATTTTCAGCAAATTACTTGAAACATGACAATAGATGCTTTGGTTTCCCCCTTAGGAAATGGAAAAGACTGGAGAAGCTTGTGGTATTGTCATACATCAATGACAAAATAGGGGCTTGTCCATAATTTAACAGTATTTTCAATAACTTTGTATACATAGCATCAGCTAAATAGACAGTGTTTAATAATGAATTTGGAAGGAAATGGTCCTGACATAATGTGAGGTATTATCATAACATTTGGAGAAATATTGCAAGGAAAGTCCTGTAATGTAATGTTTTGAGTTCACTTCTCACATTTGTTATGTTCTGTAATGGGCTGTAAGCTTGTGACACTCATTCTGTCCAAGGAAGTGTGGCAATTCTTGTATGGAGAAACTGTTCTGACTATACTACTGCCTGAAGTAACTCCCCACCACCTTCAATAAAAAAGGAACTTTATTTCAACAAACATCTTGCCCACTAATTGTATATATTTGGTCATGTTGACCACCTCATCCAACCTACACCAAATTATTTTCAGTGTTTTCAGTTACCTCTTTTGAACAGACTCTGAACAAAGAAAGGGATAGGGCCATTGATGTGCAAGTTAAAGATGAATTTTGCAGTGTTTACTATAACAAATGGCTTCCTAAGAGAAGATATGTGTGTTAGACCACAAGGTATGGCTGTACAATTATGTGCAGTAGATTGTGTGTAGCAACACAAGGTAAATGTCATCTTTTGCTGCACAAAAGTGTGCATGAGGGACATGTGATAGGCAGAATGATAAACACAGCTAACCAGCTACCTTAATGAAAAAGTCTTAGATCGGATTAAATATAACTTTGCCGACATTAACCTTTCAAAGCCTACTGGTTACGTGATGCACCAACAGATTTAACATTCATCAATTGTACGCTCTGCCCACTCTGTATTTATGTGATTTTTGTATTTATCTCATAAACAGTGACTTCTGCCTCATACACCATGAACTGATTGGTTTTTATAACCGAGATGAAAAGTGTTTACTGTGCGGTATGAACAGGGTCTTTTTTTTAAAAGGAAAAAAGCAGTCTGTGCTTCGTCTTTAAAGGGTTAATATGGCAGATGACAATTTTGTAAGCCATCCATTCCAACTGACTATGCTTTTTCTGAAGCTAGTGTTGAGAATAAGCTACCCTTGTGACTAAGACACTGAATGTGTATAGGCAGCATGGAGGTATGACTTCATGTAGGATATTATCAGTTGCTACCAACCAATACTTTTCACCCTATGGCTGTCTTTGTCACCAGGAAGACTCCTTGAAGACACACCGCATAGGAGGCATGTAGTCCATTAGCCATTCTGTGCTGGTAAGTCTGTTTTTGATCAGGCATTCTCAAGTTATACATGTTTTTCCATCACCTTACAACATAAATTATGAACTCTTCAAAGTTAGTTTCTTCAAGGACATTAGTCTGTTATATTATTCATGTTCAGGACAGTGAAAAGGAAAACACAGTGGAGACCATATGCAGTAAGGATTGGTACACTGATGTTAGGATGGGAGGATGATGTCAGAGCAGATCTGGGAAAAATATAGTTTCGGAATTGGAGTAAGGTGGCTATGGATAGAGAACGATGGAAGAGAATTGATGAGCAGGCCAAAACTCAAAGAGAGTTGTAGCACCAAGATAACAAGATTATTCTGTGTACCAGGTCTTGTATTGCTAAGAATTTATTTTTCGTGGCAAACCTGATCTATTATTGCTTATGTAACATCCATAGGCTCTTTTAACCCTTCAAAATTAAATGGTGACCATGTGTGCCACCTCTCTAAAAAACGCTTCATTCAGCTCACATTGTTATGGGTTTCACATAAACAGAATATACTACCCTAGGCAGCAGGGCATGTAATTTGGACTCTGTTTTCTGTGAGGTAAGAACTAATGTTTTAAAATGTTTGTTAAATAATTTGTGCTTCAAAGGGTTAATGGAGTCAAGTAATATTTGCGAGGTACTGCTATTCAGATTCCCTTGATTTGCATGTGGATGACCCCAAAAGTGCGTCAGGGAGCCACAGTGACTTAACAGTAGCAGGCAAATTCTTGAATTTATTTTGTTTGGGTGGAAATGAATGCTTCCACAGTCATGATGTCTTGCTTTCAGGTGCTGTGACATGTTCAGATTTCACCACGAATTGCTCTTTGCAGCATGTTACAGTTTTGGAAAATGACAAGGAGATGCATTTTTAAACCAATGTTCTTATGGGTGACAGAAGCCCAATTAGACATTCCTACATTTCTTTCACATGTAGTCAGTCTCTTCATTATTAATTGTAAATCTAGGTTGGTAGTGTGTTCCCTGGTTTTGATTCGTTATAGTGTAATTTTGCAATTGCTTTATTGATTCTGTAGTGTGTAAAGTTATATAAGTTTCTCCACATATGTACATATTAAGGGAATCAAGTAATATTTTGTGGTGGGGAGATACCAATATTGAAGTACAGTTTGTGTTAACATCACCAAAGAGTTGGTAACTGATACCATATAGTACAACAGATCATTTTGTATTCATATTCCTGCAATTGGGATTTGTTTTTTAAGCTGATATCACTAAGCTTAGTAGAAACATGTTCACAACATAAAAAAAATTGGAGTTTTCTGATTGATGTTACACTTTGATGGTAGTGCATATAAATAAAGAAACTAGTGAAGTACTAAGTTTGGAGCATAGCTTTGTCTGATACTGAAACTTAGACACTTTGGAAAGTAGATCAGCAATACTTGGAAAGTTTTTAAGTGTTGTGCTGGGAAACGATGGAGAAGATCTGTTGGGCCGGTCATCTGAGAAATGAAGACATATTACATAGAGTCAAGGAGGAGAGGACTATCCTACATAGAATAATAGAGAAGGAGGGTTAACTTGATTGGTCACATCTTATGTAAAAACTGCCTTCGGAAAAACATTACTGAAGGAAAGATGGAAGGATAGAAGTTACAGTAGGACGAGGAGGAGGATGTAAGCAGCTACTGGATGACCGTAAGGAAAGAACAGGATAAAGGTAATTGAAAGAGAAAGATTGGGGAAAAAATTGGAAGAGGCTATGGACCTGTGGTAAGACTGGCTACAGAATAAATGAATGGATATTCCCTGCCGAGGCATTGAAGGAAACATCCTGGCGCTCACAGGCCTGCAGTTTCAAAGAGAAGGAGTGCCTTATCCCCTTATCACATTTACTTTTAAATGTAGATTAAAGAGCTGCTGGAGGTGTCAGGAAACAGGTTTTGAGTTATGCAGAAAAGAAAATAAACCCCAAGGTTGGAACAAAGCTCTGCATCACGCTAAGGGTCACACCATGCTGATCAGACGAGACCGTCTGCAATACTTTTAGGCAGGCTGATGTTTATAAAATACTAGCTATTATATGAGTCAACCCGCACTGTCAAAACATTTGCCGAACATTGCTTCAAACATAGAAACATGACTATTAATACTATTCGAAGGTTCCTTGCTTCCTGGGCTTTGCTCAGACCGGTTAACACCTCAGGTGATTGTGGTCATTGAGAGGTAAATACCAGCAGAGTGTGAAGCTGAGAAACTTGCAATGGGGCAAGTAGGAAGTACTGTACATGATCATGTGTTAACAGTTTGTTCAAACTAAAATCATTGGGCTGACGTTGCTACAGTAGTCAATACAACAATTGGTCGCCCCTGTCCGGTTAGTAACATTCTTTCCTCAAACTGTTCGGAATGTCTGTATGTTTATCTTTCCTTGATTTTGGCATATAAATTGGCTGAACCAGTACAAGTGTCAGGGATTGCTTTATGTGTAGATGAAACTGCAGTTCTGAATCGGTAACGTAATTAGGGGAAACACTCCCAACCTGTAAAGAATCTAGGAAGGGGGGGGGACATTAAGACAGAAATAATGATGATAAAATCGCTCCCTATGACTGATTTTGATAATATGGTATCTCTTAACTATGTGAATAAAATAAAAACTTTTTTTTGGGGAGGAACCAGTCGCCCCACCCCGCATGCAGGCTTGCTTAGCGCGCCTATGTGGCGGTACTCCTCGACCTCACCAAATTGCTTTACAGTTAATTTATTTTGATGTATAACTAAAACAATGCAATTGAAATTTTTGAGCAAGAAATAATTTGTGTGTGCTGTAATATGAAGTCAAAGGGACATCGCTAAGAAATACTTATGTCAAAACATTATGATAAGAGAAAAAAAATCTATCTGGCTAGGAAGAGAGGTAGAAGAAGCCAACATTACCTCCCGTTACTTTATGGGTCGGCTATAAGAGGTAGAAGTATTAATGGAAGATGCAGAAGATACGTTTTCGGAAAATGACAAAACATTTGCGGAAACTCAACTGGCTCTTTCAGACGACACCACTCATCAGTATCTTGACATGCAAGAAACATCGCAGCATTTCAAAAAAGCTGAAATCATTTTCAGCTGCAGGTCAAGTATCGGGGCCCACGTGTAAATTTCGCAAGCCAAAACAGGAAAAATAAGAGCGTGATGATGCTCGAAGCACAGGTATGGTCCCCTCCAGAGACGAGGTAACGTTAATTTGAAACGATAATTTGTGTCTTCCTAAGTTACTTGCTAGACGAAGACGAAAACGAAGCTCAAATATCAAATTGCGCTCACATGTTCATCACGCCAACATATTCAAGCATTTCGGTACAACGCATACAATATAACAGGCTAATGCAGCTCACTCAACAGCGCTTCTGTGAGCAGGGTCAACTTCCCCAGGCAACTAATCGTCACAAAGTACCAGTGGTCATTATCTAGTACTTAAACACTTCTAACAGTTTAATTTTGTGGAAGAATCGTAAAATATATTTTTATTCCCAAAGGATGCCTTTATTATTTATCTCGCACAATTAAAATAGCATGAAAAAGAATTACGTACTTCACTATGATCAAAAACTTCTCTGGGGTATTTTTTGTTTTTGTTTTGAGGTTAGTCATCCCATTGTGGTATCATATAATTATTATAAACACAAACATTCAGCACTACTAAGTTTTTTATGTTTGTGTGACCGTTTATCATTGATACAATAATATAAACAACCAACTAGATGCAACAATGATAGTTTATTAATAATTTCAATTAGCTCAGCATGTTTCGGGCGAAATTATCGCCCCGAGCTAATTGAAGTTATTAATAAACTAACATTTTTGCATCTAGTTGGTTGTTTATACAAGTATTATTGTACTTCTAAGTTCTGTTGACTGTTCTTTTATATAACAATTTTATGGGATAACTCTGTTGAAAAAAATCGTGTTTTTTTGGGGGGGGGGGGCGTGGTGTTTAGTAGGTTCCTTTCGTAATTCTGTATCATCGTAGTTTGAAATTTGCTTTATGTTGCGATCCTCCGACATAGATAAAGCTCACTATCTGCCACTCCCTTCTTATTCACAGGTAAAGCAATCGCATTACTGACCTGGACAGGCCCAAATAGTTCCAAGAGTCTGAGGCTCCCAGATTTCAAGACAATCGGCACATGAAGGTGGTAAGGTTGTCAGCCCTATACACTGGCCTCCTTTACTCCCAAGAAATATTCCTGGTACTCATTTCTGTTACAGGGCCATAGTGCGGCTGGAAATTTTATGTCAAGGAAAAATTCCAATGACACCCGCGACCTTCCGACTTGTAGCGCAGTGTCTCAACCGACTGCGCCACCGCTTACCCCTCTTAGTCACTGGATGCACACAAAATTCCCTCTTAACGCTTTGCACATTGCCTGAGCGAACGCCAGACAAACGGAACAACTGCATCATTATCTGAATCAGACTGCGTTTTGACGACGGCACTGCAACCTTGTGACGCCGACATGTTTGATTGCAAGCGATTTTTTATGATCTTTATAATCAGAGTGGCTTCACTTCAGATCCCTTAATTATGACGCTTTTCATTTTTATTGTAACCAGATAGCGATGATTTCCATATTGCTTCATCTCGGAATTTCTGAAAGTTCGCGGTCGAGGTGAATTACACACCTAATTTCCGCTCGCTGGCTGCTGCGTAACTTTCTTGCCAGCAGACAGTTATTCGGACACACAGTATATTTACTTTTAACATTCATAGGTCCGTGCATAGCTAATATATTCGCAGAGTACAACCAACAAGATACAAAGTTTCACAATCTATTTATTTATGTAAGGGGCTCTACATGTTCCAGGCTAGCAGCAGGTAGCAGTAATGGTCTGACTGACGCTGTACTCGTATGTGCAGTTTTGACCTCCTGATGATGAAAGGAAAAACCGTCTGAAACATGCAGAGCGTCTTACAGAAATAAATAAATTGTGAAACATAGGATCTTGTTGGTTGTACTCTGCGAAGGCCTATTTACATTTGTACTGGTTCCAGGGCAAATCCAAAGTGGCATTGACAGTTAGCCGTATTGTGTTTTCGTTACTGTCATCTTTTATGAACTGTAGGCCTGTTCTTCACGGGACAGAAACTGAGGAGCTGCCACGGATGGCCTATCTACTGCTAAGGTGCCTTCCCAAACATCCAATTACCGGCCACGTCTAACGTCTGTGAATTATCGGATATAACATTTTCACTTCAAGGAACCAGTATTATTAACAAACATAATATGCTCAGGAAATGGTGAAAGAGTAACTACGAATGCGAAAACCACTGAAGAGCAATTCCCGAAACAACAAGTTGGTTGAACAGTTCGCAAAAGTGAACGACGGCAGTACGAGATGTGTTTAAAAACAGACCTGCTTCCTACGCTCTTTTTTCCAGTAACGGGTTTTAAGAACAAAAAGAAATTTAATTGTGCGTTGTACCTCTTAAAATAAAATGCCTTTTTTCATGTTGGCATTCCTACTGTTTTATGGATGATTAACAGCCAGGATACGTGCCAGTTTTTGCCAGTTTTTGGAGGCACTGGTCAGTAGAAAAAACTAGAGTAGTAATGGCAAGAGGCTTTCAAATACATGCAATATCGTTACAAATACAATCTATTAACCTGAATAACCATCAGTATTCTTATTCCATACAGCACGGCTGTGAAAGTTTTAAATAACTAAAGTTTACGATCCATTCTATAAATTACTCATAATAACACTGCAACTAACAAAACCAGCATATGATATCTGCGCTGTTCTATGTTGTTACGCGGTACGTAGTGGTAATTCCTTTCCGACGTTTCGGTACCGATACGATGTCCCGAAACGCCAGCAAGGAATTACCAAAACACCCTGCGTGACAACCACAAGAACGCAGATATCATGAACATGGCGGCGCAAGCCTGAAATCATGCAAAACCACCACATGTTCGTCAAAAACAATTATATTTAAAAAGTCGGGAAAATCAGTTGTGTTTGACGGACAATTTTGGTTTTAATTTTATTGTAACAAAACGGGATGAATCATCTCAAAACACGGCAACTCTTAGAATGGAAGAATACACATGTATATACCTCTGAATCGTCGGTATCTGATTTTATTCTATTGGTTTCACTAACACAGAAGACCACAGTATGAATCTTCACTGCCGTGAAGTCCTACATAGTACATATAATTTATGGATACATGTATATACAGACAAAGGATGTAAACCTTTCAATTTATAACATAAAAGCCCTCAACATTATGTTAACCATCGCAGGTCTTCTGAATGTACCTGCTCTCGGAATCCAGCAACATGCATACAATCAAATAAAATATTGTCACTGTTTCCTCCTGCGCTTCATATCTGTCTAACTGCATTTTGAGTAACTTAACTTTCCACCTCAAGCTTTCTGGCAACATTTCAGTCAATGTGAGCCTGCACCTCCATATCACTCTAGCTGTAATTAGGCGGCAATCTTCTGTGCTCATACAGCCAAGCTCCCTGTCGTTTTGTATCAAGTCATTTTGCAACAGTTCCAGAATAACTGGCTAAACAGAAGTATATGTTACGGAATTCATTGTTGTCGCAATTAGGATTCGATGTTTCGAATGGTGGAAAAATATACACATAGCCCAAGTTTTGTGCCCGTTTGTTGTGCGCCTTTTTTGCTTTACCGCCCCTTACCAATATAGAACACTTCTTAATTTTCGCCATTTCATTTTCAGTATAAAGCCCTTTGGCTGGATGCTTTGTATTACGCTAACCCCTACCAATGCCATTATTTCTTATGGAAGTATCATTTTTGATTTACACTTTTTTTTTCTTCTACATTTTCAGGAACACAACTAGGGCGTAAAACGAGGGCTTGCTGTAGTTACAATTTAAAGGCAGCCTGGCAATCGTCCACAATATTTTCTTCGCGATGAATTACAATTTTATAAAGTTTCTCACACGGAAGTGCCACAACAGACAATATAGAATTTGGTGAGTGAGATGTAACGAGCTGAACACAAATGTTTATCAAGACATTCAAATAAAGCACTTTTCACTTTCTGGAGGGATGATTCTTAATGTTATCCATAAGGTTTCAGAAAAATCAAACAAAGTAAAGACACGATAAAAACAATGTGTTTCTTGGGCGTATTTCACGCTATAAAAAACCCCACACACACACACTGGCCACGTTTTTAAAGCAATGTTCATCTGTAAAAAGTTAAGGGGGTGATTATTTTCTCGCCGACTTACCTCAGAAAGCTTGCCAAACACAATACCCTGAGCTGGTATGGCACAAAGATGAATTCTTCATTTGTCGTCTTTTACTCCATACTGCAAAAACAGCTTGAACACCATTTTGCAAAAAGAGATAAGAATAACCATCGTTACAGCAGCCAATACAACTGCTTTGATGATCTGAAACTCGTGTAGACGCGACATGGACGGAGGTATTCTATCGCTGCAATTAATTTCTTGTAGGGATGAGAAGTTAGTCATGTTACCGGAAGGCCAAATTACATTCTGACAGGGATAGCTGTCTTCGGCAATGCGTTCTTCGTCGTAGAAAGCACGAGTTGTGCGTTCTAGCGCATCTTCCGTCATGTTGACGCCCTCTTTGAGTTTATAATATTGGAGGGAGACATTTCTGGCAGCACGTGCACTCAGTTCTGTCATCACGTCCAGTACTTGCCGCGTAGTGACGTTACCGGCATCCCCTGGTGACTCGGATGTGTTCTCTTCTTTCCCGTACGGAACACCAGCCGAAGGTTTAGGAGCCATGAAATGTTTATTTCTTACCCTCAGGTTACCAGCTCTTGAGATCTGTGCAAAGGATATTTTGCTAAAGTCACACGAGTACCTGTTATTTTATATGGGTGTGAAACTTTGAAACTTTACCATAAGAAAATTATGTAAATTGAGTATGTATGAGAACAAAGTGGTAAGAAGAATATTTTAACATATAACACACATATTAAAGGAGGTAGAATTGTTTAAAGAGGCAAAGAGCATAATGATTTGTCTCTTCTTCGAATACTGGGATGATCAAATCAAGAAGGATAAGATGGGTGACCATATGGCATACATGAGGAATGTGATAAATACATAGCGAACATAATTTTAGCCTCAAAGAAAAAAGTAAGTTTCTATTAGGGGCATATAGGGGTAAATGGAGGATGTTGTTAAAATATCAACGTAGTTCTTAGAGACGTGAGTCCGAAAATTCTCCAGAAATCTCGGAATAGCCTCAACATTCTAGGCGTCATAAGAGTGATAAGAAGCATGACATGTAAGAAGAACCCACAAATATTAGGTGTCACCGTACAAAATGTATTCGTCCCGGTAAACTGGTGCCCGGAATTTGTCCACCCCTACTTAAAACAGTAAGGCACAACGGTAGTGAATGGATTCGCCCGGCTCAGGGTAAGTACTAAGGGAGGAATTTTGTGTACACAGTCATTAACATTAGGGCGACATAAAGATAGGAAATTTATTAAAGATATGAGCGACTGTCAGCTTCTCAAGAAGGATTCTGATATGTATAGTTACGCAACTGCTTTGGAGCAGTCATGCCACGTAAAGGTAATAACTATATCGTGTAATTTATAGTTCATATTTTGGTAAACTTCTCAGGAACGAAATTTCAGGGCAATTATAGCTGTAAATGACCTGAAGACAAGGGGAAACTGAAGTAAACCACATGAAAAGAGGAATGTAGAATTGAACAAATGTCAAAGAGAAGGGAGTAATACGAACATTTAAACTAGTACGTAAAGTACAACTGAACGTACGAATTGTTGAATATGAAATACAGAACGTCATTGTTCACGGAGGCAACAGGCCACAACGAGAGGCGAGATCTGCAATGCATGTACATGCACATAGATGTTGACTTATTAAAGTGTTCTAAAACAGTGATAGAAAATTTGGTTTTTCAGTTTTACAGGATTTAACATTCCTTCACAAGGAAACAAATTTAACCCTATAAGATTAAAAAATGATAATCGTAAAAGGTACTGATTACATGCAACGTAACGTGATGGTAAAATGCGGTGGTAGTACGTTAAGAGGGAATTCTAAACTTTAACACAGGAAAAAGGCGCAGAGAGTTTATCATGTACGGTCTGAGTTAGTGAAGTATTTCGACGCGTCATCAACATACCATTCTCAAATAAGGTGCATTGGAAAGTCCCTAAACATGACAAGCCTATAATAAATAAAGAAACAAAATGTATAAGCAAAAGATCAGAAGCACTACAACATTCCGTTCGATAACGTCTTTCCATGCAACATAACGTCTGAAATAGCGCTACAGTGCTGAACGTGCAGGCATTTGTATTTTCATTGGAAGGAGGCCTGAAATGTAAACTTTGTCGCGACACGCGTGCAGATATTTCGACAGTTCACTCTTCGCTTGTCTGCCAAGATTGACCGCCACTTCACCCATCCGTATCGATAATTTTTGAATGGCGCAACATTAGTAACATTGTTGTTTTGCAGCTGGAAAACATTCGGATAATTTAGCGAGATCTGTTTAAGATGTATCTCGGACTAGAATATACTAGACAAAGCAAACACGATTAACAAATTTTTAAGATACCAACGACAATTTTAATTATGTGTTTGTAATTAAAGTTTCACCTATAGAAATGTAAATTCTGCTATTGAATGCGGCATTGCGGTACCTTGAAGTGTGCATACGTAGCTGACATTTCTGAGATTCTACCGTGTAGAAGGCAGATTAGGCCTAATAATGCAGCTAAAATAAGCGTTCATTAGTTTTCGTATATAAATTACTTGAAAACTGATCGTCGCACAAAAAGACGTCTAGGCGGAATCAGAAAATATTTATTTTGTTGCCTTAACACTAAAACATTCTAAAATTAATATAAATTTCAAATGGAAAATGTAAATGCTCAATCATATTTTCTTGTCCGTGAACATAACCAAAATTCCGGACGTGTTCATATTTCTGTAAAGGATTCTCACATAAATTTCACTAAACTTCTTTTCGAAATTCTGGAATTTTAAAAACTCAACAAATATGCGTCTTTTCCATAAAGCGTTCTTCGCCACACGCATTCACATACACCTACAGGACACGTAAATTTGATACACGATAGCAGAAAACATACACGAATATTATACGTTCCTTAAAAGTGCATATTCATTAGACATTTAAAAGCTTACCTCCAAGAATGAGACAGATTAGTTGCGCTCACACTCCACACGCAACAGAGATTGAGGAGGGCGTCGCGTTCGTGCGAGAAGCAAGCAGCTACTAGTAAATATGTACTTTCCCATTATTTTCGGATGTTTTAAAACGAGTCGAACGCAAGCGCGCAGCCACTCAGACAAGTCTGATAGGTCTTCCTCCATTCTTTTTTCCCCTTTGAGCAGCTGTCAGATTTCCTTTGACCTCAACTAAGGCACTCAGTCAAGCAGTGACACACGTCACCACATAAAATAATTGGGAAACGTCCGTGAGAATGGGCGACCAACCCCTTTAAGAATATCCAGGGTCCTATATTATATTTAGCATGTGCTAAGCAGGCCGATACTACTGGCCTCCTCAATACGTTACGACCTAATTACTGCCTGTCATTAAGTCGTTAGGTGATTTCGCAAGCAGTGCGTATAAAGATGAAAGCAATTCAGAGGTGCCAAAATTTTAGCAGTTCCCAGTGGCTGGCTGTATCTTCTTCGCCTTGTTGCAAGGATATGGTTAATGTCAGGTGGCCTCACAAGCACCATAGGATCATTTGTAACTTCCAACATATTCAAATAATCATATCCACTTAAATTTCACAGAGACCTGTTGAACTCGTGACCGTGTTTTTTGATTCATTAAGTCAAATGGGGTACTGATATTTAATCCGAAGTGATATTTTCAGGTCATCAAATGACCACGTTCAACTGACACGGTACATGTAAATTTCGCGTGTGTAAATATTTTCTGAAACAATTTTATCTGAGTTCGCAGTAAATTTTGGGAATAGTTTTCGTCTTATGGAAGCACAGGTATTTGTCCAACTGAGGCAACTACGCTCTGATCGATTTTGTATTGAAGAAACATGAAAGAAGAGCTCTACATATTTGCAAAACAAATTTAATTTAACAATTTCGATGAATCGGTGTTGCTGACACAAACGAATGAATTTACTGTTGCAGCGAAGGCGCACATCTGTTTACATTATACAGCATGATTAAAAAAGATGGACTCAATTTCGTACGTCTATATTTCCTGAGTTATGCATGTTATGTTTATGATCTACATAACATTTTAAAAATAAGATCCCATAGTTTTAACTACCTCCGCTAAAGTTCTCGTTTAATACACAACCATGCAGCAGCGTCAGTTGACAACAAAATGGCTACTATGCAGCACAAGATTTTTTGCGTTCGTGAGTTTATTAAAACTGAGTCGGCGACTGCTGTGCAGCGTACGTTTCGTCTTCGTTTCAACATTTAACCTCCAAATTTCAAACTTCATCGTGAGTATAATCGAATGTAATTTACATCATATTTGTCACTAGCTCTAATTTTGAAATAGGGACTTACGAAATTGAGTCCATTTTTTGAATCACGCTGTACGTCCCAGTGACAGCTATAATAGCTAGTACACTTCAGACAAGGCATATTCTCGCGGACATCTTTATATTTTATTGCTGAGTGGAGAATTTGTGCTACAATAAATTGATTGAACCTTGTAATTAGTTGCCCCGTGCACATGACGTCTTCAGCCGTACAAGATACGGGACTGGGCATACCGAGTTCGAAGAAGGTGAAAAATCAAATACCGTCATATGACACTAATGCTTTGAAGTGTCACTTCTTAGGCTGTTAATATGGTGACAGCGCGTGCTTGAATAGCGTGACATTGTGTGTCACGGATTCTGAGATCATCTATAACAATGAATCCTACCCTCTTGGAGCCTCGTTTGTCTAAGGCAGGGCTGGCGAACTTAAGGCACGTGGATCTCATTGTTATTATTATTTCTTTTGCTCGGCCAGCGTCTCTATACTGTGAAGAACATGTGTACATATACACATATCTGACTGCGTAGAGAATGTATATGAATTACCTTTGCTACCAAATAACACTGCGAGTGAAACATTGTTACCCAAATCAGGAGGTTTGCGAAGTGTTGACTGGAATTTATCATAGGGGCCCTGACCTGGTGGTGACATTGGACAAAATATTTTACAATCTTCTTTTCTAACAGGAAGCAGTAGCAGCCACAGTTACTCCCATATTTTCTTCTTTATTGCATTACTCGCGGAGGACTGTATTGGAAATATAATAATTATACTTTGCATTAATTATATTACGTATTAATAATAATAATACAGATATTAATAATAATTGTGGAGACTAAAATACCTTATTTTGCTCCTCGAAGTTCCCATGGGAATGCGAAAGAATAGCTTCATTTATAAACAATTTGGGAACGAGCCCTCAAAAGATTCGCCAGCCCTGGTCTATGATTTCCTTGTGGCAAACTGTTCTGGGATAGGTACTGACACTCAGTCGGGGGTCATTTTAGCTTCTCGGCTCAGCTTAAATTTGAACTTAACCTTTGAAGTCCAGTGGAAACTGTAGTGTGTCATCTGTGGTAACACTTCAGAACTCCGCAGTTTGCTCCATAGTGTGTGTGTGTGTGTGTGTGTGTGTGTGCGTGCGCGTGTGCGTGTGCGTGCGCGTGTGTGTGCGCGTATGCGTGCGTGCGTGTTTGCGTGTGTGTGTATGTATGTATGTGTTTCGTATGGGCTTCATCTGTTCACTTCGGATAAAAATGCCATCACGATGGAAAAAACTGGGGCCCCCGCCAAGCGGGAAACTTCTAGCTCCGAGGTTTGGAGTCAGGCTAACAACTTTAGGAAAGTCCGACGAGCGCCTTCGCTCTGTTATTTTCTCTGGATTTTAAATTCGTAACTATAAAAAAAACACACGGATCAAACGAGTATCTGAAACGTGCTTGTCAATATTTTACACACCACACAATTCAGTTCTTCTCCCTACGTTAGCAATGGTTTTACAATCGTTTTTAATCAATATGTCCGAAACGGCGCAATATCGATAATGCTCGATCGTTGTGTTTAAATCGTTAACTTTTCTTTGGACTCAATCGTACCTCGCAGAGTTTCTCCAAAGGCAGATCAGTAACGGCAACATACTACAGTGAGTTATTTCTTCTGCTTTTAAACGAATCAGAAGGTAATTACTATTTTCATTAAAAGTCAATATATATAACTACGAAAATCGGTCCCCTGGCAGTAAAGCTTTTCCGTGCAAACCGACGGATGGACGGACGTACTGACAGCCGTGATGAGGCGAGTAGTCCGTTTAGCAAGTGCACTGCGAATGCGCCTACTACTGTTGTTACAAATTGTCACAAAGAAATGGAGAATTTATTGGCCGGCTACGTAATTAAAACATTTGTAAAGGAAGGCCTGAAGCAACATCAACATATTAAGTATCGTTCAAAGGGTAACGCAACGTCTTTGGTTTACTGTCCAAGAAAATATTTCAAAACACCCGTGAAAGAGAACTCTTTCTTCTTTACAAGATCCTTTGCTTGTCTAGTACAGTCATTGGAAATGTTTATGCAGCATCTGCAAACAGTCATTCTAACAACATATAATGTCATGAGGGCGTTAATGTTCTCATAAACATTAATTCGTACTAAGGATATTGAACAAGCAATGTTCCCGAGGCCACAAAATTAAACAAGAAGTTACTGCTAACTTCAGCGCAACTCATTTATTCCACTGAAGGATTATTGCTCTTCAACACAAACCCCGAGCACACTGATCATCTGTCTTATCTTGACACGACCTTAAATATTCCCTACTGCTAGAAGCCAGGCTCATACATCCAAGGTCTGCAGTGCCAAACTCTCAAGCAGCGGATAAAGCTCAAAATATGACTCGTCGTTTTCAAAATCTTTTCTCTTAACATGCTGCTTTCCGCCCTAGATGTGGTAGGCCGACAAGTGCAGGCATCATAATGGTTATTCGTTCCACAAGTGTCGAATTTCTGCACCATATTCTGATATACTGCCCCCTCTTAAGCACTCACTACACACCTCTATCAACTGGCGGTCAATTTCGATGGGAAAACGAAGTTTCGCCCACACAAACAAAAAAACCGAATCACACCACGAACTTATTCGCGGGATCAGGTTTCCAATGCACGTCAACTTATCGCACGCATGCCATCGGACTGAATCGTAGGCCACCTGTTGCATGTTACCCCTACCAAACGTTCTAACTCTTATCAACACCAAAATGCTTGATTAACAAAAAGATAAAGGCTAAGGAACATGACCTATTGAACATGCATCACATATGCACATGGAATAATTTTCATATTTTTAAATTACGTTCATGTACACCCCTCCTGGTTCAAATCCTGATCACTGACTCTTTACGTATCATCCTTCAAGTCCCAGTGGGAGAGGTTAAAAGAGCACGTGGAGAAAGGCCAATGTAATATCCACTTACGTCACGATCACACAATAGCTGAACTTAATTACTTTTAATCCTTAAGAGATTCTATAAAGCCTAGCAGAAAAACGACACAAGAAATTACAGAAATGAACTGACCAGTAAACCCGAATGACCGGTATTGTTATTGTCCTTGACTCGCGTATCATTCCAAGTTAAATAAAGTATACAACTCAGAATTAACTGTAGAGTTCAGGGCAAGTAATATTGACTATTGTACTATCAGATAAAACACTGAACTCTTAGCTTAGTGAATTTTGGATTTACAAAGAACTATGTCTACAAGATTTTAATCCTAGGTCTAACGTGTGTGGGGGTATGCGGTGGCGCATTTGGTTGAGACACTGCGCTACAAGCCAGAAGGTCGCGGATTCGATTCCCGATCGTGTCATTGAAATTTTTCATTGACACAATCCTTCCGGCCGCACTATGGCCTCAGGGTTGACTCAGCCTCTAAAAGAAATGAGTACCAGGAATATTTCCTTGGGGGTAAAGGCGGCTGGTGCATAGGGTTGATAACCTTACCACCTTCATGTGCCAATTGTCTTGAAATCTGGGAGTCTCAACCTTCTGGAACCCTCAGGGTCTGTCCAGGCCTGCAATGGGATTGCTTTACCTCTACCTTTACTAATGTGTGTTGTGTTTTTAACACAGAGACTTCAGATATAAAGTAAAAATCGCGTACCGTCTTTCATAGTGACAATGAGTGACTCAGTATAACAAAAATACCAGTACTATGTTGAACAAGGAATACTGTCTGAGTCTGAGGTACCTTTGGTGTGCACTGTTATACCATATCATGTTGGGCGCGCTCTATAATCTGAGACGTATCTGACATAACTATACGTTCGCTACGCCGGTAATATCTGATATAAGAGATACAACTTATCTGAGATATTCGACTAGTAGGTATACATGTGCATATAGGCTTTAAGTTTCAATCAGCGTCGACAGAAAATTGTCTATAAAGAATTCAAACAAATAAGATAGACAATATGCATATAACCTAATATTACGGCGCTTTTGTGTTATTATTGTTGCGATGGAAACGAAATAATGCGTTCTGCATGTACTGTCCAGCTACATGTCACTATCAACAATAAAATAAACAGTATTGCATAAAAATGCTTTTATGACAAATGTATGTCGCCGGAAACAATGAAACTTACTTAGGTCCTCATATAGAGGGCCCGATATTTTTGTCTGATTTTAACCAAATACGGAGTTTATCGACAGATTTTCAAAAAATTCTCCAAAATCAAATTTCACTGAAATCCGTCCAGCGGGAACCGCTTCCATACACGCAGACAGATACTCAGATGGACGGACACGTAACTAATGGACGCTTGTCACGGCTATGTGAAGGCAGCTAAAATCTGAAATAGCGAGTTTACAGCAATTAACTTCTTGAAGACACTACTCAGTTAGCACGGAGTATTATATTTAGCTTACTGAAACAAGAGCGTTTTTGTTTTCTACAGTCAACTTGTGGCAAGGGAGTCGTTATGTGTGGTATGTGTATAGTGTAGGGCAACCACAATGAGAATTATCTTCCGTTTGAAACATACTTTTCCTGTACCGATTCGGAAGTTCATGAAAAGAGAAGCTTTTATCGCCACTGGAATTACTGGTATCAGTGCCCACAGTCACAGTTGAGTAGAGAGGTTTCCTGCTTCGTACTAGGGAGGTCGCAGGTTTAAATCTCGGCCAAGAAACTAACAATTCTAAAGAATGATACTTTCTAGTTTCTCTGTCACAGCAGGCAAATATCAACGTCTATTTTCATGGCGATACCGCCCATTGTGGTGCAGGGTCTCCCTTTTCCGGGTTCATATAAGTTCTTTTGGCACAAATTCTCGGACGTAGTCACAGTTCGTCCAAAATACCTCTATTTACACAAGGCACACAAACACAACAGATAACGCAAACACAGAAACGTGCTCTCATCTGGATGCGAGCTCAAGGTCCCAACGTTGGAAATATCCGCACCTGAGGCTGACAGGCGATAGCGTCCGACTAAATGTCGAGATTATATCTCAAATTACGTCTCTAGCCCTTTCTTCAAATTCACCATTTACTGCTCTTCCGATCATCCGATGCTGTACAATTTCAGCGATTCAGAACGTCGCTGGACATAGTCTGTCATGATATAAGTATATACAAATATCCTTAGAATATGTGGCAAATAAATTTGTGCAGGAACAAGAAGAACAAATCAAACTTACATTCAAAAAGACTGTAAGAGCAGATTAAATTCGGAAAATGCCTGCCAACAATCAGTTCAGAATCTTTTGTCTTTCAGTCTGCTGTTTCAAGTGGCACGCTCAGATTAAAACGGAATATTTTTAGTTCGAAGAGTGGGTTAACACTTGTGAGTCCTCTGCTCCCGTGCCTAATGTACCAGCAACTGTTGGCAGATGAGTATGGAGCACTGGTAAAAGAATAAAGGTGCAGGTAAATTTGTCCCTGTACAGGCCATGAAGGCATACAGGGAATAAGAAGCATAAATCCACTCATTCTCGTGATCGAAGTTAGATGGAAACGAGTAGTTAAATTCACGCCCCGTCTGCTTTACCCCCGGGTAAAGAAAATTGTTATCCACTGCATAAGAAGCAAGTTGGGCCCAGACCCGGTTTGGGTGAAGGATGAATTGTAGGGGAAATCCTAAGTCGGGAGAAACCTGAAGCACTGTAATTGGATTAATAAAATTCCTCACAAAGTAGACTAGGATTAAACACAGGTATAGGATGAAAAGCCGGCGACTAAGTGCCTGAGATATTACAAGGTCCTGAAAGAAGTATGAATTCACCTTTGTTATTTTACAAGCGTCTTGAAATACGGTCTGTCACTTAAGGGAATGAATGTGGACCGTAAACTTTTAAGAAAATGATTATTTTTGTTAGACATTTGGATGTGAATCTTAAAGAAGAAAATAAATAAAACTTGAAATGAAAGTAAACGAGTCAAAACCCTAACAGGCCTCTAGATTGTGAGGATTCGGAAAGTTTGCTTGTTAAATATTTCAAATTAAATTAAATAATTGCGCTGTGTGACTGAGTCAGATTTATGACACAAGACGATGTGGGCGATAAAGGTTAAAATGAAGCTTAAAATGTCGTGTTTCTGAAACTAGTAACTTTAGATGCTTTCTGTTTAAGAATTGTCATCGCGAAGTATATAACGTATATATATATATATTTCATGTTAGCGTAAACAAACAGCAGTTCATAACAAATTTCAAACTGATTTACCAACCTCTGAGTGCAGATCTGTTTTGTATCACCTACAACAGCCTAACAGACTCTTTTCTTAATGTTTCAAAATAAACATATTCAGGTTTTTGCGCAGAAAGACATAAACATTTATTTTGAAATTACAGGCATGTTGAAATATCTGCAGCCAGAAAGATCAGATGGCCGGACCACGTATCAAGGTCGGAGGAGAGAAGAGGATTCTGAGGAGGAAGCCTGATGGAAAAAGACCGCTTAGAAGATCTAGGGGTAGATGGCAATATATTACTATTAAATAAATAGAATGCCATTATGTGAGTTGGATTAACATGGTTCACGACAGGGAGACGTGGCGGACAGTTGCAAACAGAAATTAACGTAAGGATTCTATGGAATGGGGGGAATTTGTTGATTAGTCAAAAGAACTGTTGTTTGTGAAGAACTCTTCTCCACGGACATTTACAATATATGCAATGAGGAAGGACAGCCGTCAGGGGGTAAAATTCCCACCATTCCACCCCCCCCCCCAGTAACCGATGCAATACACTAATTACCTCTTCCCCTGAATGGACTTTATAATCGACCTGCTCCGGTCGAAGCAATGAAGAGAAAAATGACAAATGTCTCTATGGAAGAAGCAGATCGCTTTTTGCCCAGTCCGTGGACAAAAAAAGTGTGGACTTTTTAGTCTATAATAACAACAGCAATAATGAACTTTACTGGGTCAATACCGAAAGGTGACTCATGCATTGATTTGAACGGATTTTGATTACATTCGGAAGAGGGGTTCTACCGAGATTAATTTTACTTCGTATCTGTCCAATACAACATCCATGTTACATGAAAATCAGTTACAAGTATATCGACTTTCTCACACAGGATTGGTCATATGTAAGACGCCTACATGATATTAAAGATGCCAAATATCTCATCCAGACCCAAAACCTTAACTGAATAACGAATTCCTGTCCACACGTAGTGTGATCAGTTTTGCAGCAAGACTCGAATTTGTATTTCTGATAATAAATTTGTGTATGTGACCAGCAAAGGCCAATGGTGTGTCCGTGCCTTGTAAAGTATGCATAAAGAAAATACGAGTATCAATGGAACGCACTCTCCATCTTGCAGATGTACAACGCAGGTGCTTGATTCATAAAATAACACACTTTTATTCAAATTTGAAAGATTTAATGAAATTAACGCAGTCTATAATGTAAGAACCCGAATCGTCAAAGCCAAAGAAATATTCAAGTTAATCAATGTATGTGTTCCAATGACTTTTCTTACTACACTGACCTACAGTTGGCCACTGCTGACTTCCAGCTTCCCACAGCAAACCATGGCCTATTTAATGCGCCGCAGGGGGCTCGGGTTGTTGATAAACTAAGATTATAGAGATTATTTATTTAACAACGTTCTTCAACCACTAAAGTGAGCACAAAACATCCCGTTGTGTGAAGTAAATAGAGAAGGTTAGGCAGAAAATGAGAGCAAGTGGTAATAACAACGTCGATAATACTGGGTTGTTCGAAATGACTGTCGGGGTTTTAACAACTTGCCATCTCGTTCTCCAGATGCAACCCCATGTGATTTCTTTCTATGGGGTTACGTCAAGGATCAGGTTTATGTTCCTCCTCTTCCCGCAAGTATCTCGGAACTGAAGGTACGAATCAGAACCGCCACTGAAACCATCACCGCTGACATGCTGCAAACAGTTTGGAACGAACTCGATTATCGTGTTGATGTTCGTAGAATCGCAAAGGGTGCACATATAGAGCAACTGTAAGGTATGTTGCAAAAACTTGGAGTGTTGTTGTATAAAAAAAACATATACTCCTATCTCTAGTGTATTGTGTATGACAAGTTGTTAAAATCCCGACAATCATTTTGAATAACCCTGTACGTAAATAATCGCCTACAGATATGAGAATAATCGAATCAAAGCAAGATATTTTGGAAGACCTGATACTGAATTACGTAATCCTACACAGATATACGACCTCATACATCCTGAATGGCCGTCGTTTTGCGATTTAGAACGTGCAGCATATGTGAGCCACACTTCTGACGCGTGACGAAGAAAAGCGTTACCATAAACTCCATTAAGGTACTTATATACGTGAAAGCGGAGGTATAGCTCGACACACATTTTTAGCTTCGGGATAGATGGGGCGAGTGGTTGGATTCACTCCCCAGTCGTTTTACTCCCACGCAAAAGCCCGGGGCCCAGGATCCTGTCTAGGCGCAGGAGAAGAGTCAAATCTCGTGCTTCTGGCGAGAATCGAAACACATTTTCTATGATGTGAAACTCCTAGCCTAGTCGCTACACCAGCTGAGGTGTACTGGCCACGTATCGTGAATAACAGACGTGAAAAATGGACAGAATTTAGTTGGAACATTTGAAGAAAAGGTACTACCTGAGTGATCTGGGCGTAGATGGTAGGATATCAACATGGATTTTCACAAACAGCATGATAGAATATGGCCACTGGCTCAGGAAAAGAGCCAGTGGCCGGCTTCCGTGATCACGAAAATAAACTTTGGGATCCCATTAAAAGTAAAGTGGTCCCGTTACAGGTCTGTTGTGGCTCAGAGGGTGGATAGAGGTATAGCTCTACTTTTCCATGACCGCGGCACTAGAAGGAGGTGAGTGGTCAGCAGCACGCCCCGGCCGCACTTTACGCCCGGGAAAGACCCGGTACCCATTTTACAGGAGGCTGGGTGGGCCCCAGGGCCGGTCTGGACGGGCAGAAAATCTCGTCCACACCGGGATCCCATCCCTGTACGTCCAGCTCGTAATCAGTCGCTGTAACTGAGCTACCCGGTCCACAGGGATCCCATTATAGTCAGGGATATTTTTGTTACTAGCTGAGCAACTACTAAGGTAAGTTCTAAGAACGACTCTCCTGTTTAGAATAAATTTATTAAATACAAAATTAATAAAGCTGCAAGCATTTTGGAATTATTACCAGCACGTCAATCGTTGCCTTTCTTAGTGGCCGCGCGGTCAAAGGCGTAGGTCTGCGGCCGCTCGCTTGCTGGAATTGCGGTTTCGGATCACACTGGGTGCATGGATGTCTGTCTGTTGTGAGTGTTGTGTGTTATCAGGTAGAGGTCTCTGCGACGAACTGATCACTCGTCCAGAGAAGTCGTACCGACTGTGGTGCGTCGTTGTGGTATAGAAACCCCAAGAATGAGGAGGCCATGGCGCCGTTGGGCCGCAGGGAAATAAGGAGGGAAAAAGCCATTTCAAGCAGCAGCTAGAACCTTCCCATCCATACAAGTATATGGCTTCAGATATTTCGACGCAAGAGTGACTGGTTGATTAGTTTAAAGTCGTCTAGGGGACAACAGCTATTCACAGCTGTCAACAGACTAACTTAGTTAGAAACTAAAATTAACTCATTGAAGGCTGAATGAGAGACGGAGGAAGCAGTAGGCGGTGGTGACAGACACTGTATTTGTTACAAGAGGAACACAATTCTGAGGGTCCCCAGGCAGTGGCCGTTCGTCCTTCTCCTCAAGGAAGGCTGGACGCAGAATACAGTGTCGGGAAGAGAAGAAGGTAAGGTGGCGGGAAGTGGACTTTTAGTGCGTGCAGCGCAGAAGTGATGTTCATCTACCTCACAGTGCAGGAACTCCTTCTACATTATAAAGAAAAATATGTTAATATCATGTAGGCAAAATAGTCGATGTTCTTCTTGAACCCATACACATGCGGCAAAACACAGCTTCTTACTGTTAAACACGTGACAAATATAGTTACCATCGGGCTCAGCATGGTTAATAAACAGTGTAAAACACATACAGTGCCTTTTATCGTATACACTACACGTTCTAAAGAAAGAAAATTAAATACGAACATTCCAAATTATTCCAGGTTGCCTTGTTGATTTTCAAGTCCTGGACCCCCAAATGTATTCTTTAATTTCTAAACTTTGCTTTACCATTTATGTATTGGAACAGAGCAAGAACAGGCCTGATGTACAAGTACGTAAGCCTATTAACCAGAGGTCGAAATCTGAGTGAATTTTGCACAGTAGAAATAAAGCATTTTTCCTCTCAGTTTTCCGTAATCATAGTTTTATTGTCACAACCGCTAGTTAAATAATTTTACTAAATGATTACACTGACCTAATGCTTATTTTGACAATGTACGTACATTTCTCATTGTAAATATTCCAACTTTAAGTTTACGTTATCGCGATCTGTGTCTAAGATGTGTGCTTTGCCAGAATGTTTCAGAAATACTGTACTACACATTCTGCAGATATCATTTTGGAGAGCGGGATACACAAAGTAACTTATGAGTTAAAATACACAGATTTACTTCCGCCTGTCACAACAACTCCTTTAAAACTGCGCACACGAGAAAAATAGCACCATAAATCAACAGAATAGTTGCAATATTCAAGCATGAATGTCTCTGCGTGGTTTTCCAACCACAGTTACTCAACAAGAAGTCTGCCCGACAGTACAAAAAATTACCACGTTTTCGTAACATCAGTATCAAATATACCCTGTGTCATGCACCACACATAGCTGCAGGGCAAGCGGACGTGACTATAGCTCACAGCTACATTTATAAATAGCTCTTAAATATAGCAAACATTAAAATTAAAGCAACGTCATTTAGGCCTAAAGTTTAGCAGGAATTTTTCCTTCATACCACTTGGTCATTCCGCTGCGAATCTGGGATGACGTGGCAGACTTTTTTCCCAGGCGAGGTATGGCATAATAGTGTAAGGAGTTTCTAGAGCTTCGTTTGCAATACTGAAATTAAAGATTAACTTGTTTTTTTTTGTGCGGAGATATGGCAAAGAAAATAAAAACCTGGCTTCTGTGAAGCAATGCAGGAACAAGTAAGTACTTTAACATACCTGGGTTGGAACATGTCGTATCTAGGAAAGAAAAATACAAGATTCCAAAACCACAATTTTTAAACGAATATCAGAACTTTTAAACAACACTATCGACGAAATCTGGTTCAAGGTACATCAAAACTAAGGCACATGGTAAAACATCGGCAATTGTGGCGCTCGTCCACAACCACGAAATTGGACGAGCCTACGAACTTCTAAGATGAGATATTTACAAGTAACAGAATACACTCCTTTCAAAATGGAAATAGAGAAACTTCAGTATGGCTTAAAATCTAATTCTTGACAGAAAAATATTCGACATATCGAAACAGTTGTCTTATGCAGGTCCAATGAAAGGAAGATCAGAGACTAAAACACCCTGCAACCCACCAAACCCACAACACACCAAACAAACACACACACAACAAAACCAACAAAAAAAAACACAA
>Ga0123352_10002440_pt1 | contig 25875 bp, 20 predicted proteins | sample TergutLab28metaG_FD_89700 | JGI IMG/M metagenome (GOLD analysis project Ga0123352, IMG submission 89700) | Labiotermes labralis P1 segment gut microbial communities from Petit-Saut dam, French Guiana - Lab288 P1 | ecosystem: Host-associated > Arthropoda: Insects > Digestive system > Gut ...
ATATCAAGCTGCAGTTGGAATTGTAAGCTAATGGAATTTGCGAACGAAGCATTTCATCTGTAAGTAAGGCTAAATTATTATCTCATTGAACTGCCAGTAATTACCTATATTTATTTGTACGGGTGAATTTATGCATCCTGTTTATATTAGATTTGAAACAATCCTCGATAGGACAGAAACTGGACTGAAATGTAACACAGGCATTACATAAAGTTTAGCATTGGCATTTTATCATATACAGACAGTTAGTACTTAGTCCATTTTAGCAGTAATATATCCTGCAAACGTCAAACTAAAGAGTGTCTGTGTTTTGAGTACAGTATCACGGGCAGTAAATTATGTCGCCAAGTGACGTAGAGCGGGATACACAGAAAAAAATTCTTATACGATGCACGCCTTCAGGAAGAGACTTCCTGTAACATCAACTCTTGGCTGAGTGAACGAAGCTTCACAGTGATATGCGTGGGGTCTCCTCAAGTGCTGGGCGAATGAAATAAGATTCAGTGCAAAACATTTCTCCATAAGGAAATGAATCGGTGGGTTAACATGAAAACAAACAGAGGAGGCTTCCAAAGATTACAGGTGTCTATAAACTGCTATTCATGACGTGCATATGTACAAAATTTGGTAAAGTGGCCAGAGCGCGAATCTGACCACAAAACATTATATAATATGGAGAAAACGTGTGAGGCTATAATACTAAGCCTATACATGACTGCGGGGCATTTAAATGGCCGCAGCGCACCCATTTGGTGTGTTCGTAGGATACCGACTTAAAAGGATCGGGTGCGTTAGTCGGATAAAGGTTAATGCAGAAGTGGAGGGAGAGAATATTTTCGAACCAACAGTTGCGAACGAGAGTCTACATCAGGATAGTAATGATAATGGTATTAGAATAGTGAACATTGCCACATCAAAAAATTTGGTGATTGATCACATATTGATGGATAGGAGATGGCATTCAAGTATAGTGGGATGTATGATCTTTCAAAGGAGCTGACTGTGATACTGATCACTATCTGGTGGTTGCAATAGCAGTAAGTAAACAATAAGCACAGAAGTTGGAAGGGGAATGATTTCATCTTAGAAAGCTAAATGAGCTGGAGTTTGAGATACAGTATCAGATTAAGATCTCAAACAAGTTAGCAGCTTTGGAGAACATAAGTTGTAGGTAGGATGTAAATAGGGTTTGGGAGAAAATTAAAGAGCATATCAAAACCTCAGCGTAACAGAGTCTAGGCCTGTGTGAATTGAAGCGGTATATACCGTTGTTTGAGGGAAAATGTTACATTTTTTTTTAAATCAAAGGCAGCAGGCTAAAATGCAGTGGTGACAGGACCTAAACAAAAGCAGTGTAGATAATCTAAATGTAAGACATGAAGCTAGAAGACATTTCATTAACAAAAAGAAGGAATATCTGGAAGCTAAAATTAATGAACTTGAAACTAAACAGTACGATGAAATGTATCAGAGACTTGTATATGGGCTTAAATGATTTTAAGAAGTGTGGTTTGGTTACAGGCTCCCACAGTATTTTGGCTAGTTGGAGGAACAATTTCTCTCAGCTGTGCAGTGTTCATGGGGTTAGTAATGTTAGGCAGACAGAAATACACGCAGCGGAACCACTAGTGCCTCAGCCGAATGCCTTTTGAGGTTGAGATGGCATCTGAAAATATAAAAGGGTACAAATCACCAGATAATAATCAAATCCCAGCAGAATTGCTTAAGACAGGGGGTAGAACAATTTGCTCTGAGATTTATAAACTTACTCTGTTTGGAATAAGGAGGAATTGCCTCAGGAATGGAAGGAGTTGATCATTGTACCTGCCTATAAGAAGGGCGATAAAACAGATTATAGTAATTATAGAGACATACCACTTCTGTCAGTTACGTACAAAATTTTATCCAACATGCCACTGTGAAGGTTAACCCCATATGCAGAGAAAATTAATTGGGGTCATGAATGTGGATTTTGATGCAACAGGTCAACTACTGATCATATATTCTGCATATGGTCAAATACTTGGTAAAAAAAAATGGAAATACAATGAAGCAGTGCATCAGCTATTTATAAACATCAACAAAGCTTATGTCTCAGGAGGGGTGGTCTTGTATGATAATCTCACTGAGTTTGGTATCCCCATGAAACTGGTAAGGCTAATAAAAATGAAAGAAACCTGTGGCAAAATCCAGGTAGGCAAGCATTTTTTTGACAGGTTTCCTATTAGGAATGGTCTGAAACAAGGAGATGCTTTATTGCCATTGCTTTTCAACTTTCCTTTCGAGTACGCCATTAGGAGGGTTCAGGGGCACCAGGAGGGCTTCAAATTAAATGGTACACATCAGCTTCTGGTTTATGCTGATGATGTTAATATATTGGGCGGAAGCATACCTACTATAGAGAAAAAACACCTAAGCTTTGATAGTCACTAGAAAGGAGATTGGTCTTGAAGTAAATGCTGATAACAGTAAGTACATGGTCATGTCTCGAGATCAGAATGAAGGGCGAAGTCAGTATAAAGATTGATAATACTCCCTTTGCAAGGGTTGAAGAGTTCATATATTTGGGAACAAAGTTAACAGATAAAAATTCTATTCAGGAAGAAATTAAGAGCAGATAGAAGTTGAGGAATGCTTACTATCATTCGGTGCAGAATCTTTTGTCTTCCAGTTTGCTATCCAAAAATTTAATGATTATGATATACAGAACTTAATTTTTGCCTGTTGTTTTGTATGGGTGTGAAACTTGGTCACTCACATTGAGGGAGGAATGTGGGCTGAGGGTTTTGAGAATAGCGTTCTGAGGAGATTATTTGGGCCTAAGAGGGATGAGGTAACAGAGTAGTGGAAAAAACTACATAAAGAGGAGCAAAATGATCTTACCCAATATTGTTTGGGTGTTCAAATCCATAAGCTTGTGTTGGGAGAGGAGAGGCCTATACATGGTTTTGGTGGGGAAATGTGATGGAAAGAGACCATTTGGAAGTCCCACGCATGGATGGGAGGAGAATATTAAGATGGATATTGAGGAGTGGGATGTGGGGTTATTGCCTGGATTGATCTGGCTGAGGATAGGGATAGGTGGCAGACACTTGTAAGTGCGGTAATGAACCTTCGGGTTCCATAAAATTTGGGAAATTTCTTGACTAGCTGTAAACTGGTTAGCTACTCCAGAAGGACTCTGCTTCATCCTTATGCACATAGTGTTTTGTGGTTTTCTAATTTTTTTATGGCAGTAGGTGTATTAAACTGTGTTCAGTAACTTTCCTGCTCTTAGCTTTTATTTGATATTCATTATGGTATTAATAAATGTTAACATTGTGATAAAAAAAACTTCACTGAAACCAGAAGCTATTTTGTATTGTTCATTGACCATGCTCCTGTTCAGCATTGTTTCATGATATTGTCATAAGGTGCAACACCTCTTCCAGTGAATACTGCATCGTTGGATGTGTCAGTCAGTAAATAACAATTGGGGCAGCCTTGTTTTAGATTCTGTGTATTGAGAACTGATTGAGTTGGGAAGGAAGATACCTAACGGTTAGAAGTTGTTGAAAAACTGCTTGTTGCTACTGATTGCGCTATGTGCAAATGGTCAGGTGCTCCATGATTTAATGGAGGAAGGGGGCTTCCTAATTGTCTCTCCTTAACTGCGTTGCTAAACAACAGAGCTGTCAAAGGAACCCTTGTGCATATTACTGAAATCTAAGAAATGAGTGAACTTACATGTGTGACTTGGAAATTTTGGGATTATAACGGGAACACAATTCGTGTGTGATTCTGCTCTTTATACTTGATATACAAGAATTTGTGCAAGTAGCAAACGCTCTGCTTTGTGGAATTTGTCATGCATTGTCAAGAGATACACTAATCTGCTGTGAACAGTGCAGAAATGAAGTAGGAGAGAAATGCATAAAAGAACTAGAATCATTGAGAAATTGTACATTGTTATTTCATGTCGAACATCATCCAATACCAGCAGTTGCAGTGACAATACATCTGGCACACTTTGATGGATAAGTGAAGAAGTGTTCTTCACCATTGTGAATCTGAGTGGTCGCGATCAAAACAAGGGGTGATAGAAGAACACTGGCGTCACTCCTCTGGTTAAAAGAGGAGTTCTTCAGATATGAAGGATACAAGGACAGATACTAATATAATGATAAGCATGAAGTTTAATTTAATATACATTATTAATATATGAATCAAGGATATACACAACTGTCCAGCACAAACAGGGGTTGTTTGACATTTCCTGTTTAACCGTCTTGTCATTAGTTTCATAGAACATATATTGCATTTATTTTACAATGGACATGCTACAGGCTCACAGCCTGATAGAAGCAAGATATGAAGACTAATTGAAATGCATCACTGCAAGATTGGTTCTGCATCAAGTGTAGTAGCTTATATTCCTGAAACAGGGTGGTTATTGTTAAGGCATACATTGTGCATTGAAGTTGTCTTCATTCATTGTATCTTGCAGTTTTTCCCCCAGCCTGTACGTCGTCCTGATTCAAGCGATGACCGACATGTAATTGCTCGACATGCTGAGATCTATCCAAAAGAAGATGAACTGCAAGCTGTGCAGCGTATAGTGTCGCATACTGAGAAGGCACTGAAGTTTGTGTCTGACCATTTAGCGGATATGGCTACTGCTGCAGCCAAACAGGCAGCTGCAGTAAAGCCAGTTGTTGGTGCAGGAGCTAAACCTGCAGTAGGTGCAGGGGCCAAGGTTGGAACACCACCAGTTAAGGCTGGTCCAGTAGGTATGCAGGAATTTATTACACATATGGAAAATGTAAAAAGTTTATGCTTGGTAATTGTCGTTAGCCTGGAGTTATGTATGATAGATATTTGTACACAGAAGCAGAATGTTACAATATCCACCTTAGGTGAAAAAATTTATAGTTTGTTGTTGATAGCAACATGCTTGGCGTGTTTTATTCTATCAATTTTACTGTCTTGGTATAAACATGATTGTCTTCACGGAACACTTGTGTGTTAATGAGGTCATATGTTTCTGATAAAGTGTTGTATGTGCATAGGAACTAATTCTCAATAGATATTTGCTCCAAATTCTGTAATGTTTATAACTGCAGTGATATCCACCTGAAATTTCAACAGGTATTATCCATTTATATGATGGTACTCCAGCTAATAGGTTGCAGTGATGACATACCTAGCTCGCTTTGATGAATATGTGAAGAGAACTAATTTGTTCCCTATTATCAATCTAACCTGAGCAACTTACCAAGCAGAAGAGATGTTGCAATTGTCTTGTATGCAGTACATAGTTGAGTATTACCCTAACCCAGATGAGGTGTCTATTCAGGTAAAGCTGTGCCTGCAGTGAAACCAGCTGTTGGAACCAAGGTTGTTGCTGGTACCTCACCTGCAGTTAAGCCTGCAGGGCAAGTTCCAGTACCTTCTGCCACGGTGGCCAACAAAACTGAAACCGTGGAGAAGCCTAAACCAGATGTGTCAAAAGAGGAAAAGAAGGAAGATGGTCGTGATGGCAATCTGTAAGTTTGCTTGCTTGTACAGAATCATAAACTCATTTGTCTTTAGTATAGATAAGAAACCAACTAGATGTCACTTTTGTGTTATCCTTTATTTCTCCTTGACAAGTTGCTCAACACGTTTCAGGCAACCATGTGCCCATCTTCAGGAGCTGACGACTGCGTAGTGTTATTGCATCATGTTGGTATTGTGCCGTGGCTGCAGGAAGGCTGTCAGAACCGGTTAGCAAGTAGTGTGTCCACTACATTGTGTTACGAACTCCTCAATGGACACACTACCTGCTAACCGGTTCTGACAGCCTTCCTGCAGCCACAGCACAATACCAACACGAGGCGATAACACTACGCAGTTGTCAGCTCCTGAAGATGGGCACATGGTTGCCCGAAAAATGTTGATCAACTTGTAAAGGAGAAATAAAGGATAACACAAAAGTGACATCTAGTTGGTTTCTTATCCATATTGAATTACAATGCACGGTCAACCACACATCAGGTGTCTTTGTTTGATGACAGCTTTTGCCTAGGAATTCCTCTGTTCAAATACAGGATTCAGAAAATGTAAATAGTTTTAATGTGCACCCCTTTATTTTTTTTTTTATTTTCTCCAGATTGGTTATTGTTGGAGTTAAATTAATAATTAAAATTGAACCTGTAAACCAGTCCTCAGTAAAAAAAATTTGACCAGTGTTTGCAGGTATTATGATAGTACTGTTACGTGTGCACACGTGCTCATCTGTTAAACTGATTGATTAGAAGTGGGTGTGATGGTGTGTTTATGAACATTTGCAGAATTGCAAAAGACACCACATACCTTTGTCAGGTATGTCTTTCCATCCGTGTGCGTGGAATAACCTGGCTGCCACTTAAAGAATTTTCATTAAATTTGATATTGGGGTATTTTTCGAAATTGTGTTGAGAAAATTGAAATTTCATTAAAATCTGACAAGAATAACAGGTACTTAATGTTACGACCATTATACATGTGTTCATATTGCTGTCAGTTCTTAGAATGAGAAGTGTTGCAGACAAAAGTTGTAGAGAATATCAAAACACACATTATGTTTGATAACTTTTTTTTAAAATCATGCCGTTTATGGGATCATGTGGAAAGATGTAGAGCCGGACAGGTCGCAGATGGCAGTATGGCACTTGTGCGTCATGTGCTGAATAACTAAGGTTACAAGCACAAACCCGGAATAGGTAATTGCTTTTCCACGGCAGCAATGGTTGCATGAATGTGCCTTAATGGTATATTACAAGTACCTGCCCATCTTGTTTGGTTTCATTTTTGAAAATTGTATGGGCCTCCAGACTTGTGCAAATTTAGTCTTTCATGTGTACCTCTGGCATGCAAACAGGCCGTTTGCATTGCGGAGACAGTGTCACTTGAGGCTGTCACTTTATTTTTCTTCTCCGTGCTACTGTGTCTCCATCTGGTCTAGGTCAGGCAGACCTACGTGCCTGTCACAAAGAGTGGTTATCATTACCATATTCCATGCGAACAGAACAGGTAGAAGACTGGCAAGAAAATGTAGAAATGTATTAGAGGGAGAGTTTAACAGTGTGGTGTGTAGGGGGTTCATCAGTAACTCTCATCACCCATGCACATTGTATGGCTGGAGGTGAATAGAAAAAGAGACATAACAGATATTTTGCTTCGAAGAAATTTGGCAAAATTACTTTAATTACAGATTTTCATTCCACCGGGATAAGGATGACAGCCAGGTGCCTCGTGTACTGAAGGGTGTAATGCGTGTGGGAGTTTTGGCCAAGGGTCTGCTTCTGCATGGTGATACAGCTGTGAATCTCGTCGTACTGTGTGCAGAGAAGCCCACACGGACTCTGCTCAATAAGGTGGTTGAGAATCTCCCAAAACAACTCCAGGTACGATGCTGTCTCATCATGGCAAATAGTTTTCTCAGTCTTGTACTAGTGAGAGGATGCAGTGTTCACTGTTCTTAAACCCAAGTACTATGTCTGGAATTCTGTAGTGTGACCAAAACTTCTGCTTGTGTATATCTAATGGCATAGCATAACAAATATTCTTTGACTGTCAAGGTATCATCTAAAATATTTAGGAGCCTTTGTGAGCATACAGTATTTACCCAAACGCAAGGCAACTGTAATCTAACATATCTGCCCGAAATGAAATGTGCTACAAAAATGTTGTTCTATTAATTTCATACATTTTATGCACAACGCATGTTAAGAGTCTGATACCTTTAACAGTCAGTGTCACTGTCGCCATCTTCACAGTTAGTGCCTTCATCTTCTTTACACTCAATCTTAACAAACCCTTCATCGTCACTGCCGTTCCACAACATATCATCACAGTCTTGTCCACTGTATTGGATATACAGCACTTATGAAAACCTTTTCGCAGTACCTGCTTGTGAGATGCACTCCCATGCTGTTATGGTCCACATCGACTAAATAATACATACATATTTCTTGGTTTGTAATCTTGAACCCATGAAGATTCACAGTTTTCTCCACAGGTGGTGATAGTGGTGTTAAGAATTTAAATACATGGGTTCTGATTTCTTTGTTGTGTCTGTGGTCTAAATCAGACCTGGTTCATGACTACAGTTTTTAGTTTGTTGACTCAGGTTTAATTTTTTTGCCGCCGCCTTGTTAATTTTTAATTTTTCATTATCCATTTTCCTGTTACTACGCTCTCAGGTACACATCTTATTCATTTCTTGTTTTTGTGGTGCCCATTGACTGAGAACAGATAAATCTAAGGGGTCCACCAGGTTAGATGCGTATTTACCTACAAATGGAAACACAGCTGGCTTCCTAAATTTCCTGCATTTTTTTAAAAAAATTAGATGGACAGTTGTAAAAATAAAGATTTTGTCAGTTTTCAGTATTGCTCTTTTCCCTCTTTTGTATTTCGTGATCCCTGAAAATGGAACCGGTAGGTTCTCCTGAAACTTCGGTAAGGAATTACCACTCTGCGCTGTGCAATATCTCTGAAGAACACAAACCTAACATGACAATTTGAGGCTGCACGCCTTTGTTTGACTCTGCATGGTCCTGTTCAGAGCCATCCATTTTGACGGGGTCCAGTTCAGCACTTCATATGCAATTTTAAAACAACCTCACCTATTTAAGTGCAAAACTTAAGAACAGAACCTCGTCTTGCATCAAGCAAATACAGTATGTTATAATAACTAAAACTTAACACCTTCTGCAATGGCTTTTGTTCCTACTGTGTTGCTGTAATGAATCGCAAGTTATTTATGTACGTGGAGGTTTGCGAATTGTATCATCCATACCTCGAAAGCATATGAAGTCTGAAGGTATATGTAAAAATCATTAGAAGTACAGCGAAACCCAATTACGATGTTTTTGGAAAAGTTCAGCAAAGTAAGCTTATTAAAGAGGATTTGTTTTCATCATAATCACACGTTTCAGGTCTGTTTCTGTAATGATTCTGACTTTCTTGAACACAGGACAGGAGTTTTTGACAGGCACAGCTGGTAGCTGAAGAGCCGGTTCTTGCTGTAGCCGTTCCATGAATAACGATTCTGCTGTTTTATATTTGCTGCTCGAACCATTTTAGGCTCAGACGTTCACGTACAGAGTATTGTCTCATATTTCAGGTTGACACAGACATCCATAGTTCCTAAGCAAGCTTTTCTCAAGGAGAATTTCAAGTAGTATCTGCCGTGTTTGTAATACCCAGGTTTTAGTGAGTTGAGAGCAACTGGATGTTTTGTGACAGTTTTTGATGTAGCCGTGCTGACTTAATGGGTCTGCAAGGCAAAAATTATACGCATGTAGACAGTTCTAGGTAAATACAAAAAGGCTATACATTTTTCTACAAAGACTACATAAAGTTGCTAAGATTAAAATAAAACAATTAGTCACAGTACACACCATTGAAAACCCATATGTATACAAAACACACCTTACTTGCTCCATGGTGCAGAGTCCTTGAGCAGCTAACTAGTTTCCAGCTAGTCAAGAAATTCCCTGCATTTCACAGAACCCGAAGGTTCATTACCGCACTCACAAATGTCCTCCACCTGTCTCTATCCTGGGCCAGCCCAATTCAGTCCATACACCCACATCCCACCTCCTGGGGATCCATCCTAATATTATCCACCCATCTACGCCTAGGTCTATCGTTTGACTCATCACTTACAGTTTGTAGGATGTGTTCATAAAATTACAGGAACCATCCAACCTTTGCTCATGATTTATTGAGCCCAGCGAAATGGTTAAGTTGTACAGTTGTTCAGTGGCATAAGTCATATGCTGTCTGATAATCCAGTTTTGTTTGTCATTTTACATTTCAGCACCTCTGTGCCATTCAGAGGGACCTGGTGTTGTTATTTTTTGGAGAGTAAATCTGTAACTAGAGATTTTCTACCAACAGTCATGTTTTTAACCGTCTGGTCACAAGTCCAGTATTGAAACTGAGATACCGTCCAGTTCAAATTTGGTGGATTTTATGAATGGCCATCCCACTTTACTGATTCCTGACTCTGTTTATATGTCATTAATGTAGGACTTCATACTAATGGCATCTCCTGATATTGTTCATTTTGATTGATTTGGTTTGTTGCCAACTGGAGGATTTTTTTTTTTAAAGCCATTCCTGTACCGTACATGATACATTATGAGGTTTTGATTTTCCCTGCCCAGCCATACTGCATATGATAGATTAGAGAAACAGTAACCAACTCAATTATCAAAGTACCATGGAACAAAAACACCATCTTCAGTATTATATTCCAAGAAGACCCATAAAAACAAAAGACATTTACCCATCATCTCACACCGCACTTCATCAGCACAAGGCCCTATACTTCAGTCAGAATCCTATTCAGTGCATTAGTTTCTCTACTAATCAGGTAAGCTTACCATGTGCCCTTACTTCCCACTTCAAAAACATATATTATTCCATATCTTTTCATCCACCCATTACGTAGTCTGTCTTAAGATAGGTCCGAAGCCTTCTACGAAGTGAGTTCTGCGCAGAGTGTGAACTAGTGCTTCCTTTTTCAATTTCCCATATTCCCTCATTCCCTTAATATCATCCAGTAGCTACTTAATTCTTCCTGTCACATCTATCCTTCCTTTTATCTTCCCTTCTGTAATGTGTTTTAAAAGGCTGCTCTTATGTAAAATGTCACCAATTCATATTTTCGTTGTTACACCATGCATGTTGTCGAGTTACTCAATTATTATACCGACTGCTGCGCGTATATAAAATTTACACATTAAAACATTAAATTGCTCCGACATGTTTCGGTTCTAGGACCATCATGAGGGAGCCAAGTCACATTCATTTCGCTGTACCAGTTGGGTATTGTGGCAGCATGCCGTGTTGTGTAATGTTGCGAAGAGTGCCCTGCTACAGATGTGCATTCTGTAGCAGAGCACTCTTCGCAACATAACAGTACACAACACGGCATGCTGCCACAATAGCCAACTGGTATAGCGAAATGAATGTGACTTATTGTATTGTGACTTTAGGAAGGACGATATGGCTCCCTCATGATGGTCCTGGGACCGAAACATGTCGGAGCGTTTTAATGTGTAAACTTTATAAATTTCATATATGTGCAGTAGTTGGTATAATAATTGAGTAAGTCACCAATTCAGTTAGCTTTCCTTTTTATTTTTAGATATTCCTTTCCTGGACTATGTAATACGTCTTCATTTCTTGCACAATTGATCCAGCTGATGTCATCTTAATCGGGCACCACATTTAAAAACTTTCTGTGTATACCGCTTTCTGAACTGCCCAAGTTTCAGCAGCACCGTACAAAACTATAATGCAAGTGCAGCACTTCATTGGGTTTTTCTTTAAATTTAAGACCAATTTGCTGGTGAAAAGATCAGTATATTCTATGCTGATTTTATAATTAGAACTTCCAGTTTAATTTCAGGTATTTGCTTATAAAAAACATTAAAAAATCAAGAAAATGAGATGGGCTGGGCATGTGGTGCATATGGGTGTGGAGAGGGGGATGTATAGGGTCTTGGTGGGGAAACCGGAGGGAAGGAGACCACTGGGGAGACCTAGGCATAGATGGGTGCATAATATTATGATGGATCTCCAGGAGGTGGGATGTGGGTATATGGACAGGATTGGGCTGGCCCAGGATAGTGACAGGTGGCGGACGCTTGTGAGTGCGGTAAAGAACCTTCGGGTTCCATGAAATGTGGGGAATTTCTTGACTAGCTGCAAACCAGTTAGCTTCTCAAGAAGGACTCTGCACCATGGAGTGAGTAAGTAACCAATACTGTACATATAACACCAACTTCGTGACAGATGTAAGTTTCTCCACAATTTTTACCTGTTTGTTTTCCCCCTTTCCTTGCATATGCCATCCTATGATGTATATTTTTTTCTCCCCCTGAATCATCATTCTGTTGACACTGAACATGATTACCACATCTTTTCTACAGACCACTCACAACCTAAAAGCCTTCAACAAATCTCCATTCAAGACAACAATAAACCCGCTCTTCCGTCAGTATACTTATCACCTAACCCGATGATCAAGTTTCACTTCTACAGACTGCTGTGTATCCATGAATACAATATAACTTGTATCTTTATACAGTAAAGTATCATTCATAGTAATGTCTGTGCTGTATCAGAACTCAGCATAGCTTATCTAGATGTGTATTGTATATCTTCCTAGATATTACTCCCACATACCTTTCTATAACTTTATCATTGTATTACCCTCTTAAGGTAATACCTTCATTGTAAAATAAGACCTCATATTGATTCAGAATACTTAGTGTTGAATAAATCCTTCTAAGGCTCTTCAGTATTCTTGCGTGACCTGACAATGGCCTGTTCTGGCAGAAACACATAATCAAATTATATATGTATATAATAGACATTTTAGTTGGGTTGAAGCTGTTGTATGCCATCATTGTTTATCATCACAGCAGGATGAGTAAAGTTGATATTTCACTGCATATTCCACAAACAGTGTTCACACCCGTTGGTTTGCAGATACAGTACATTCCACAATTCTTTCAGTCACATTGCTCATGTTTTAGCTCTGTGGGATGATCCTGGATGATGGCAAGGTTGTGTTTTGCTGTATTTGGCCAGTATGATTGAAAAAAATAACTACACACATTTGAAGTTCTGAGTGAAATGATTATTTTTAGTGTTTTATGCAGGGAGGTTTCATGCAACTTGTTTTCCAGGTCGTTGCACCCGAAGACACATACAAGGTCCACCGAAAACTGGAAGAGGCTGCCATAATTGTAATGGGAGTGAAAGAGCCTCATATCACTGTTACCATCACCCTAACATCACCAATTATGCGTGAGCAGTTGCTGACCCTGCCGGAAGGAAGTGGTGGTAAGAAAACGAAAAGAATCATCGGCAGTGCAGGTATCATAGAGATAGCGAACCAGGGGCCCATTATGTGGTGGTACAGATTGTGCACATATGTGCATTTGACTTTCTTGTGCTGCCTAAATAATGTTTTCAAAAGCAGTTAAGAGTTTCTCTCCAATTTAATGACTTCAGTTAGCAATCTTTACATTGAAGAGTTGTAATGATTCTAAGGAGAGAGAAGTCAATGTGAGTGGCCCCTGGGATGATATTCTCAAACATGCTAGCCTGGTGCATGAATTCTTTTGTATGAAAGACAGGCTAGCATATTCCAGGCCAAGAAAAGGATAAAATTCTAACACCTTAAGTGCTTATTGAGGTTGGATGATGAGGTCATTTTGAGATTATGCTTGTAGTCAGCATTGATATATGAGGTTGGATGAGTTTTGTCACTGATAATGTTTGTTCTTTTCATGAGCCTGTTGTCTTACTGCTAAGGTTTCTAGGTATCCTGTCGACTTTACAGCCACCGAGAAGGGGGATCGTTGAACGCCGTGACAAATGGGAAGGATTTTTGACCATGCGGGAAAAAGCAGTTTCATAGCCATTGGGTTTAGGTCAGACTGACCTGAGTTGCTGTCGTACACTTGAGTTGTAAACACTAATATATCTGCATGATAGGAATAATAATAATAAGTGGCAGTTGAATAAAAGTGATAGAGATAGTAGTGGGCATTTTTTAAAACCAGTTGAACATAACTCAGAGAGAAATTGTTTGGTCACTGATCACTCGAAAATTTCTTTGTGTGTTATATTCTTCCCAATGTTTGCTTCTGTTTCTATTATCTACATTCAGTTGAAAATTGTGTGTTATTTATCTCGTTTAAGTGAAGAGACCGACAGCCTCCCAGCGACTTCCAGCAGAAGACATCGTTGTTTCATTTCCATTGAGTAAACTCCTCAGTCTTGTTTCTGTGACCTACTCCCTAGACTTGAAACTGTTTTACTTACTGCTATGGTGAAGTGTGTTAAACCGCGATGGTCAAACACCCTTTGTAATTTTGTCTGATTGGCTGTTTTTCCATCTTTCTTCCCCAACCCTAGACTCAGTGTCTGTGAGTCAGGCGCAGGCAACCAAGGATCCGCCAGACGTGCTCGACAAGCAGAAATGTTTGGATGCCCTGGCAGCTTTGAGGCATGCCAAGTGGTTCCAGGTTTGAAGGAATTCCTCCTTTATGTTTAATAAAGTCAAAAAAAAAATGAAATTATACTTTTCAGCCTTGTGTCTGTCAAGTTTAACGTAGGTTTCACTTGAAGGATGATGGAAATACAGTGTGACAACTTCGGTGTGTGCAGATATCTTGGTGCCAGAAGTCATTCTGAGCATAACCAGTACCTGCTTTTGTTAAAATTGCTTTAATTTAACCATTTGCAGCGTAACAACAAAATTGAAAAAAAGTGGCAACTTCCACACTTTGTTGCATTCGCAGTAGTACTGTTTATAACTGGCTTCTTCTTCCGGAGATACGATTGCAGAACCCGAACAAGATGCACTGTGATTCCATTATTCTTTACCAATGCCCTAAGCACACTTCTGTAATGTTCATACAAAATCAGAAACTTGCTGTTTACTTTACCAGTACATTGTGATGATGTTAGTAATTACACGTACTTAGTAGTAATTTCTGTGAATATAAAGTTTATTACTACCACACATTTTTGTTAATATAAATGTTCCTACTCTTGTGTATGTGTAATTTCTGCTTCGAATAATAGTTATTACAGGTCAGGTTTTTAGAAAGAAAAAAAATTTAAATCATCTCAAATGGGAAATGTTACGGTATATTGTTGTGGATTATTTGGTTTCTGGAATGTATTCATATTATAATGTTCTGAACAGCATACTGTTTTGGAAACTTGATCTTTTTTCATTAGGGGAAAGGGTGGGGAAGTACATAGTCACATGATTCTGATAGAAAGCCTCTGCGTCCTGACGAGGACAACTCCTTTTGTCAGATCGAGCTGAGTGGGTACAACCCCACAATTTCAACTAAGGAGACATGTTCTGTTTGGAATATTAGACAATGTACAAAGTTAAAAGACCAAGTAATCCTAAAGAAATGGTGGTTAGGGTTGTGTATGAGAAGAGTTTATGTACTGTGCTACTGGATCTGATTTTCATTGGTAGTGTCAGTGTCTCTCTGATACATGAGGCTGGAAAGTTGGCGACTATACGCTTACAAAGTGAAACCTCTTTGTTCCCAGGGCATTATCTCTTCATTGGGTTTGGAGTTAGTTCCCTTTGCACTGTACATGCATACCACAGTTCGTCCGTACTTTTCGCAAGAAGTGTGCATGTTAGACTTCCTTTTTTCATTCAGTAATTATTGAGTGGAATGGAAAAGAAGAACAGTAACTGGAAGTTATTTTTCATGTAGTGTTTGTTTGGGAGTTTAAATTGTAATAGTTGTGTGCTAATTTGGGGAGATATGAAGAATGCTTAATGGGGTTTGTAGTTTAGCATGCACAACGGTTAAGATAAATGTTCTCAGTTGTAGGACGAACATTAGGTAAAATTGCATAAATCTGAAGTTAAAATGTGTGGTGTGAATGTCTTTGCATTCGTAGATTGATGTATTGATGTCCATCACAGGCTAGGGCAACTGGACTCCAGAGCTGCGTGATGGTGATCCGAATACTGCGAGATTTGTGTCAGCGAGTTCCTACCTGGGCACCTCTTAATAGCTGGGTAAGAAATCTATGATTTGAATGAAAATAATACCATTAAAAGAGGGTGTGAGTGAGTTAAAGGATACGAGAGTCAGATTTTACATAGAGGCTTATGCAGTGACCAGTATTGTTTTTAGTAAGAATTGAGTGTTTCCTGTACAGAAATTGAGGTTTTCGCATTGGTGACGATTTGTGTTGTCATCTTTTGGGTTATGACATCATTGTGTAGCCTGGTAGGTTGGTATCATTATTTTGGAGAAAATATTGTCTTCTCCTTCAGGGCACTTCTCTCTCCCCCCCCCAGTCTTTGTGTTATTATATTGATGTAAGTCATTATAATTGCAGGCAATGGAATTGCTTGTAGAGAAGGTCATCAGTTCCGCTGCACAGCCGCTTAGTCCTGGGGATGCACTACGCCGAATTATGGAGGCACTAGCTTCTGGTATTCTGCTGCCAGGTGGTCCAGGTCTTCTGGATCCCTGTGAAAAGGATCCTTCAGATGCCGCAGGCAACATGTTACCTCAGCAGCGTGAGGACATCACTGCCTCAGCACAGGTGCTTGCCATAAGTATTTTTGGTTTTGGTATATAATGAAGTTCTAAAACTTCCATTTGAAAAGTTTCTTATGGCATAGTAAATGTGACTTTTGAGTTTTTGAAACGTGGTTTTCCAGAAACATACAGTTTCTGAAACTGTTTGAATAAAATGCCAGGATGAAGGACAATGCAGAAAATGTTACTTTATTTTAAAGGTTGGGGGTGGCAAAATTTGTACCTAAAAATGTGATTGTAATGTTCTGCAATTCTAGGTTTGCCCATGCTCTGTGTACAGTTTGGTTTTCTGAGTTGTTTGTGCTGGTGACATCTTAAGTACCTTTAGTAATGATTGGTGCATTTTATTATTAACACCCCTGTTGATAAAATGATAAACGCTTTTGTCGTCATTCTTTAAACAAAGTATGAATTTTATTTGTCATTATACAGGGTGATTCAAAAAGGTGGACTCAGTTGAACAGTAAACGGCACCTCAACACACGCCAGACAGTTGGTTGCGGTATTCCAAGTTCTTTGCTCACTCTACTAGTTGACTTGCATGGGCTATGCTGAAAACTCTCTTGAATTTGTCTCACATTCTTCTCTGATACATACAAAAAATCTTGGGCTGCATAGTAGCCATTTTGCTCTTAACTGATGCTGCTGTGCGCTAGGCGAGCGCTCTAGCGGTGGTATTTGAAAATTTAGGACTTCCTCTTTTAAATGTTATGTAGATCATTCACATACCACATATAGTTCAGGAAATATAGACGTACGAAATTGAGTCCATCTTTTTCATTCACCCTGTACATCAAGGAGATTCTAAAATGTTGTGGCAGCAAGAGACCTACTTTTATTTAAGTGCAGATGCAGGAGCAGTGACATAGCTTTCCAGATTATTCTGTGTTGTGTCATGAGAAGATTCCATTGAAGCGTTTGTTTGGTTTTTCCTACAGCATGCTCTGCGATTGATAGCCTTCCGTCAAATACACAAGGTGTTAGGAATGGATCCATTACCACCTCCGAAGTTTACTCGTGGAAGATTTAATCGTAAACGTAGGCGTGATAATAGCAGTGGAGAAGGCAATGACTCTGAAGGTACATACAGTAGTACTTATGTTGAACACATATTTTAGTGCAAGATTGAGGTTCTCATAGCAGTATAGCTGAAGATAGGGGTTTGGGATTCCAAATCATCTTGATTGGTTCCATTTGACCGCTTGACTGTGGAGGTAATTATGAATATTTCAAAGAAATATTGGTAATTACCAAGTGACATGGTGTGTTGTCCCAGAAGATATGAATCCTCGTATATTTTAGTATCCTTTTATTTATATGTTTATTTTTTTTATTGCCTATTACCTAGTGAGGTGTGGCTGTACAAAGTGAATCATGTGATTAACATATCTGCACTCACATCCTGAAAGGAAAGAATGAGTTCTCCATTTGTGTGATGAGCCATTTCTGCTTTATATACCTTCCCTGCATTCCCATCATTTCTCTCTTTCCCTGTTCAGTATGTAATGATGACAGGGAAAGTGTCCATTGTAGGTAGCTTGTGTTTATTGTTTCCTGCCATTCCCGCTTTATGTACCTTGCCTGCATTCCCGTAATTTCTCTCTTTCCCTGTTCAGTATGTAATGATGACAGGGGAAGGTGTCCATTGTAGGTAGCTTGTGTAGTCAGCAGACTTTCAGGGCTTGTGTTTATTGTTTTGTAGTAGTAGTTGGTGGTGCATATCTTGAGATTCTGCAGAATGATTATAACAGTATTTATAATTTACTGTTCACAGCTGGAGAAGGCAAAAAGGATAAGAAGGAAGATGATGATGATAAGATGGAGACTGAGAAAAGTGGAAAGTGAGCAGCCATGTACATACTGAATCTGTTGCAGTAGCATAATTCTTACAAACTTGTCATAGAATATAATGGTGTGAAAAAGAGTCACTTATTTTCTGTTCACTGTTTTTCATGTGCCTGTAAACCTGTGTAAAGAATTTTGTGCTTAACTGTATCAGTGCAGTTGACTACATGTTCTCTTTGACAGTTAACTTCTATATAAATGTTGACTTAACTGCTCCACACAACTCTTGTAAGGCATTTCATCATTAGTGAATTGATATACTGTTAGTCATTTGAATCTTATAAAGTACTAGCCACTAGGTGCATTATCAGCGGTGGATATTTTTAATTTTATTAGATAATTATTTTTGACTTCATGTTGAGTAACCAAGTCATAGAAAACATTTCTACAGTGAAACAGTGAGTGTTATTTTAAGGTTTCCAAGTTATATCATTCCTTTGACATGAATTCCATTTACCACTGTATTTGCCATTGTGGAATAAAAATAATAGAACACACTGCTTGAATTACATACACCATCATGTAAACCTTTCCACTCAGTATTTTTTTCAACTTCAGCCCATTCCAGATTTTGTATTGAAAAATTGCTTTTCTGGTCTTACGATGCTAGGCACATTAACTGAAGCGGAGAAATCAACTGAAATGTGGTGCTTAATGTTGCAAACCAGGGATGGTTGATGTTGGGTAGAAGTCTTGAACATGGGACTGAATGGTTAAGAGATGGCAGGAAACTTTAAGTAGGTGTGTCACCATCGCAGCAATGTAGTATTCGGGGTGTGCTGGCACAGAGTGGAAAGGGTTGAAGAATTCTTTGATGTTTCATGAAAGAATTTTGTTATTTCTCAATAGCACAATCAAATTTTTTGTCACAGGGTCATGAGTAGTATAGTGTTCCTATACAAGAGGGTGCCAGGTAGGGATCCCCTGTAAATAGAAAGTGTGAAGTAGCTTATAATTTAATGATGGAAGTGCATATTCTAATGCCATGTGCTTGCCTACAGATAGGATTTATTACACAGTGTGTTGATTCTTGAAACAGACTGGGTAATGAAGAAAGTATGGTTTTGATGCGTCTTGTTTAAATTGGCATAGGAGTGTTTTTATTTAGTTAATGTATATGTGTGTGTGATGCTTGTAATGTGTGTTGTCTGCTTAGGAAAATACAAATATGACTTGTTTGCCTGATACGAGGACATGCCAATTTCCCATCATCGCCAAACTCCTGACATCCAGAAGATGAAAAGCTTTCATTTCTGTATTTGATATGTATGGCACGAACATTTAATGGGTTGACCAGTGACTGCACACTGTCAGATGGAACGTGCGTGTTCCACTGGTTATACTCCAAGAATAACTTCCACCTTTCATCACATCCTCGTGAATTGTGAGGCAGCCATATACCGTATTAACCTGATTGCTGGACAGCTAATCTAAGACAACCCCCCCCCAAAAAGCATGTCTGCCAAGAGAAAATGTATTTATCGAAGTACAAGAAAACCCCCAAAAAAGAAAATGTCTGCTAAGAAAAAATATGTTACTAATAATTTCACCCACTTTATACACAAAGCATGTCCGATTCCATCTGCCTTTACCAATGAGTGTCACTATGTTCATCTTCACACTTGGTGCCTTCATCTTCCCCACACTCCTAACATTCCCATCCTCTTCACTGCTATTCCACAGTCCCATCCACTGTATTGGATATACAGCACATTTTAAAACCACATTGACTAAATACTACATTTATTTTTCTCGGTTTATAGACATACCTGTACCCTTGAAGATTTATGGTTTTCTCCACAGGCTGTGTTAGTGGTGTTAAGATTTTAAATACATGTGTTTCAGTTTTTTTATGTTATGTCTGGTGTCTGATCAGTTTGATTTCTTAGTTTTTTTAATGGTTTTTTCATTTGTGAATTTGTCCAGGTTACATATTTTAGTCTTTTAGTTATTTTTTCAATAACCATTTTCTTGTTACTACCCTTGCACTGATCTGTTCTCACGTACATACCTTATCAAGTTACTGTTTCTGAGAGTAACTTAAACTGAGGGGTCCACCAGGTTAGGTGCTTCTTTGCCTGGAAAAGGAAATGGAACTGTCTACCAAAACATCATGCATCTGTAAGAAATTAAATGAGAGATGATGTCTCTAAAAAGAAGATTGTGTCTGTTAGCTTCCTTCTTGCTCTGATCTCTCGTTTGGATTTCTTGACCATTGAAGGTGGGACCGATAGGTTGTGCCGAAATGTCAGTAAGGATTTACCACTCTACAGTATGTAGTATCTCAGAAGCTATTAGATGTCATGTGATATGGTGATGCAGACCTTGTTTTGGCTATGCATGGTCTGGTTCAGAGCAATCCAGTATGCCGCAGTCCAGTTAGAGCCACATCCGCGAATTTCAGGTGACCTCATGTATTGAAAGCGCTAAATTTAAGGAGAAACCTCATCTTGCATTGGAGTAAATATGGTAGTTTCACTGCTTTTGACTCATTTTGGGCTATTTTTTTAACTGTTTGCCAGCTTATTAAAGCAAGTGGATTTGGTATAGCTTTGTCATTTTAAGTGCCCAGTATGCGATACTGAGTACATTTCTGTCCCATGGTGGTGGTGACAGTTATGTCCCTATGACTGCATACAGCAAGAACTCCATATATATTATGTACTTTTTTCATTTGACTTTTTTACATAATGGCCGAGAAAGAACTACAGTTTGAAGAAGACAAACATCTGAGCAAATTGGTGTCGCAGTAATGCTGTAGACTTGTATTTTGGCAATGCCCAGTTTCAGTCTTGGCTGAATATTGACTGTCCTAAGGGTTTTTGTGTTTCTTGTTTGTCTTGAGACAAACATCTCAGGTAGTACCTGAATTAGGCTGACTGCATTCTTTTAAAATGCCTTTTCATCAGTCATACCACTGGCTTCATATTGTTTTCATCTACATCAACATTCTACAGTGAACTAGCAAGATTAGGAAAAAGAACATTGAATTTTGTTGCACTTAAGTAACAACACAATGCACTTGTATGTCAGTTTTTGCCATTACACTTTTGTGTGTTCTAAGTTGTGATACATGCCCACTTATCGGATATTGGGTAAGAACAGGTGTGCGCTAACAAGTCGTTATTTAACAGTTCTCAACGCTTTACTGTAGGATTTTATGAAGGATGGCAGTCTGCAGTCTGTGGCAGGGATTTGCACTGCTGGTGATGCCTTTATTGCTGAGAGGCTGATCTGTAATGTCTTGACTTTTTCAGGGCTGGGAATGAAGTGCATTTAGTTTGTAAAGGGAAAAGGTTGTTGCTGTGTCCACCACAGTCATTGGGCAGTGGCAGAATCCACACACTTGATAGAAGTGTGTGGTCAGCCTCATGCACCAGCTGATTTGGTTAAAAAAGCATGGCACCCACTGAATGGGCTGGATGGGTCCCAGAACTGGTCTATGTGCTAGAGAAAAGGAAAATTGCCATCCATGCTGAGTGTGATTAGTCTGCAGTTTGGTATGTGTGTAGCCCAGTCACTATATCAATTATGCTGTTCTGGCTTTTGCAGTTTGAGCATATAATTGAATGTACCATGAAGCCATTTTGTGTTTCATTTACATCAAGCGTGTAGTGTGATTGTTTTCTTGTTTCTGCTCTTGTTTTTAGCTTGATGTTGCTGTACCACAGCTCCATATTTCTGGGTGCAGGTATGCACCACATAATATTTTGGTCAACGACCGATCGCATATATATGACAGTGGTCCCATGAGATTATAATGGAGCTAATAATCTAGTGGCATCGCAGCGCAATGCTTTACTCACGTGTTTGTGGTGACGCAGGTGTAAACAAACCTGTGCTCTCGGTCATATAAAAGTACAGGCACAATTATGTTCAGTACACAATACTTGATAGTGATGATAAACAGGTATGTTACTGGTTTTTGTATTTACTATACTGTACTTCCTATCATTGCTTTAGAGTGTACTGTTCCTACTTATTACAGAAATTTTTACTGTACAACAGTATGCCCTGTTAGGTCTACAATTGTCTTCCTTAGACTCCTTTCTATGACGGCACAGGTGCAGCAACCTAATGCCACGAAGATATGAGCTTCCAAAGTAACAGCAAAACAGATCTAAAGGTACGGTGTGAATACCGTATAAAATTGCAGCTATTCGAGGGTGCAGAAGACTAGTAGACTGATGGCTGTATGTTACATGTGTGCTGCATTGAAAGACACCCTAGCCCCATTGGTGTATCTTGTACTTTTCTAGTGACTAATAATAATACAGACGCACAGTTGCATAGCTGTTTGTTTTGATGCCTAAGGCAAAAATTACACTGATGGCGCCTGACAGATTTTGCAAACTCTAAAAGAAAGCGTATGTTGATATCCTGTTTGTCCCAACAATTTAAAATTTTAAATTATTCATGACCATACACTGATGATTCATTCTGATAAACAAAACCAACCTAGTGCACATACACATACGTAGATTTATTGTATTATAAACAGTGTAGCCTCATACCTGTTTATAGTACAGTAAATATACATATTAGTATATGCACTTGTTGCTTTTGTTTCTCATAATTTAAAATATATAGAGCGCAGAAAATTATTTTACATTTCTTAGACTGCTGGCAGGGGCCGTCGCACCACCCTACCTACGCCTCTGCAGGTGAACAAACTTGTGAGCTGGAAACGACACTTGCTTTTGGGTCCTGAAAAGAAAAATTTTGATTTTCTGCGCCAAGCGAATTTTAAATTATTTAGCGAAATGACAGGAAATCCAATAAATGCTATATTTTAAGTAAATAGTTTCTGTTACGGGTAGCCGTTGTGATACTCGACCTGCTAGCTAAAGGGCCAAGCTACGCCACTGACGGCAAGCTCACGCGTCTGTACTGCATACGCTCCAAACTTTGGTCTGTGGCTGTCGCTACGTTTTGTTCTCTATTGAATGCAAAGTGCATCACGGCCCAGAGCATTGAAATGCACGCATCTAGATCAAATACATAATTCTTGGAAATTGGAATTCTGCAGATTGATTATTCATGCATTTTCAGCAATGCTATCAGCATATTTGTGTGGTCTTCAGTGTCATTTAATACCTAACAGAGCCACGTAGTCTATTTTTATACAATTTATGTAAAGTTGTTTCGAAGTTGCTTTGTTAAAATGGTAAGGCAAACGTCGCTCTTATTTTATCATACGTTTATCCACATTGTTGATCCTCGTCAACCCACACGCTAGCGAGAATTGCCTCGATGGTGAATTATCACACATCCGTCATGAAGATTGAAGATGCACCCTGCATCGTTTTTCCAGTGGGGAGCAATGGACATGTTTTATGGGAAGTAGGACAAGATCTTATCCGAGGGCGAGGAGGTTAGTTCTGTGTCATTCGAGAGTTCAAATGTTGTCATCCGTGATCTGTGTTGTGTCGTGATGATGGTGTCTTGCTTCGTGGAATTCGCTGTTGTAGAACGAATTGAAAAGTGGTAGAAGTTCTGATTAACGCTGTCATTCTGCATGTTCCATGAAATTCACTTGGGTAAGAGAAAATATCTGTGAACGTATGCCGGCATTTCCGGTATTGTGGTTATGTACTGCATTTGATGCAGTAGTCACTAACGGTTTCTTGATGCTCATTGCGTTAAATGTTCTTGTACTAGTGGGGGTTTTCACCAAATTTGCGAGGTAAAGGTGGAATACCACTATTTTCTTCCACAACGTTAGACTTGTAATAATTATATGTGTTTTGTATTAAGTAAGAATTTTTATTGCTCCTTACGGCTGGTGAAATGTAACTAACTACATGGAGCAGAGTCTTTGAGAAGCTCAGTCACATTCCCCGCATTTTATTTATCTCGAAGGTTCGTAACCGTATTCACAAGAGCCCGCCGCTTTCCCCTGTCCTGAGCCAGATCAGTCCAGCCCCCCCTCCTCATTCTATTTTTCCTCCCATCTCGGCTTAGGTCTTCCGGGTGGTGTATTGCCTTCAGGCTTACTAACAAGAGATCTGTATGAACCTCTCCTCTCCCCTGTAAATTACTGAAAATTTATTTGTTGGAGACTTCCGTACATTTATTAACGTCTAACAGTTGATGGGGAACACATATTTTTGTTTTGCAGTTTCACATAAAATGCTGTAGGCCTGCTAAATTTGAAGGTAGAAGTGACTGTACAGATTGGTGATAATCAAAACTTCAGGCAGGTTGAGTCAGATATTGCAACCATAAATTTAAATAGGGAAGACAGACATGTGGATGGCCTATTAAATATCGCATCAATTGTACCTTTCACGTTGTGGATTTATACTGTACATTGCTACCAGTATTTTGAAGGAACTTTTTACCTTCATCTGCAGGGTTGAAGTGATTACACTGAGGATGTAACTAGGTCATATAGGCAGGATACTGATGAACATGGTCACTCAGAACTGTGGGAGGGGAATAGGAGGTAAAGCTGTGTGGGCAAAAAGGAAGGGTGTATAAAAAATGTGAGGAAGTGACCTTATTCAGGAATGGAAGGTAACAAGAATGAATAATGGAACAGACCTTTTAGAAACAGCCTTTCTGCAGATGATTTGGTGACATGGAGTTTGATCACTCAGAATTGCAGGAGAAGGCTCTGTTATGAACGGTGAGCTGGGTTTTGTGATGACAGGAGGATGAGACTGTCATGTCCTTGGAGATAATCAACTTCACTTCCTTCAGTATTTGAGTGGGCAACGTCTGTGTTATGCTTGGAGAAAGCATCCTCATTCTAAAACACCTGGACCTCAAAGATGGAGGCAGAATGCTTCTTTGAAAGATTGGTAGCCAATTACAAGACCACATGTTATGAAAACTTGCAAAACAGCTCAATGAAACTCAGTGCCATGGAATACCTGACAGTGTGCATCATGTCCTTCAGTTTGTCATAATTTTATTAAATCTGTATCATTACAATAACGGTTTTGTAATAGCTGATTGTAAAAAGTACAGGGGTAATGTTGTCCTTGTGCATGCTGTGAAGGTACACAGAGGGAGTAGAGGTGAAGCTCCACTTATTCTTAGCTTCAGCAGGTGAGGGGGCAGCTTCATGCGTTGTCCACTTTAGCCTGAGTACCCTTTTGGATAGGTTGCTGGGTGGGGCTGTATGCCTGGCTGGATGTTTTTGAGAAAAGAAAACATTTCTTGCCTTTAATGGAAATCAAAGCCTGATTGTCATTTAATGACTATCCTGGCTTCTGAATACTTGATTGTAAAGATATAAATGGTTACTTTTGAGTCTGAATATTGTGATTCTAATGTAATGTGTAGAAAATTGATTTAGATGCTTGAAAAGTGACATACAGTTACATGTAACATACAGATCTATGCTTTAATTATATAGTAAAGTATATAAAGATGTTTTAATTGCGTTCCACATGTTTTGGGGATCCAGTGTGTGGGGTTAGCATCAGGTTGCTTCATAGCCATTCACTAAGGAATAAGTTAGAAGTTAAAATATTGTTAACTGCATCTGAGAAAATGTCACCATTATTATAGTAAAGTTGCAAGTGAACATATGTAAGTGTCTGTGGTTGCTTGAATGGGTTTCAGACATTTTTATGTATGAACAATATTTTAACTACAAAGGTTGTGAATGTATGATATGCACTGGTTAAATTTCACAGTGATCATTTGAAAGATATTTAAATACATTGTAATTCATTTATTAGTCACCTGGTAATTGGTGTTACAAATACATGATATTATAGTGTAGTAGGATTAAAATATGTAAGGGAGCAATAGGTTGTTATACAAAAAAGTAAATTTTGAAAATTTTGTAATATAAAGCAACTAAGGTTTTGGTATTCCATGGAACATTTTAGTAGCCATGCCCATCGAAGGATCTAAATTACCTGGTACTTACTTACTTACTTACTTA
>Ga0123352_10002442_pt1 | contig 25860 bp, 11 predicted proteins | sample TergutLab28metaG_FD_89700 | JGI IMG/M metagenome (GOLD analysis project Ga0123352, IMG submission 89700) | Labiotermes labralis P1 segment gut microbial communities from Petit-Saut dam, French Guiana - Lab288 P1 | ecosystem: Host-associated > Arthropoda: Insects > Digestive system > Gut ...
ATTCAAATTGCTCTATCTCTAGAACTGTTCAGAATGGGACACATGTTTATATAAACATTTTTGTTTAGAATGACCGATACTATGACCTCGCAGAATATTGACCTTTCCTCGTGGGACAATCTGTATACACACACACACACACACACACATAATGGCATACAGCATGCACTATCAACACTATCACACTATTTACACGTACCCAAAGAGACTAGAACGAATAAAGTCTCACGAGAGACAGTGTGGGTCAACATTCAGAATACAAGTCACGGATATAAACATTACGTGTGTGTATCGCCAAATTTAGAGTTTTATACGACTGCGGATGTCGCGCTTACTTTATGTTCAAAGGAATGTCGCCAAAAATGAAGAGATTGTGTTAAGTGTTATGAACTGTCTACAACAAAGGGTCACGTACAGCAGCGCTGCTGATGGCATACAGCAGAGACGTACTTCCATGTAGCGTCGAAATCTTTCGTCGTGGCTCGTCAGACAATCTCGGTCCAATAATAAGCTGAGCGGGGCGTTCAGCGTCTATCATGGACAACTATATATATATATATATATACTCGTATATTTATATATGCTCTGTGTTAAATACAAATTATTTGCTTTGTAACAGTTCCGAATCATTAATACAATCTTTCAACTAAACACAAATATTTATATCCTTGTATCTTCCTTGAAGACACCCAAGGTTTGTGTCAGGTATGAAATGAGTGACCTGTTTCAATGCAGCCTAAGGTACAGATGCTAACGAAAGGTTTACGTAATTGCCATCTGCTTTAATAATCATTGAAGCTCATCGGATAAACACAGCTGATATTCCTTGCAATAATTGCACATGTTCCTAATATCGCCCCGATATGTGTTTCTGATAAGGAGGCACAGGTCTCAGACGACTACTGTAGCAATCTGTAGGACACAGTTATGACATTATTCGGTGAAGCTCTGGCGGTACGGGCGCACTGCAAGCGTGTTGCTTGGAGGTTGGCCGGACAGCAGGTGCACGGCCTGAAAAAACTTTTAACCAACATCATGACACCTTATCCAGGTGGCCGCACTGATCCCCTCACCCTCTAAGCGCCCGGATACGTTTTTTGATGGTTAAAATCGCATTCTAGCCATGCACTACCTCCCAGACCTCCAAGCAACAAGATTGCAGTGCGTCCGTACTCTGACTTAAGTGCCAGGTGCACTGTGCTGTACACAACTGCAGGTCTGCTATTGAGATCCCGTAGTCACTGAAACCGTAAGGGACGTGTATTATGGGCGAATATTCATTTTTGCAAAATACGACCTCATAATGGCGTATATAAAGACCACTCTCGCCCGGTAGGTGACGCCGTGTAGTTTGGTAGAAATTTACAGATACTCCGGATAAATCTGTTTTATCCACCTTGTAACTAAACAGGAAATCGGCAAGAACTCCCAGAAAGGCGGTAAACCTGTACAAGACCGCACGACGGCACATCTCCGGAGGTCGCACCCTTGATATTCATATTCGTCAGACATTTTTCTCCTGAGAAGCTGACATGATGAAATTCTGCAATCGTCCTAATATAACAAAGCAGGCAATAACTGATACACAGGCAGCCATTTTTCTCCCTTTGCAGTAGATGCTAGCTGTAGAACGTGCGATATGTATTCGAAGCATGAATTAGACGCGCCTGAAGCCCCAGAGGCGTACAATGCACCGAGTTCGTTAGTATAGAGTTAAGTTAATAAGATTGGTGCTGGCGGTGAAAACGCAATTAGTGCCCATGCTGGGTTCAGTTTCAAAATGCATGAACTGTACTCAGGCCACATTATTTCAAAGGAAAACACAGGTAGATAAACCCTTTTACTAACAAAAAAATCGAAATTGGGAAACTCAAGAGTTAGATTTCGTATCATCAAAACCCAAAATTTTGATACACGTATTCTGGTAATAAAGCACTTCACGTTGGTTGCAGCGCTAAGAGTTACTGCAACCGCAGTTCCATTACTTATAACCCACGTATCGACTTTTACACATGCTAAGTAAAAACGTAGGAGCGGAATTTTTTCCATTGGGTACATAGAGATAGATTTTTCGAGTGATCTTATTTCTTCGAGACTAATTCGTACAGTACTGTTTACTAGAGGGAGGGGGGAAATACGATGAGATACTGCACTGTCCATCGGAGCTGGATTATATTATCGGAAACAGGAAAATGTAATCGGCTGCATGTAATCTGATTATAAAAGCTGGAAATCTGTAATCCTTTGCCTTTCAAAACACATGTTTGGAATAATGTAGGTATATTTGTTCCTTGAAACATTAGAGATGCTGAATGCAGAGGGTATAGGTGCTGATGCTAAATATCCTTTCCATTCGCTAGTTTAATGAAGCGCCTGAAACTCGAATTCAATGTGATTACGTGTGTCCACGTCGCTACTTTCTAAATTAACGTCAGAATCTCAACGTGGTTCGCACGTTCATATTGTTCATTCCATACTCTACAAACGATTTACAGGACAGGATCCAATTCCGATAATATCGCAATAGATATTTTTGGAAAAAGAAAACAACTGGCAAGAAGACAACTGTAAGCAAGAAAAATTACCATTATTTTATGACAATTTATAATCAACATTCTATAACATTTTAAAACACTGTAAATTTTAACTATAACCTGTAGAGTTGATATATGCAGAGGGGGGTGTATATGGTCTTGGTGGGGAAACCGGAGGGAAAGAGACCACTGGGGAGACCTAGGCGTAGATGGGTGGATAATATTAGGATGGATCTCCAGGAGGTGGAATGTGGGTATATTGACTGGATTGGGCTGGCCCAGGATAGGGACAGGTGGCGGACGCTTTTGAGTGCGGTAATAAGCTTACGGGTTCCGTGAAATGCGGGGAATTTCTTGACTAGCTGCAAACCAGTTAGCTTCTCAAGAAGGACTCTGCACCATGTAGTCAGTAAGTTAAGTAGGTAAGACTAATTTATTGTTCTGTTTTATTAACATAGGTTTTAGCTCCCTGACGATGGCAGAGTCGAAACGTGTAGTAGCTAATTAACAGTGAAATACATTATAGTAGAACTTTGCGTCTGTTGGTACTGTAACGATCTGTCGAAGTCGTTTGCACGGTTTCTAGGAAATCAGTGATTAGCGCCTCAAATCCTACGAACGAATTACAGCGCTTTGCAATACAGCACCTTGCCTGTCGCTTGTGTGTGAAAGTGTCGGTGACGAGAAACCCGTCGTGCCATGCCTTGTCACTTGCAAGATACTGGCAACTTCCTACAAGCTCAGTAATTTAAAGCATGAAACAGAATCAAAATATAGTACTCCTGGTGAAAAGATCGGCATTGAAATGACCTTTACTTAATAATCTAATGTTTTTTCATCAGAGAATGAATCATGAGAAAATTCTGGTTATTTTATAACTCAAATTCATCTGAATATGTTGAGTGACGTAGCATGAGACGAAAGGACAATAATGAACGTTGGACAGTGCATTAAGTGAAGAAATGACTGTGTACTTGGACTGTACTTTATCCGCGATAACGATAAAACAGTATAAGAAGTTAAAACGAAGATTTTTATCCCTGAATATAGCAAATATTTCTTTGTGCTCAGAAGGTGTGCTCGATCGTTCCCACAAAAGGACCCAAAAGGACCCCCCCCCAAAAAAAAAGGGACGCTACGAGCTCATTATTTGTACACTAAAGCAACATTTTATATTCAGTGCACGATTCTATGTTGCCTGGGTGAAAAATGCTTGATACCAAACTTGCTAATTCAGGCGCATCCTGTCAAACTGGTTTACAAACATATTGAGCGACAATGTCCTGCTTCACAGAGCATTGTATAACACTTTAACACCACTGCTATGTTTAACACGTATAGCGCAGCTACGTGTCAAAAATATTTTTTGAGAAATTCTGGCACTTTTCACATGTTTTACAGCTTCTTTCTTCACTTCACAGGGACAGATATTCTGATGGCACCACCGCGTTTCTTATCTCTCCTCAAGCATCTGACGTGAAATTTCGGGTCTCCACCGTGACAAAAATTCAGACTGTGGTCTTCAGTGTTACGACACAGTGTAATCTGTTTTTCAGTAAAAATATTTCGCAGAAACATGCTGCCGGCATCTCTACTAAACTGCAAGGTGTCAAACATACATGATACGAGTATGAATCATCACAATGTAAAACTCATATCCATCATTTTTCGGTATTTGTTTGGATTCCGCGTTGCAGGTAATCTTACTCTACACATAAGATAGACACAAAATTTTCATCCGAAATTCGGTACCCATTGAACACACTGCACAGCGTCATAACTAACAAGAGCACATGATCACTCCACTGACAGAATTTAACACACGCTGCTACAATAGTCACACTTGACGGTTAACTTGTCCTTGTCCGCCGCCAGTAAATCAAAACGATACCAGTTTAAAATCGTTAGACGTGGTCGTCGTGTAATTTGAAAGTTTGAGCAGTATACGAAAGACAAGAAGTCTACAGCGTTTGAAAGTGTTCTCATGAGTAGAACGAAGAGCATCCACACAGCAGTCTAGTGAACTGCGCATTTACTTCAGACTTGCTGCGATAAATTACGAAACTGCAAAGACAAGTCTTTGAGATTTTACGTGAAAATAGATCAAAATCATACATACATATTCTGTAGAGATGTAAGCAACTAAGATAATAAATTTTGCTTTATTCATACCGTGCACATTTTAACAATTAACATATCAACAAATAAATGCACTTAATAAAATACAACTTTCGACAAGTTTTAATCTCCTGCGTTTCGGCACCGGGTTGCCATACTCGGGGACTTTCTCAAATCGAAGGAACACAAGCCCAACAAGCAAGTCTACGTATTGTGTCGTCATCACTGGAATGAGTAAAATATTAAAATTCTAAAATACATTAAAATCTTAACTATCACTTACTTTTAGTATCACAGCAATGTAATTTTTCTTATCAATTGTATGTATTTTAGAATTCTAATATTTTAATCATTCCGATGAAAAACGCAGTACCTAAATTAGATTGTACTCCCTGGATTCAAAAAGATCTCTCAGGATGACAGCTCGGTGCCGAAACATGTAGGAGATAAATTCTTGGGATAAGTAATATTTTACAGAGTGCAATTCTTGGTTCATATATTAATGGCAATAATAAAATTTCAACTCTTCCGGGATATTATGTAGTGTAGACTGGTAAGAATTTACCCCAAAAAATGGTTACTATTTTCCTATACACGGTGTAATATTACACAAGGCATGAATCGTCATAAACACTCATGTGAGACCCTCAAATCTCGCGACTTCAATTGCTTCGACAATGTAGAAATTACAGATTACGAGCACATCTGAAGAAATTTAACGTATCAATAGAAATGAGGACTGAAGGAAAATCTTGGTCAGTAGAGAGACTCGCTAAGGGCTGGATGATGGGAGGATGGCATAAGGTGACCTTTACCTTTTTTAACATAAATATGGCGCCACTACAAAATATAAAGTGGGGGCAGCAGATGTCTTGGAAGAAATGATGACAATACTGCGTAGTACATAGAAGAAACGGATGCTTTTACTAAATGTAGTCGATAAAATATATAATCCAAACTAAAACTGTAAATTCGAAGCCCAATCCAAGCACACAGATATAACGTAATTAAATGGAAGAACTTAATCTAAACTCAATAAAAGCTCAACCAAACCACATCGGCCAATCCAACGTAAAGCAAAAACCTATCTTACAATGCACACAAACTCGACCAGATTTTTGCAGACGCGCATGAACTGAAGAAAACAAAGGGAATATCAGGTAAGTGACATATATGGAAAATCAAACGGTTACGACTTCAAGATTGAGTTTTCAAACATTTGTATATAAATAACGGGAAATATAAACCTCGGACATAAAAATCGAAAGCTACTTGAAAGCTTGTTCCAACAACCATGACATAATTTTACACTGGCATAAGCGCATACGTCTGCATATGAATATCGGAAAAAAGAACTGTGCCAAAACCCATGATACAGAACAATATAAAGCAACAAAACAAAAATTTCAGTATAGTATGAAAGTAAATGATGCATACAGAAACGAATATACAGAACGAATCGAAAAATGAAAAACATCCGAACGCAAGCAAATGTTTCGGAAAATGGGAATGATTTATGGAATAAATTCCAGCACAAAATGTGGACAAGAGGCATGTCAAAAATCGACGCCTGAACGAAGCCAACGCTGGCTAAATCGACCGGGACGAGAGTTGTGATTTGTTAAATGGACAATAAGAAGAGTAAACTGCCGCAGGTGCATTAGCACAAGATATAGCAAGGTAACATTTCGATGGTTTCGGACGCAACATATTTTGGTGTACAAAATACATAAAAAGATAAAGTATCAGTGTTTAAACATGTTCTATGTAGCTTGATGAATATGTCAGTTTTTTTTCATATTAATATGTTTAGTAGTGTAATTATATAAAAATTATAAAACCCCATACAACTAATCGAAAATGTACCTCCACAGACAAAATACCGATCACTTATTGGTATAATTCTGATCAGTCTCATCTACCACAAATGCATTGCTTCTTGTCTTTCGCGCCAACGCATAATTCAAAGTACCAGACATTACATTTCTGGCAATACACCCGGTAATCTTTTTGGCAGTGTGATGATCTCTCTTCTGCTCTTATACCTGTCAGATTACTTTCAGCAATGGATGGTCGTTTTGTCCCTGTTAGGAAAAGACATGTTTAACTTAGGGTTTCTTCCAGACTTTGATCCGAGTTAAGGCGGCAAACCAAAACCATAAAAACATCACGCTGCAGTGTGTTTCTTAAACAGGTTTTTATTAAAAATTTGTATGTTGCACTAAAGTGCAGTGAAACGTCGTATTCATGCCTATTGTGTCTAAATTAAACTAAACTAAACTCCGTGGCCTTAGTCCGCACGCGAACTATAAAATACAGTACAATATTTCCAATAGTGAAATAATAATAATAATAATAATAATAATAATAAAAAAATAGAGCAAATATAGTTTTTATTACTGTAAATAAATATCGCGTCATTCAACTTCCCTAAAAATTATGGAGAATTCACAGTTCTGGGTTTGGCTTAGATGAATTCCGCCGAATAATCTCTTCGCCATTCTGCAACAGTTAGGCTGCATTAAACTATACGCATGACAGCTCGACTCCAATTATTAGTGTCGAGATGAATTTTGTAAAACATTTTTCATCCGAACGAAACTATACCTACTGCATCCATCGGAACTGTGCCCAAGGCAGAAGAGAAGAAACAACCAAGTAACACCGAACTACTTCACCATCCGTCAGTAACTGTCACACCGGTCAACCATGAGGTGATGTCCGAAAACACGGGCATAAAACGTTTCACTCTAACCTAACACTAATAATAACAGTTACTAGATAAATACTATAGAGTCTTGTAACTGGGCAAATAGCTAAGCAGCATTACTCACATACCGTCATAAAAAAAGCTGTGGCCTTGAAACACGAAAGGCCGTGTGGATGAAATTAACACAAATAATTAAACAAGCTCTTAGTACAACGCCTTCAATCAGATACGTGCTACAAACATCAAGAAGTGAGAAAAATTCGTTACTCCTTAGAGTTATCAGAATTGTACCTACAGAGCATTGAGAGAATAATGGAAAAACGTATATAAAGAAAAGCAGTAGCATTACAGTCTATACATATCTATTATCATACACGTAATAACAGCTCTATTTACATGTATGATAGTAGTTGTGTATAGACGGTAATCCCGCTGCTCTTCTTTATATACGTATACTTGAACAAAACGGATGTGTCCTGTTTAAATATTCAAATGGAAAAATTGTGAAAGATACACGTTTCTTTATTAATACGGAGTTGGGACATCATCTGCCTGTAATATAGGTTGTATCCTTCTTGGAATAGACTCATATAAGTTCTGAACAATCTCTAGTGGAATACTGTACCACTTTCACGAAGAACATCTTCTAGTTGCTGAAGAGATGATGGAGGAGGGAATCCGCTTCTTACCCTGTTCTCTAAAACTGACCAAGTAGTTCGATGATATATGAGTCTGGGAATTTTGCTGAGCAGGGAAGATGCTGAAATGCATCTTCATGATATTCAAACCAAGACTGAACACTTCCGGCCGTGTGTATGGGCGAATTTTCATTTTGAAAAAAAAATCACTATGTAGGTGGCCGTCCGGTGCGCACCAGACGGCCACCTACAGAGCGTGACGATACCAGATGCTGTACAATACAATTTGACATCCTGATGATTAGCACAACAGTGCTCGAAACATGTAGACGAATATAATAAACTTATTATAAAACTAGAATTTTAAGCATTAAGTTGGTCAACTGCTAAGATGATACTGAGAAACACTGTCAACAAAACATCAAAACCTACAGTATCGTACGTAATAATGCATTGCGTGATTTGACCTTAATTAAACTGACTGTCGCTGGCTTCGTGGGTGCAGGCGTTTCCTAATTGTGTATTCTAACGGTCATACCAAGTAAACATATTGCCAATTAAAGAACTTTCTTGATTACTATTAACAAGACATTATTCCTTTAACTAAAAATTTAGTAAACTTCTCAACATAGCCATTATACAAATGTACCAACGGAACTCCTGGGAACTGGTCGCGGTTCACTTGGATTCCGCGGAGCATAACTTGGGAACTGCTGACCTCCACGTATCCACAGTCAAACACTAGCCTAATCTCTCACAATAAAACCGACAAACGATACAACACAATATGTATTCTTAAATTTCAAAAGACAGATACCCTTACCAAATCTGTCGAAGAACACAACATAAAGCAGTATAATAAATACAACATAAAGCAGCATAACAAACACAACATAACGCAGCATAAATAACAATAATAATAAAAGATTTCATATAGAAGGGCATGTGAGGGAAGAATTAAGGGAGGGGAACATTAGGCTACTGACATATGAAAATGAAAATCGACCTCTACCAGCACGGAGACCAAAGCCGGTTATCAAGCATATCTCCGAATAGAACGTACAAACCTACGTCACATGCAAATAAAGCGGGCGCATTCACCGATGGAGATGCTTGTGAACCGAGTACTGGGTCGCTGATTGTACTACGACTTAGAATGGAGAATCTCAGACAATATGGAAACAAAAATGACACCGACGCCCACTCGAAGCCAGTATCGAAGTGGACAATGATAACTCCCTGAGATGACAGTGGCTACTACACGGCCGTAGAAGCGCGTACGTCCACGAATTCCGTGGGAATTAACCCTTTAAACGCCGAGTTAAATACCATCTGCTGGCATTATTAGGAACTCACCACATTTTCCACGTTAGCGTGCTAAGGGTTAAATTTGACTGGAAGGTGGTCAAAATGAAGAAATATGCAGGATCACAAAGAGTAAGGCCGTTAGGATTACAGCTTAATATGCTATAAACAATTTTTATATTTTATTTGACAAATATAAGAAGTCAAGTGTGAAGGAAAATTAGAAAAGTACTCACTGTATGCAGACAGCACAATCCTACTCCAGGAATTTGTCTTCCCTAAAGTGAAAATGGGGTGAGAAACATGGAGTGTACATTAAGGAAAGGCTTCCTAATGGATCCAGCTCATTAAACAAATAGTCATCAATATCTGAAAAGAGGAGGATACACAAACAACAAATGCAGCGCATATATATATGGGAGAGAGATGCAACGCAAGACACCGATTAAAAAGTAGAATAAAGGAATGATTTAGGAAATAAGAGCATGGCCTTAAGAATTATGGTGTTTTTTACAGTTACATCCGGCTCACTGTACGTTTTCTCTTTAAAAATGAATTTATTTTACAACACACATTTAAAGGCCTTCAATGTAATCTCCATTGTGCTTTATCACAGCGGTCCAACGTTCGGACAAGTCTTTTGTCTTCCTGTCAGGATGTCTTCTTTGTTGATGCGTCTGATTAATCTGAACAACTCATTAGACACCTCCTCAATGCTTCTGAAGCGTTTCCCACCGAGTGGTTTCTTCAGTTTTGGGAACAAGAAAAAGGCTGGTGGGCTCATGTCAGGACTGTACGGGGGGTAGGGAAGCACTTGCCATCCATACTTTTACAAAATCTCCGATACTGCACCTGAGGCATGAGGACGCGCGTTAATGTACGATCGCTGGTCACTGCGCGAGTTCTGACTCCAGTCAGTTTCTTCTTCCATTTCAAGACTCCGTTTTGCAGAACAGGGACCACGTAGCCTGCCAATACGCACACATTGTTCTTTACTGAAGTCTGGCTCACAACTGTCGCGAAAATCAGAATGATTGCATCATCCTACTGGCCGCGCAAGCTCAGTGTGTAGAACTTCTGAAATGACCTAAGTATTAATCGTCAGCATCACTAGAATCTCAAATCGCACCATACAATTCTTGTAAAGTTATTTATATTCTAATAGGAGAAGAGGCTCTTCTGTCAACAAGTCTATGGCGTACGTTAGATTATTTAGATTATGCAGAGTAGCACACAGTCTGATGCGATCTATATAAAATTGTATATGGTTCGAAATAACAGGGCTACGAACTCCAATCTTCAGAGAAATCAGTCCAACTCTTCTGTAGTTATATCAAACTTCATGTAAATTATCTCTGAAAAGTACAACTTAAGAGTAGAGTTCATTAGATTTAAGGGTTTATTTCGATTTATCTACGTTTACGCCAACCATTTTTCGCTCCAGTAATAACCGAGTTACCTTCAAGACAGCTGCAGAAAGAGCAGTTTCACGTTGTAAGGTATTTCATTTGTCCTATTTCACCTAAACAGTACTGTGTCGAATAATGTTGCTAAAACATCAGAGCAAAAATTGCAGAGAAATCGGTTCAGAGTTTCGAGTTGTCACATGCGGGCAACAAGAAAGACTTTCACGGGCTAAGAGTTGCGTTCCGTCAACAGTTGTCCCCAGAGAGCACACAAACACAGCTGCAGAACTTCGTAACGCAAAATAGCATGAAAATTCGTGAAATCTATGATTAGCAGACTCTTCCTACGGCGCACAGGGTGTACAGAGTAATTGTATTCTCTGGTTATCGTATCTCCGGTTCTGCGAATATGCAAGGTACGTGATTACGTTATATTACAGTGACAGATGTAGATATTATTATCTTTCTGAAAGTAATATGTCTTACTGTACCCACTTCCTTAGAGTGGCTGTATCAATTACGAGACGACATAAATAATAACATTCTAAAAATAAATTTATACAAGCAGATATTCATATATATTCACCAACACATGCACACTTTTTAAATTACACTATAAAACTTTAATTTGTTAAAATAGTTAAAATCTCCATGTTTCGGTTTATATTTAAACCATCTTCAGGGAGCTATTAGTTCATGCTAAAGTTACATATATCACTTGTTGCTATGATGGCATTGTGGTAGCGTGTCTATAATAGAATATGATATAATCTATTAGTTATCGTCTCCATCATACCAGGTGTAATTTAACCTGATCGTCCTAATGTTTATTAATGTAGATCCAATTAATTGGCATATTGGATAGTACAGTATAATCTAATCTCAATAAGTGATATAAGTAACTTTAGCATGAACTAATAGCTCCCTGAAGATGGTTTAAATATAAACCGAAACGTGTCGGAGATTTTAACTATTTTAACAAATTAAAGTTTTATAGTGTAATTTAAAAAGTGTGCATGTGTTGGTGAATATATATGAATATACGTGAATATGCACGGTGAAAAACTGAAAAAATTATACAATCAGAATTAACAAACTCTATTAACCAGTTCATTGTATTCCACGACAAGCGGCGAAAGGTTTTCTCGATAACTATGGTACACCCACTTCCGTATCACATTCCAGAAAACAAACTTCACTACGCCGCAAATTTTCAGAGCCGAAGAAAGGATAACCAGTGTACCTGTGCGAGTTGAATGACTTCTACAGACGGTGTTCATACACGGAAACATGTAAATTTTTGGCGTGTCACATACTCAAGAAAGGGTAAAGGTATTACAGGGTGAGACAGAAATACCTAACGGGTCTTGAAATGAAATAATATTTTGGCAAATTGGAAAAATTTTATTAGCACTGAAGGATAAAATTCATGCCCTTGAAAATTCATGTTAATAATTACCGTTTAAATATGACACTTTGTAGGCGACCTAAGCCGGATGACGTCTGCGAAACGAGAAATGAGTCTGTCTGAAAACTGTCCCGAGAACTTGCAGGGAAATCCAAACACCATTGTGCACTACGACGGTCAGTATGAAAGTGCCGATCAGCGGCCGAGCTGGTTTTCGAAATAAAATTAAAAAAAAGCCGTTAAAGTTTTTCTGACATACCGGTTCCCGCGTCGCCTTATCTTGCAGCATCACACTACTGCCTTTGGGGCTACGTCAAAAGGAAGGTAGCTTATTTGAAAAGCGTCCTTCCAAAATTGGTAACTTAAAATAGCGATTATTTTAATACCCACATTTAACCCTTTACCTGCTAACGTGGAAAATATGGTGAGCTCCGAATAATGCTAGCAAAGGGCAGATGGGATTTAACTCGGCGTTTAAAGGGTTAACCTCCATTTATAATTCTGACATAATTTTAACAGAAATTGTAATTGTAATTGTTATGGAGTGATGGTGACACACCTAACCACACTTATAATTTTGTATTCTTGTAATAATAAAAGCATCAACCTGAAGATGGTCATAACAGCGGCCGTAACAAGTTGCCGAGAATATAGTGAATAAACTACATCATTAACATTGGAGTGCAATTATTGGTTACTTATATATCATGGATTAAAACAGCGAATTCAGGAGTGAATTCACGGGATCCCTACAGAAATGCTGCAGCGAGTTGGGACATTCTTTCCATCCCTACTGCAGGAGGGTACAGAAAGACAAGGTGGTCACCTATGTGTTGTATTGAAACAGGGACGATTAACATGTATTTCCATCGGCATGAAATATATCAACAAGGGTTAATCAAATTTTTCCACTTTGTTCTAAAATGTTCCATTTCAAAAACCGTCAGGTGTTTCTGGCTCATCCAGCGCTACAAAGCTGAATCAAATACACGTGAAACACCAGTTCTACAGAAACACAAGTACAAAGTCCACAGACCATGTGTTAGTGTCACAATGGACGTACACTTACATAAGGGCATAAACTACGCCATATTTAAAAGCATAAACATGAATGAAGCAAGGGATTAATTAGAAAACGCAATTACTCTTACGTGGGTGTAGAGCCCAAAAAACGGCAAAACACTCTAAGTAATGAAAAAATAAAGTACACAAAGTCAGCCATTGTGATAACACTCATGTACACGTTTCTTTTCATGTATGTCGCCATAAACACCCTATGGTAAACGACGTGGTAGCAAAGAATCGGGGAAGAAATGGAAATACAGTTTCCGTATTGGAAACTGAACAGTTTTACAGTACTCATGTCTCTAGCGATAGAGGAATAGTTTTCAAACCTGTATAAAGGCTGCTCCTGGAAGATATTCTAGAAAATATGGCAGAATGAAAGTACACAATATACAAGAAAAAATATGTCGGTAAACAACTGGTAGCTTCAAGACTATTACACATTGATGCGTATATATTTAAAATTTGCATATTTATATAACGATGAATTCCCTATATAGGAATGATACAGAATCCGCTAAAGAACGGCAAATTAAGGAACTAATTAACTGAGGAATTCCACGAGACACACTAGTTCTAGAAAGTATGTAACAGATTCTCAGCTGATAAAAAATTCCCTGTCTCGTATGGGACTAAAAGTTAATCAGGTTCACAAGAAGCTGCCGCCTGTGTCCGTAGTCTGTGACGTGAGTTCATTTCCCTCCTTCTCGACCTGTTTCTTCAGGTGCATTACAACAGCTCTTCAAGCTTTTCTGAAATAAACACGAAATTTTCTCCACTACTAAAATCCTTTACAGTGCGGAGAAATTCGAATATTTAGAAATCACACAAAAACGTTTCAGTAAATAATAAATTAAGAGCAGATTAAATTCGGGAATGCTCGCAGTATTCTAATTAGTATCTTCAACTGTACTGTTTTCAGTCTACAAATGCAAAGACTAAAATGTAAAAAACTTGAACTTGTCAATTTTTATAGGGTTACGAATCTTGGCCTCTCACAGAAGAAAACGGGCTGAGGGTGTGTTAAAGAAGATATTTAGGCAAAAAAAGTACGAAGTATCGAGAGTGTGGAAAAAATTACCTAATGAGAAGCTTCGCGATTTTCATTCCTTGTCAAATATTGTTCGAGTGATAAAATCAAGGCGGATAAAATGGGCAGGGAATGTGGCACGCATGACCGCTTGAAGAGCTAGGCGTACTTCGGCAACAATGAAAAAAGGGTTAGAAAGAAATCACGTGAGACGGCATGGACTGTAAACATCTTGCTCGGGATAAGGGTTAAGGTATGTTAACATGGTAATGATATTTCGGGATTCATACCTTGTAAGAAATTTATTGACGAGGTGAGGCACTCTCAGTTTCCTAAGAAAAAGTCTAATTCATGAAGTTATTTTTCATCGCCTAGGTCTTCCAAAACCAAGCGTCCCATTTCGAAATCCTGTGTGGCGTTTCTTAAGGTGCTCGTTTCTTACTGTAAGATTTTGGCATAGCAAGCACCAGTTCGAATACCAGACCTGTCATCCTACACCATGAATTCTAACTGAATGTTCCTTCTTCTTCTTCTGGCGCCACAGCCCCCAGTGGGCCAGGGCCTCCTCATTCACGAGGTTTCTAGATCACACACAACGACGCACCACAGGACTCCTCTGGGCGAATGATTAGCTTGTCGCAGAGATCTCCACTAGAAAACACACGACACTCACAACAGACAGACAGACCTTCTTCCGGTGGGATTCGAACCCACAATTTCAGCAGGCGAGGGGCCGCAGACCTACAACATAGACCGCGCGGCCACTGGGATCGGCGAATATTCCTTACGACACTCAATTATGAATCAGACTCGTTGCTGAAAGGCACAGAAAAAGTTGCGTTTCTAAGGGTGAAATCCTCCGCTGGTAGGAGAGCGGAAGGTTACAAGAGACCGAACTGGCATTTTTCCCATACATAGTTTGCTTTTGGGCGGTTTGTTTTCTGTGCTTCAGGAATTCAATTTTCGCTGCTAGACAATTTAAGTGGTAATATCTCATCTTAAGGGAGTTATCAACTAGGCCACTTCGCAAAGCGATGTGGGTCAAAACTGCATGACGTATTCGCGAGGTAAAATGAACAATAAGACTGAAGTATTTGTAACTGCTGATTGAAAGACCGTTAGTAAAGCAGATGATTCGAAGTAAGACTAACTAATCAGTGCGCTCTAAATTTTATGGTATATTCGCTGAAGCAGTTTCGTAAAGCGAAAACTAAATGGAACGGTAAAACGCACACAGGCTTGCGATGTTCTATGTCTAATTGTTCTATATATGAGAGTTTAGACCTTAAAATGTGCACATTGCCGGTGTAGGGAGTTATCATGAGGAGTTAGAAGGGGTTACTCGTAAGTGCTTACACTGTACAAAGGATTACTAGTGATTAAGTGGCTATTAAATTGAGGAATATATATCGCCCAATACGTATGTGAACGTTAGTGCGTTCATACCGCAGTAAGAGCACTTTAGTAACCATATTGATAACTTTAATATACAAGTAATCGATGCCACATAATAAATAACTATGCAATACATGATTACCTCGCTTTGTGCGTGAATTGACGTGCTCGAGTAAACGAATGAAACAATTCAGCAGGTTTAATTTGTTGTTACGGAATTTGCCTTAACCACGTGTCGACGCGCCATTCGTGAACACCCCATACCCACACTCCCGTAAGACATGTTCGACTGCTGTACTGAACCAGCTACTAGCATCTTCATAGCTGCCCATCTTCAAATTCCACTAGGAACTTTCACTGCGAAAAAAAAATTATCTAATGTTGGAATTCTACTGGAGCCCTTCATAGCATCAAAAACGAATATCGCGAAAGAGAACAGTGTCACAATGGGAACGTTTCCAAGTTGTTAGCTCCCCGCCCAATCCCCGAACTGCAAAACCACCCTACACTCCGCACTGTCGCGTTTTAAATACAGGCACAGCTACCCTAACAGATATGGAGAGACTGCCTCTCCTATCAGCAACCTGAAAATGCAATGATCTGAAAAAGACTACTTGAAATTTTACGGCAAGAATTTTACATAAATAATATACGAATATTAAATGTATACTTCAGGTTCAATACATTGTGTCTGAATTAAAAGAAAAAACTGTTTAAAGATGTACAATCCCTATATATTGTGAGAACAACACGAAACCAATAAACGTAGCTAACTGACAAAATGAAGTTTGTTGATATTCAAGCAACTGTTCATGTAGCAGCCACTATGTTTTCAAAGTTTGGCCTTTACTATAGAGAGGAAGGTGTGTACTATGTACTTTCCTATTTAGACACTGAGAAAGACGACATACTGCATCGTAGTTATGTTCATCACATGGTTTTAACGTGCCAGAAGTGTATATATTTTGACTTCCGAATGTAGGGTCTTCTACTGAATACTTTTGTCGTCAGGCGAACCTCATATACCTACTTAGAGTCTTAATGTTGCACGTGATCAAACCCAGTGATACATAAGCACTCGGAAGGACTCGCCTGGATGAAGGATCGGCCCGTCGCAGAGGCCTCTCACTGCACAGCACACACAAAACACAAGACAAAAACATCAACGACTCTGGCGGAATTCCAACCCACAATCCCAGCCAGCGAGTAGCCTGAAGCATACGCCTCAGACTGCACGGTCACTCAATTCTTTGTTAGTGTAAATATGACAGAAACAATGTACATTACGTGTTGTCTGGCAATGCGACCTGTGCATGCCTCGGATGATATACGGATAAATACGCAGTACCGGTGGATGTATTATTGTTGGGAAAAGCCTGACGTAGTAGGAAGAATAATATTCCAGTGTCACTTCATCCATCGGAAATTCCGCACGTACTGGAATCAAATCCGGGCCTCCGCGGTGAAGGGCCGTCGATTAAGCTCCCAAATCATACAACGGCCTGAACATACACCTACGTTTTATCCGCATTTACTTCCAGACCATCCTCCCTATTAGGAAACAAATGATCCACTGTTATTTTCTTTACAGCTTTCGAGTTTCTGCGTCATCAACGAGGAAAGGACGCCGGTGAGAACATTTCAGTTTCTTTCTCTGTTGATTTTCCTTGGATCGGACTATGGCATATTATAAATGAAGCAGAAAACAACAGCGACAAGTCATCTCCTTATTTCAGGCCATTCTTAACAAGAAACCTTTGGACAAATATTTATCTTAACAGACTTCATTACATGTTTCATTTAAGCTCTTTAAATCGCTTAAAACTTCCATTGTTATACAACAAAATACATTGTTGTGCAAAAGTCTCTGCTAAAATAGGCTTTACTTGGTTGTAGAAATTGATAATATACTGCAAAATGGATCGCAATTTGTATCAAGTAACTGACAAATACAGGATATCTGATGGTAGTGGAAGGATATCTTGCGTTTAAAAATCACATTTACGATATACAACCATTAGATCTAATACGTAGTTAATTTCGAGAGAATTATGGACCAATTAATGTATACAGTTTGCAACACTGCTAAACCTCGACAACTAATACAAGCTGTATTATCAGTGTTCTCATAACTAGTTACAATAATGGACCGGTTTAATCGGTGAGTCAATTAGTGCTTACTCAACAAGAAATTAAAATATACATGAATTAATAACGCTATGTTTCACTTCTTGGTTTGACCCCTCTCGTAAACGCTAGACTGTACAAATCAGTTCAAACACGATACTTAAATACCCAAGGCTCAGTCACCGTCGGCTGTGTCCGTCCGCACCTAATATCGTTAGTGCTATATACGAGTATTCTAAAAGGCTTACAGAACTGAGTCTTCTATCTGTGCAAATACTGTGAGAATATGAAGGTAAATTACACTTATCATTGCTTATAAAATTTCCCGGTTACTAAATTCCAAGCATGGGAACATATTTCTACAATTCATCGGCTTGTTGGGAAAAGAAGGTGGTTTGCTTGCGTGGCAGGATACAAGGAAGACAAGGAAGTTAAAACACCCCGTTAAGAAGACGTTGTTCAACAATCTGAAGCCAGCACGCTTATCATCGCTGCTGCAGAACACCTTCCCCATTCGACTGTGTTGTGGATTTTCCATAAGCAATGCCTGTATCCTTACCAACCACAGCGAGTGGCACGGCATACGCCCCCAAGGCTACGTCTAGTAGTGGAGTCTTGGCAGCGGCTCGTGTAAAACTGTGCCGGCAATCCTCGTTGTCTGTCCCACATGCTCCTTGCAGAAGATGCAGGACTCACGCGTAATGGCCATAAAAACTCCACAATCAACATATATATACGTACCAACTGACGTCATCATTCCTTCATGGCACGAACAACGATTTTGAGCAGAAGTGTGGGTCGACATAAGAGCCACTCCTTTCTAGCATAGGATGAGAAGAGCAGATTTTCATGTCTGGTTACAGACATACCCCTAATTACGCAATTTCAGTTTACGCTGTTACAGATTTATCCAGTTTTTGTTGTATTACCATTCATAGGTAGGTAAATGCATTTCCTGATAGCGAAATCTTATTTTATGTTTAAAAACTAATAACAGCATACACGTAGGCAGACAGTATACACACACACACACACACACGCGTGTGTGTGAGTACATACAGAAATGAGACCTGGCCAAAATTCTCCTTGAAACAAACGTGGTTGTACACATCACCTTTACACGACCACCAGAAGATGTCTCATTACAAACAGCAACAGGAACATCAGTTATGTATAATGACCGTACGCCTCAGTGTAGCATCACTGTCAGAATGTTTCGTAATTTCAAATACCCGGAACGATGATAAGTCAGGGAGGATCAACAGCATGCCCATTATTAACTGACTTTTAAACCCAATGGACATTTATGGGGTCAAATGAGAGGTATTGTGAACATCATGACAGTTAATAACGTAGTGAAACATCAGCGGGTAGAAAGCACACGCAAGTTAATCCGCCTGGAATATTTGTACGCGCAGGACGCACATGAAAGTGACGCACACAAAGCTGTGTGGATACATTAAGCAAATACATTGAGAACTTATTAAATTTATTATGTAATGGTGGTAATATGTAGGTTTCAGGCAGCGGTTATTAAAATAAACTCTTTTCAATGGCTTTAACCCAAAGACGAAATTACCAAGCATCCGTGCTTACACAAATTTGATTCTTTTCTGCATACAACACGACCATAAATTGATGTCGTACATTTCAGCAAACTATATTGTTTCGTATTTCTCACAATAAATTGCGATTATCATCCTAAGCTTGCGAAAAGCAGATTCTCGCAATGGCGTTGAGAAGCATTCGCGTCTTATGCGATTGTTTGTCTCGGAGGAGCATTGTGCTTCCTTCTTCAGGGTAAAGGAGTGCGTGAGGGGTGGAATGTTAGGGACCTTGAAATGGAAGAACTACACATCGAAACGTCCGTGACTGTTTACCACTAGACACATTCAACCTTCCAGTAAGAATTCAATGGAAGTTCAGCGTGTTTTCTGTGATGTTGAAAGAGAATGCATAATATTCTGAAGAAGTTAATGCTTTCAGGGCTTAAGACATACAAAATAAATCGTTTCGCAGCACAGCAATATTTCTTCACAGCCGTTGTGCTGGTCGGCCATACGAATTTAACCTACGTAAGTGGATGTATGATGTGCACAGGGCACCGCGGAAGATGTCTAGAGACCCTACACACAGGTAGAATTGCTTGTAAATTTAACATCGAATTTAAACATTCAATATATTTTATTAATAATCGTAGTCTTAGAGGGTTTTCAAGTTTGCGGTGCTGTTTGAGGGATTATGGGTAACAAATTGGAACTCCGCCTTTGCTTACTCAGTACTGACAATACTACGACGTTGTTAAATGGCAGTGCTGTCAGCAAACAGCCATCGGCATCACTTCACAACATTTGCAACTGACAGCGCACAGGCCTTCGGCTGTAACCATTCGTCTCTAATTACAGGCGTTTCCATTTCAAAGTCACAGTCTGGTTAACATGGATCACGTAAGATTTTATCGGTGTTCACTCAATATCAAATCATAACGAACAAACTAATGAAAACGTTAACGAACGAGCATCCAAAGCCCGAAAGATTATGACCGCTAACTCGAAGCCTACAACTGTGTAAGACAATGGTCAAACTCAATCTAACAAAAATCCTCACAACTTACTTGCCTAAAATACTTCTGAACAGTATCCTACCATCTACTTTTAGTTTCCGAAGAAGGATGCCTTCAAGAAGTGTTGTCCAAGAATTTTGTTTATATTTGTGCATGCCCCATTGCTAACTTACTATAACTATATATACAATAAATAGAAAATATCTGAGCTTTACAACACGGTGACAAGTTCAACTATGACGTTATTTCTGTAAACTATGAAAAATTAAGTTTAAATTTCTACTGTCTTACACTAGTGCTGGAGTGAGGGTCTTCTTTAAGTGCAAAGCACTCAGTAATTAATGATTGGTTGTAATTGCGTTATGTTTAATTGCGGTTCCAACTCAGAATTGAAAATCGTTGCTTAAAACCACACACATGCAAAAGATGCAACAGTCCGACATAAAAAGAAAGGGTCAAAAGATCATTAATGAAATTTTTACAATGCCAGTAAAATAGTCTTTCTCATATGTGTCACTGTTGGAAACGACCCAAACAAAACAGCAAAGCACCGGAAAAGGCTTCGTTAAAATAAGCTATTTAGGACTAAGTAAGCGCACTTATGAAACTCTAGTCCCGTATCCAGCCGCGGTTATAATGTGGCACACCCAAAATTACCAATTATGAATTAGTTTGTGCGGCGTTCCTGTAGTGTTCCCGGGTGGTACACTAAAGGTAATGAAATGCTTATGGTAAATCTCACTAATTTTCAAAACAAGAACTTCCTACACGTACTTGTCATCGTGTACTCCAATTATTCCCATTACATTCAGATATTTTATAGATTCACTGTCAATTTTAAGGATATAAAAATGAACTTGGATACTGCAATACGAGTTCGTTGCGACTTACCATCATAGGGCTGCTGATTTCACGTGAGCGTCACCGTTGCTAACCTGCTGTTCCCCGACGGGGGTCCCCTGTTAACATTCATTTCGGGGATGAAAGCGATAGTTGGCAAGTCTTAATTCTCTTGCACATTCAACATTTCACAGCAAATAAGCTATCACGATAGCATCTTCACGTTTTCACCGGATCAGCACTCATAAAACACGGTTCAGTCTACACCTTGACACATAAACAGGGTAATATTTCTGTTTAACAACGCATGTCAAAGATGTGACATCAATTACATATCACTAGTCCTGAAGTATGAACAACGTTTAAAATAATGGTACAACAGAATCAGCAATAAACACACTGTTCCATGGGAAAATTTAATGACATGGCCGGCAGTTACCCTGTCTACATTTCAAACGTATGTCATTACGAGAGACCACATGAAGGCAGGGCGTCTTCAGAACTTCCTGAACTGTCACATAAACACACACGTTCCTGCTTATCTCATCAATATACGGTTAATTCTCATCGCACCGGAGGAGAAACCTCTCCCAACAGCTCGCGTCGTCAAATCCCCCGTGCTACTGACTGTCAGATGTTCCCCAGCCCCACCTCCGTAAGCCTATACACGGCTGCCAACCACAGACACCAAATAACCCTACAAACAGGCATGCTAATTCAAGTTGTGGAGGAGAAAATGGTTTTGGCAGTAAGAAATTCGATACAAGGCCCTGATGTTTACAGATATGTAACATTAAGTCAGACTTTTAATTCTCGTGGCCAAATGTCTTGTGTGTCGTAAACCAGAGCTAATGAGCTGCCGTTTTCAAACCTTGGCATACTTCTACCGAATACATGGCGTCACATGTAACATAACAAAAGGCAAGTTTTCATTCAAAACATTCACATACGAGTAGAGTCTGTGATAACATTTTGTAACTAAATGAGATGACGTCACATGCAACATTCATCACAGCACTGTTTTCAATAGAAAGGGTTACGTGTTTAGTCATCCAGGGCAGTTATATGAACATTCAAGGGCAGAGTGACTAATATATACAAACCATGCACTTTCAGACTACTTCATTTGCGAAGCGGGTTTTGAAACGCCAGGAAATTATACTCGCTGGAGTCTCCTAATCGCCGTTTGTATTCAGTATTTACTGAGGTAGTGGTAGGGTAAAGATGTTCCTCTTCTTGATTAAGCTATATGTTGTAAGGGCCAATAGGGGCCTATGGGGAGTGGACGTATAGCTCCACTCATTCTTTACCTCACTGCTAGACGAAACTGACTAACAGTTTCACGTTCAGGCCATTTTACCCCAGAAAACGGAAGCCTTGGTACCCACTAAATAGATTGTGTAGGCATCGAAACGGGTGACGAGAAGAATTTGCTGCAACTCCGTTGCACCTAATCCAAATTTCTCGATCGTCCACACCGTAGCGTGTCAATAGACCGAATGAGCTATGCAGGCTCCCTCCTGTTGGAGTTAAATATTTTACAGCACGAAGTAATTAAAAACTTAAAATTCAAGCCTGATGGCACATTACGCCATGTCGACTGATATTTACGGCTTAATATCACAGAAACCTTGAATATACAGCTACAAAGAAGTGAGAACATAAAATGTTGATTCAAGATTGCTTTGTTTGTAGTTTACTAACAATGCTGTCAGCAGAAAAAAAAAGATGAATGATAAATACATCGCGTCGAAAACGTTTTAAAATAAAACGAATTGAGAAATTAAAGAATACACGGGACTTTTGCTATTTAAGCCCATAAACTCATACTTTCGCCAAAGCAGTGCCTTAGAACTAAATGAACTACTCACACGCGATCATACATATTTTTCTCAGATACAAACCACGCGTATGCGATGCTTTATTCGAGTAATTCCACTAACGTATTATAAACCGGATATTTCAGCGAGTAACAAGACAGTCAATGTACGTATAAACGTAACTTGAGGGAGGTTCTTTCAACCATTGTAGCATAGGAAAAGCAATAATTATTACATATTCCGAAAGTGTGTGTTTTTAGCCTTGGGTACTCAGCGTCAAATACTCATGAACAATATTTTCATCCGAGGCCTCTCCGGCTATACTATATTTTTCTACATTATCCCACAAATGTTACGATTTTCGAAAAAAAAATGTTACTGAACACAAAACGTGTTTTGATTTTCTCTACAACTTTAGTTGAAACATTTCTCATTCTGATAAGAAATGAGCGCGATATGATCAAATGCGTATTTTGGTCTTCATGTTAAGTGACGTTATTCTTGCCAGAGTTTAATGAAACTTGAATTTTCTCGACAGCGTTTCGAAACAAACACCAATATAAAATGTTATGAAAATCCGACCAGTGGGGGCCGAGTTGTTCCATGCGGGCGGACAGACGTGAATTGTCACTCTTCGTAATTTTGCGAACACGCCTATGAGGGACGAGACAGGGTGAAAATTAGGGGCTCTAACTCAGGCCGGAATAAACATTTTTATTGTAATCACTGTGTAGACCAGTTCTTCGATTCACCCGCACAGCAAATAAATAAACGAACTTGTCCTTTTCCAGGGAACAAGGCGGTAGTAGCGTGAAGAAGCCGTTAATTCTTTTATACCTAGTTTGAAATCCAGAATTTTTAGAACTATACTTACAGCGTGGCGATTAAATAGGACCGGCTTGACCCACTAGGTCAGCTACCCGGTCTCCTGCAGCGGCAAAATTTGGGGCGGATATCAAACAGCAGGAAAATAAAATAGTGACGCTACTGTGGCTTCTGCCTCACAAGAGCGCTCGCCCGTCTTGTCATTATTACAGAGCGTGGGAAGTCAAAGTACGGCGCTGCGGTGTCTTCCAATGGCATAACTCAACTGCAAAGTCACATCAAACTCACGCAAGTTGAAGTGGAGAAATATACAGTCACACGTACAAACAGAAACATGGGTTAAAGGATTGAAACACACAGTACGTACACACAAAAATGAGCACATACACACAACACAGGCATACAAATAAACACAAACATAAACACAGACTCAAAAGTAAGGCACTCATACACACGTGCATACACAATGACGCATACATATATTCATACCGACAAATAAACATGCGTATAAACACAAAATATTCACAAAAAAGTAGCATTCTTCTTTTAAAGAATAAGTATTCTGCTGTATTTATACACATATATTCACATACACATACCGAGAAAAGCTTGCACATAAGTATACACACATACACAAAGCAGCTGACCCACGTATATAAATATATACATAAACACATACGAGACACACACAAAGACATGGGTCACTCTGACGCACGCACGCACACACACACACACACGTGCACACACCGAGGGAATGGCGTACTCAAATACAGATAAGAAGGGCGCGCACGCACAAACACACACACACACACAAACACAAACAAACAAGTGTGCCACTGAGATATACACAAGAGCACAAACCGACAGAATGGCGTACTCATGAATTGTACTTCTTTCTTTTTAGGAAGGACGCTACGCTGGACGACAGCAATAACTGATCACAGCATGACATGCCATGCAAAGCAACATCTAAAGTAGCTTTATGCTCCTGAAAGCTCAACAAATTACCAGAAACATTTCTCAAAACCGACATTAGGTAATCTCAAACCCAACTTTCTTCAGCCGCTTCGTCTCGGTTTTTGCTCTTCCTTTACGAAGTCTGCGATCGTGCTTGGACGAATGTTTGCTATCTCTCAGGCCAATTTCTTTGCACAAATAAAATATAAGGATCTTTTTGCAGTTGCAGTTAGTATTCCAGTGACAGTGTAAGAATATGGGATAGAATCAGCAACATGCACACTGTAGCACTGCATTTTACTGTACACATACTTTAGACATATTGGCCCATGGCTATAAAAATATTTAACCATTTCAAACTCAGTGATTATCACAGACACCTCCTGCTTTAACACTACAAAACTTCCCAATTTCCTTTCCAGCTTGTTTTGAATTTCGTATCGTTTGCACAATAAACGGCGATCACTTTCCTACAGCACACTGACCGCTTTTCTGTATAACGGAGATATAATGTGTTTATTATGGGGAACAAAGTAAATTTTTACACAATTCTTTGATCAATTTCATGCTTAAAATGTTACAGAAACTTTAATGTAAATACTTAAATAAAGTCTTACTTAACGCATTCGGAACAGCTATTCTGTGATAGAATGCTCTGCGATTTTCGCAATACAAGTTCTGGAATAACTTAGCCCATGAAAGACACATCTTCTTGAGAAGATATGCCAGAAATTTCAACCTCTTATGGAACCAGAATCTTCGTTACTTTGTACGCAGTTAACCGTAATCACACACATTCATCCGCAAACTCGTTCTGTCATATAAATATTACTTTGTTTGTGACCTCTCGTCGTCTTCCGTAAGATATCAGCGTTTAAAAGAAAATGGATAATGAAACCAGTTTTGTTGGAAAATAGTATCTCTTGTCTTGCAATAGAAGCAGCAAAATTTTTCCATCCTAATGGGCCATTATCAGGTGTTTATATAAAATATATATTTTTTGTTTTTGGCGCAACAGCCCCCAGTGGGCCATGGCCTCCTCATTCTTGAGGTTTCTAGATCACACCCAACGACGCACCACAGTCGGTAGGACTCCTCTGGACGAGTGATCAGCTCGTC
>Ga0123352_10002443_pt1 | contig 25860 bp, 20 predicted proteins | sample TergutLab28metaG_FD_89700 | JGI IMG/M metagenome (GOLD analysis project Ga0123352, IMG submission 89700) | Labiotermes labralis P1 segment gut microbial communities from Petit-Saut dam, French Guiana - Lab288 P1 | ecosystem: Host-associated > Arthropoda: Insects > Digestive system > Gut ...
ATATATATAAATCTACAACCTGCAATGCAGATTTTTAAAAATATTCCCAAAATAAAATTCTGTCAAAAAGGGAACATGTACTGTGACCTGTACACTAAATACATGTGTGTTGTGTTTGTGTGTGACAGCCACACACACACATAATATAACACGCCCAAGCATGTTTGTGTAGGGGTTCAGATAATTTCCCTTCTGGTTACTATACAGACCACCAGATTTACACTAAAGACTTTGCATTTTGCCCACTTCATGTGTTACAACAACCACTATTTCCCTACATAGCACCCACTGACTGGTCTTTCTAATCTGAGCACAGTGTTCACTGTATGACATGAACTGAATCTTTATATATCATGTATATTAATTTTAGTCTTCATAGCGGTTCAAATTTACGTGTTTGTGAATGCAGTAATAAATATCTGGGTACCACACAATATGGGAAATTTCTTGAATACTTGAAGGCCTCTTAGCTTCTCAGGAAGGACTCTGTTCCATGGAGTTTAGTTAGAGGTTCCAACTTGTGTGAAGACATAGCAAAAGAGTCACTAAACATTATAAGAAGTTAAAGGCCTGTGCAATCCATTGTAGAACTGTGCTGTTATTTCATTTCTGTGTTTCAATTATCTTGAAAACACGTCTGAAACTAACGTATCAGACAATATTTACATTGCTATAAGTGAGAAACTCAATGTACTGGGTTATTATATGGTGAGTAGTAGTTATTTCTTAAGAAATTACCACTACTCACCACGTAATAACCCAGAACAGCGAGGTTTTCAGCTACTTCACGACAGAAGCCTGAAATCACACATTGTTATAAGGTGTTCTGCAAATTTTTGGCAAGTGGTTTCAGACACCAGATTTGAGGTACAGAGCAAAGACCACAACCAATACAGAATATCAACTACAGTATATACAAAAGCAAGAAACACAATCTGTAATCACTTTGGGGTAATCCTCTACAACAGACAGTTCTTTTCACTTTTGCTGGATATAATTTCAGTGTGCTGAAGTTATTTACACTTACCCTGTGATCTTCAGCCACAAGAATTATATCTGACATCCATCAATTCTCCATGGTGCAATGTGAGGGACTTTATCTTCAGTGAAATAGCATAATATAAACATGGTTACAGAACTGTTATGTGTATAAATGCAACTTCTACTAATATTTTAAATGTACTGCAGTTAGGAGTACCTTAAAATACATTTATAATTATCACACAGAACATACGAGAATGAACAAGAGCAGTAACACTTACCCCAGTCATTAGTAGTCTATTTGTCAACACTGCTCATAATTTGTTCTATATTTCTGGAGCTTTCTTGGATAAATAGAGTAGAATGTTTCATTCAATCGCATTTAAGTCTAATGTTGGTGGTTAGTACCCTGCAATTTGTGTGGATCAATGGGTGGTCACTGTCTATACATTAAAGTTCCTGCTACCTGCATCAGATGTCTCTGCTTTATGCCCATCAAAGCAAGATTTTAGTTTTTGTAACTTCTTGGACTACAAATAGCACACGATTACAAATTGATTCATGTATACCGTCAACCACAACAAATTTGATTAATTTCATCAACACGTAGCATGTGCTGATGAGTCTAATAAAGTTTGTTATGGTTGATGGTCTACACTTATCAGTTTCTGATACATGGACTATAATGCAATAAATTCTAAAAAAAAAGATGATTGCAAGAAATTATTAAGGGATTTATGTTTGATGGCAGATTATGCATTCATTAAAGCATGGGTCTCAAAAAATGGGAGTGAGAGATAATTCTGTTATCAGGCCTACTCTGTATGGGGATGTATCGTATCCGTGTCCACTAGCAAAGATTAATCATGCTTGTTTTTTGTTTTCATAAATGTGGACCACAACATCCATCTCCCATATCTTTATAAATAAGTATCACCCTCTAATCATTTCCCTCTTTCCAGGACTGCTGTATATCACAGAAACCAGATTTGTGAAGTACAATCTGAGTTTTGGAAACTGTCTCTTCTTTGAAGTCTGGTCTCCCTTTACAACATGAAAGCATGGGAAAACCAGCCACCTAAAACTGTTAGTAAATATACACTCTTGAACACTGGAAGTTGAAGTTATGTGACTGAACTTGCCACTCGTTTCATTGGTGCTGTGTGTCACATACTTGCCTTGCATACCAGCACATGACGTTTGGCTATCCAAGTGATTCTCATTCGTTTATCCACAATCCATAAAAGCAAACAACAATGGCCTTATGGTCCAAACAAGACAAGGACTTACTAGTCATCACCCCATTTAAGTAATCAAATTCACTGATTATTTGGAGAGTTTATGTACAATCAACAGGCTCCTGCAAGGGTTTCACATTCCAGATTTTTCATATTCACCACTGCTAGACTCTCATACCTCAGCCACACTTTACAGAAATAATCCACACTTTTATTAAGGGACTAACAAACTGACATCAGGAATATGATGAAGAAAATCATGGAAAACCATCTTAGGTGTTACAATGCTACAGAATTTGTTGTCTCTTTGAAATACTAATTTTGAACAGCAGCTCTAAAATTACAGTCACTGTAAAACCAGTGGATGCTCTTTTGGAGTGATGGCCAGTATTTTCCTCTTAACTACAGCAGCCATGGAAAGGTTCTGAAATCACCTTCAGAACAGAGATCCACTAGCTGATCTAATATTTAGCAGCTTGTATGTGCAAAAATTTGAAGTTGTGAAAATATTTTCCCAGTTATAAAAATCTGCATGCATTATATTCAGTGTATATGAAGTTATATTATTATATTGTTTTCTTGCTGTAGTCATTCTCCTAACTACTAAAACTGTAATTTTATGTTTCAACAGAACAGGAAATAAAGAGGATAATAAAAAATAAACAGCAAATTGCTATGATTATTGTTTCATTCTTTTGTCTTACAATTTACAATGCAAATAAATATCAATACAATTTGCACAATTTTGATTTTTTAAATTTAAGTCCATATTTTTTATTAACACATTCTTTAAATTTAATATTCTGTGGACATTTCAATTCCCTATGTGCACTGATTTCATAACCTGTGTGCACGCACACAACACACACAGCCTACAGAAAACATTGCTGAGATCTCCATTCTTCTCAGAAATCACATAGCATCACTGGGTGATTGGTGCCCAACGTTGCCAGAGTGCAAAGTGATCCCTTCTTGACGGTTCCAAATGTAACCTATCACCCAGCGATAAAGCACCATGTGCCTGAAGAATAGAGACCTCAGCTACACCACAGCAAAATCCAAAAACCTCACATACTTTCAGGACTGCTGGACTGATTGCATATGTGCAGCCATTACAAAATGGACCTTAGATGTTGACACAGCAGTTATGGCCTCTTCAGTTGCAATGACTTCCAGCTGTCTGATACACATAAGAACCTCTAAATTGTAGAAAGCAATGTATCTTACAACAGACTCCAGTATTGTTTTTATTAGCAAAACTTATACACACATATGTAACTTGTGTAATATCTGAACTTAAGTTTACAAGCATATCTCTAAAACTTACTATTTATAAAGTGAAACTAACAAGTACAGTTTGCACAGTCGTTCATGGCAGGAAGGTTTATATCCAAAACTGGAAGTTGACTCTTCGTCTGTACTCGCTCTCAGGACCATGAGCATAAAATTCACTTATGTGGGGAGTAACCAATGAGTCTGGAGGAAGTGTTTTGTATACTGGCTCTCCATACCATGTGCCAACCACCCAACCTGGTACATTGGCCATCAACTTAGCTTCCTCATCACGATTACGATGTAACTGCTTCAAGTATCTGCAATAAGGAATGTAATGTTGATTCTAGCACTCATATTTTTTAAAAACTACCGATACAGGTGAAAGATAGGAAAAACAGCTGACATTGTACTTGACAGGTATTAAATTTGAGGAATCTATGATTTTCCTCAGATTCTCCAGGCAAATGTTGCAAAACATTCCCTCAACCCATTTTCCCACTTCATCATGCAATATCACTAACATGTCTTCAGTAATCCTAATACTTACAGCTGATACAGCATCATTAAATAACCTATGGGCACAGCTCTGAGACAGCCAACCTAAAAGTGGTGCCATCCACAATACACAGGCTAACCTGCAACTACCACCACCATCTATTTTATTTAAATGTACACCACAACTGCACCGTCCTATGTAACACCAGGTTTCCTTATATTGCAGATCACTTCTTTTCATTGGTTCAATGCTACAACAATACCTCTATCAGTACATTCCCTTACATATCCACTTCGCTCACACCACATTCATAACTACACCACTGTTTCATTCTTGTGTCTCCCATTTCACCTCTTCTACAAAACATACGATTCTACCTACATTTACATGAAAAATTTCTTTGGTGCATCACATTTGCTCTCAAACCTTCCTCCCTTGTTTCAGCCTGCATCTGCATACATACCACAAATGGAAGATGGTACATATAGGTTATCTTTGCAACCTACTCCATCCATCAACACCTAAGTCTAAAACAGTCACCATCCACATATTAATTACTCTAAAAGACCACCTGAAATATTATCTTTGTCTTTTTGTTATTTACCATCAAGGTTACACAGTGAACAGAACAATTCAGTTTTGCAAACGTAGCTACTCGCTGTATTAATAATTGTCCGAGATGCAACACAAAGCAGTCGATTTATTCTCCTGCAAGTTCACTCTACATGTTTCGGGTGTCAACCACACCCATCATCAGGAATACACAAAAATGTAACTACAGCCTCCGGTACTGTGCAGCTACCTCCCTTCAATGTGGTCAAGTTGGCCACGTTGGAGGGAGGTAGCTGCACAGTACCGGAAGCTATAGTTAGAGTTTTGTGTACTCCTGATGATGGGTGTGGTTGACACCCAAAACATGTAGAGTGAACTTGCAGGATAATAAATAGGCTGCTTTGTGTTGCATCTCATTGGACAATTATTAATATAGATCAGCGATGCACGGAACAATAAACATAAAAAAGTAGCTATTCCCCTCAATCCAACTACATTCAAAATTATGCTGCTATAAAATATTTATTTTTGCATCACCATTCTATTACCAATATTCTGAAACTAAACTATATTCACACTTAAACCATAAACCTTAACAATTCCCTAAAACTTGAGGTCTTAGCTCTTCTGGGCTATTCTGCAATGTAGGTTGGTAGTTGCATACCAATGCTCTGGGGCAGCCTATTGGTTGCATCTTAAAGGGGCAAACACTCCATAAATAACTTCCCAACCATTGCAGACTGGACCGACAAGCTGTCCAGAAATACTGGTAAACTACCAACATACACTAACAACAGAGAAGACTGCATCCACACCGCAGAGGAAGCCTGAAATCCCTAAAATTTCACACAGTTCTTGCCTTTTATACAAATGAATACTTCTGGTATATTCAGCATTTTAAAATAATACTTTTCTTCTTGATGTTATTACACATATCTACTGATGTCTTTATTTCCATCATGTGTGAATAAATTTGTTCAATCTCAAAAAACATTGCCTACAAAAGTAATAAAATTTAAAGCAGCTAAAAACCCCTACAAGTGTTACATTCCCTAAAAGTAATGCAAAATAAGGCTATTTGATATCACAAGATGAGTGGCATCACTGCACTTATCATTAAACATTATTAATGTTCCATCACAGTCTCAGTACTGTCAAAGTCCTAACATTAATTTTCAACATTATGTGACCAACCTTCCCTACGTTTACATTTGACAATAAAATGTGTGCAATGGTTCCCGCACAAAAAGAAATAATTCAGTCCCCAAAGTGTATTCCTTTACCTCATCCTAAGATTTTATATGCCCAAATCATAACTAAAACGAGAAACATTGCTGCTGTTGCACAAAAGGTCATACTGTGAGTGTGACACGCAGATCTTTTCTGTAAAAAACTTTCTTTAATTCTCAACACATTCTCCTCCAACTAGGTTCGCCCACTCTCCAAAGCTTGAATTCCCCTATGAAATGTCTCAACACAACATTCACAGCAGACATGTATCTTAGTTACCAGAAAATCTGGGAGGTGCTTTTTTGTTTCCAAAATGTGGCAGTAACTGTGATCCAGACATAATGAATAACACTTCAAATCCTTAAGCCGTGAGGGCAGCAAAGAAGTCCAATTTCCCGTTTCTTCTATGCTCTTTGCTAACAGATACGTGTAGCAGATATATTCTCTGGCAAAAGAAACACACCACTAACACCAAAGCTCGTCACTAGATGTGACAGACTCCATGCAGCTGAGCACTCATTTTTGGTACAGAAAGACCCAAAGTGTAGGTAACAAAATATCAGATAGAAAACCAATAGGGAAGAGATGGCTTGCTGATAATTTTCAGTGGCCCTTGGGTTTAAACCACAGTGTCAGCCAGCCTAAGATAAACAGATTTGGTCTGGAGATTTTGCAACTGATCCATAATTATGAAGAAGGTGCAGTTGAAGTAATTGGTCAGTGCACATATTCTTTCAATATTCATAATTTGCCAAAATTATTTTGGTTACATTGAGGCTGGACAGTAATACATGGAACAAGAATGAACAACAGAATGCCAAAAATAATGCTGAATTACAGACTGAATGGACTACAAGACTTGGAAGCCCTTTGAAGAGACTATTACATGAGGCCAAAACAGGTTTATCAAGGCCTAACTTGTGATTATTATTATTATTATTATTTTGGGTAAAATTTGGAAGTATGCAAAAGTTACAATTCCTGTAACAAGCGTCTGCAAAGGAATGGTACCTGGCTTGATGATTTAACATGGGACAACCACCCCTGTTTTTTCTAGCACTTAAAACCATTCCTATGCTGTTGGGATACCTGGGGTGCTGGACACCTGCTCTACATATATGGGAAATATGCAAATACCAGCATTTATAGTGGAATGAGGACCAACCAGATATGTTTATTTGAATAATTTGAAAGTTGCCATGTAACAAAAAGTTGAACTGGACACAGGCCATTATTCCAAATTATTTTTATTCTTGGTTGCACTAGCATTAACAACCGGCATATATATTCATATTCTTACAAAATAACTTCCCAAAGCTTGAGTGTGTGATAGATATATATGATAATAAGTGGTGGTGACTACTTGAAGTTGTTTTGTCAGAGAAAGGTGTGTTATTAGCTAGAGTGGTGCTTGTATCTGGGACCGTGTCCTGGTGTAGCCTAAAGTCTGCCCCGATATGCCTGGACACCTAACCTTATCATGCGTGAATATTCAACAACAGAGATCAGCTGACACTAGTCCGGCAAAACTCCACCAAAGCTGAGCAACGCGAGTGGACAGGTGCAGGACTTTACCTTCAAGGCTAAGCCAACACAGACAATAATGAGGACTGAGACATAGATTCATATAAAGCTTCAGCTGGGAAACTTCCAAGAGAATTTGTATTTGAAAAGCTGACAAGATGGAAGAGTTAACATGAAGACAGGTGTCAACAGAAGTGGATAAAATTGGCTCAAAAATGTGTCGAGTGGCAGGATTCAGTATTACCAGTACTGAAGCTTTGGGTCCTGCTACTGTTGAGTTAATACGCTGATACTGCCTCAGATAAATGTTTACCTTTACAAAACCTACAGTATATATCTCATGCATACACATTTTCATAAATCTCGTTTCTAGGGGCAGTCTGAATTTAATTTAAATCTGACACAAAACATCCCTCCACACTAAACTGTACATTCTTTACAACCAATAGGCAGATAGTGTGCTATTTTTTTTTCTAATTCAGGTGCATGACAAATACAAGATATTTAACTGACAGTCAACCTGCTGTGATGGAATACACACTCATGTTAACCCAAAATTTTATTATTATATGCAGCAGAGAGAAAAAACAGACTCTGCGACATAATGCAAGGTAATGTTTGATTTTTATTCCTTCTTCACACCTTGAAACTCTGAGTTTAAGAAACAACTTACGGAAATGGTATTCAACAATCACTAGCAATGCTTTCATATACAGATAAATCAGTCCCGTTACAGGCCTGGAGTGGCCCACCGGGTTCCAGGAAGTTAAGGTTCCCAGATTTCGTGACAACAGCACAGGATGATGGTAGGTTGTCAGCCTTACACACCGGCCGCCTTTACCCCCAGGAAATACTCCTGGTACTCATTTCTGTTAGAGACTGAGTCGACCCCAGGGCCATAGTGCAATCGGAAGGATTTCATGTCAATAAAAAATCCACTGACATTAGCTGGGATCGAACCAGCGACCTTCCGATTTGTAGCACTGCACCTTAACCACTGTGCCACCGCGGTCCCCCTTCATATACAGAGTGACAAGAAATTTACACACAAGCTCTCCATACGGTTTCCTTGTTAAAAATAAATCAGTAACATTATACAACATTTGTTGTAAGCCATCCAAATTTTTTACTTACACATCACTGTCAAATAGGGTAACACATTTCTCACTGACATTAGTCACAATACAGTGCATTCTTAGGTGTACTCAAGACAGACAGTACATAACAGGGCTTAAATGTGATCGAATAATCATGGAGACCACACACACACACACAATACTACACAACATGCTCGTAACCCTTTGTGCCTGTAACAGTAAAGCTGGAGCTGGTAATGATAAAGTAAAACACTTAACAGGTTTCGACAAGTGGAGCTGTGCCGCCATAAGACAGGAATTGTAACACACATGCTACATGTGATTAAATGAGAGCTGCAGAAAAGGCTCTTGCAGTATCACAGAAGAACTACAGCATTCCAACCAGTGATCCTCAGGATATCTGTGATGATCAACAGCATCCCTACAACTACTTGTGAAGCACACATCTCATCTGTTTTAAGATGACTGTCCTCTGTGGACATGATTCTCTGAATGGCTGTGACAATGCGATGTACGGGATCTTAACCTTCTCTGGACAAAGTGCATTTTATGCACAAGGGTGTGTTTCATGTCCATAACAGTCACCTATGGGAACAGCATAATCATCATACTACCTGTGAATATGGGTACCAAGTCTGCTGCAGCATCATTGTGGTATCACATGAGACATCCATCATGTGTCTGCCAGTCTACTATCTGGTGGGCTAACTGGGCAATAATACCATAATTTTCTGAAACTGTACTACCGCATCTATTTGAAGATATGCCTCTAGTTGTTGAATGCAATATAGCCAGGAATGTGTATTGGACATGGAAGGCCAACTGCCCCAGCCTCCATTGCAGAATCTAACTCTGATGGACTGTTTCATGGGGGCCAGCTAAAGAAGCATGTTTACAGTCCCATGCAGGACTATCTAAGATATGAAACAACATTTCACAAAGCTGTGAGAGATGTTAATGCCAATGTATTAAGGTGTGTATGAAAAAATGCTGTGTGGTGTACTGCCATCTGCCTTCAAACGGATGGAGGCCAATTCAAACACCTTCTGTAGCCACATGACATCCATGGTTTGATAATCTGACACTGTATGCCATTTGAAGCAGATGTGCATCTCAAAAAACTAAAATTCTCAGGTCTCCCATTTTGATTTACCCTTTAACAAAGAATCACACTATAGAGTGCTTGTGTATACATCTGAAATGGAACAAAAGAATGTTAATTAGGTCTGCACCAAAGTATAACAGTGGCAATTAAAAAATATTAATTATATAAAAATAAACTAAAATAATTTTATGTTTTGTTGACCGTGCAACCTAGTATGATCCTTGTAAATAACCAACTTGACGCACAATTTTTCATGTATGTTTACTTCTATTCTCTACATGTTTTGGGCAGCCATGTGCCCATCATCAGGAGAACTATTGTATCAATGCGACACCTGGTTTATGTCATTCTGTGCAGATGACCATCTGGTATGCATACCAGTCATCTACACAGAGCTACATAAACCAGGTGTCACATTGATACAATAATTCTCCTGATGATGGGCACATGGCTGCCTGAAACATGTAGAGAATAGAAATAAACAAACATGAAAAATTGTGCATTAAGTTGGTTATTTACCACGATCAAACTGAAATAAGTATACAAGGCCTCAATAACAATTACATATGATTCAAATGATAAAAAAAATATATAAATATACAATGATGTATCAGTCAAACACAACAAAACTTTATTATGTTTATTATTGTATTAGGGCAACATGTTTCGATTCTCATAGAATCATCTTCAGGCCCTTCTAAGAATACAGATCCTTACTTAGTAATGTTTAAAATGCGCTGTGGGATCCCAAACGCTCACATTCTTGATATAACTATGTATAAAATGCCTGTGTCGTTATGTTATTATTGTACAATCAGGATACTTATTTCTAAAACTTTAACCGGTACATATGAAGGAGGTTACACGTATGTATTTGAGATGTTTTGCTATAGCATTTTGGATATTATTATATATTGTTGCGATTGTTACGTGATATCTTCCCTCTGTTGATATTATATTCTTGATGAGCGTTTAGGCTCTTATCTCCAGTGTTGAGTGGTTGGATTTTTATAATGACAGTGAAGGTGCAGTGAAATAAATGACATCAATATGCCTTCGGTGTCATTATAGAAATCCAACCACTCAACACTGGAGATAAGAGCCTAAACGCTCATCAAGAATATAATATCAACAGAGGGAAGATATCAGTTAACAAGCACAACATTAATGCATAGTTTTTTTATTGTTTTTAACATTTTAACACTTATATACATATTTTATAATAGCAACAATATATAACAATATACAAAATGCTATAACAACACATCTCAAATACATACCTGTAACCTCCTTCATATATACTGGTTAAAGTTTTAGAAATAAGTATCCTGATTGTACAATAAGAACAAAACGACACATGCATTTTATACATAGTTATATCAAGAATGTAAGCGTTTGGGATCCCACAGCGCATTTTAAACATTGCAAAGTAAGGATCTGTACTCTTAGAAGGGCCTGAAGATGATTCTATAAGAATTGAAACATGTTGCCCTAATACAATAATAAACATAATAACGTTTTTTTGTGTTTGTTGTATATTTATATATGTGTTAAACACTTAGGGATGGTAAACATTAAAGATAAAAAATAAACAATGATTTGAGTGTTGTTCTTTCAAGATGCCATGTTTGGTTCACTAAGTGTGCTGCTGTGGTTGCAATGAAGGCTTCTTGTGGTTTTGTCAAATGTACTTTCTGAGACAGCAGTGCAAAAAAAAAAAACAGTAACGTTTGTCTCAATCCCATGGTTTCTATTACAACACTTGTAAGAATCACCTCTACCTTTGCTACAACTTAACAGAAGATATGTTTTCAAGCAATGCCTCTATCAATGATGATCAGTAAAGCTCACAAGGTAAACTATGATAATACAGGGAGGAGGCTTGGCAACATTGCACCAGTTGGCAAGCCACCCAAATGTTCCAGATGCCTTCCACCCTTGCTGAATGGTGACAGTGACTAACAATATTGGTGGATCCCGTTACTGTAACTGACCTGAGTGTTGAGCAGTCACAATTCATTTGTCAGTTGTGCTATTAACTGTACCGAAATGTCACGTGTTAGATGTAACACTCATGTACGATACTAAGGTACATTGCATTTGATTTTGTACAAAATAAAAGAGACAATTCTGATATTCCTTTCAGGAAATTACAATTCCATACACAAGAAGTATTCATAAAACATGAACTAAAATAAAACAGACAGCATAGTCACTGGACAGCAAAAATTGAAATGCCAGTGATCACTGAAGAGAAAGTGGATGAAGTCAATGTCAAGTTCGATCAATCTTCTTAGGAGACATGAGACCATGGTTTGAAGACTATCAGCATAAACTGACAACAAACTCATGAAACTTAGACCATACAAGACAACAGTAGTGCATGTGATCCTGCTAAGACGGAATTTCTGTAATTGGATAGTTTGGTTTGTTCAACCTGTAACTGACTTCATGAGGCCTGATGTTCTTACACAAGGAAATTTCCAGAACAGCAGACATTAGCAGTCTCCATTATCCCAAAGTCCCTGATGGCCAAAGTTGTAGGAAAAAATACATAATAATTCCACTCACTTTCATGGATCACATTCATGACAGAAATATTCCAACACAGCGTGGTTTAAATGCATGTCCCCACATGTAACAGGGCCAAATTACTGACAAACTACACAGAAATACACCTGCACAACCATGGGATCACATCTGTGCAGAATGAGTTTTCCAACAGAAAATTGTTTTAATATTGTAAACATCCACCATTTTCTCCCAGGCTCTTGTTTAAGAAGTCCTGTTCTTTGCTGTAGTCTATGATATTCATTTATTTGTATCAGTTACTACACACTTTCATTAAAAAATAATTCATTGTCTGTAATTCAATTAATTACTCACTGCACTCAATGTTTACATTGGAATCATGTCATAATGCCCAACATATTGATGTGTAAAAAGAACAATGATGTGTTGTACTTACTCATGAATATGGGGGAAAACACCAACAGAAACAATTTTGTAAGTCATTTCAAAATATTTAGCTCTGCAGTGCAATAAAACTGGCTTTCAACATAATATGCTGGCTGATCTGACCAATGACACATTTTAAGAAACACATTTATGTACATATTTATTCATAAAAGGTACTGCACATGCCAATGCAGTCATTATTAGTCCATGTGTACATTATTTCTTATGGGTACAAATGTCCATTATCAGAGAAATGCATGTTAAGTTCTTTAAGGTGCCAGGAATATACACAGGACAATGGAATGTATTTCAGGCATCTGGTGTAATTTGTGCAACAGGATTGTCACTGCACCGAGTCATGGCAACAGAAAAATTTGGCTTGGGTGTAGGTGGAGCCCTGGCTTGTGTAATGTTCTACAGAACCTCCCTGTCAAAAAACCAAAGTTAACAATCTAACAAAACGAAATAACACATTAATAAAAATTGGCAGCGTCCGATCAAAACTGCGCTACAAGTGGTGTGGTAGGAGAGGGGGAGACTTAACCTTATTCTGCAACTCTGTATTTATGTACACAACGGAACACAATGTGCAACACGTATTGTCTGCTATATCATATTTAAAATTTACTGCTGCAAGACTTCAAGACGACAAATACCCTGAACATGCACGGCAAACAAAAATTTTCACCATATAAAAATTTATGGTACTCAAAGACAGTCCGCTATACTACATACGTACTCTCTGTCTCGCTCCGCCATAAGCAGTGGCGTTAATGCAAGTTTAGCACTTCTCATTTCAATCGAATCTCTTCTAACCTTCTTCCAGGTGAGGTAATACACATAACCAGCCACTGCAGTAACTCCCACATATCCCAAAATTACAGTAGGTCCTGAAAAATCGAAACGCCAATGTTACGCACAAGACACATAAAACGTAGGTTATTCTCAAACTTCATTTATGATAACATTTTACCCCCAAAATACTTCTTGGCGGGGATTCTAGCATAATTTATTGGTCTATAACCCCCTTCCGGTGGCAGATCCTGTGGCCTCGCGGAGGTCGCCATCTTCTTTTGGTGTGCTCTGCGTTTGTAGTTGTTCTGTGGTACAGCGAACTTAGTTATGTAATATCTGTGATTTGTTCGCGGACGACACCGTCTTTGGCTGGAACGAAGCGCAATTAACCTGTGCTCGTCTCAAAATCGTGCAGGCACAAGTTCTGTGGAGCGGTGGTGATGGTTTCTTGTACTCCGCTCTGTTGCTATGCATAATATGAGTAATTGAAAAGAATAAAAAAGTATAGCACGTACGGTTTTAAAGACGTAGAAGTGACATTTCGGAAAGATAACGGATCCAACCATAACTCACATTGTAACTATATTGCAGCTGGAGGACATTTAAAAATATTCGTATTAAGGGTACAAAAAAAGTGACGACAATGAAATGGAAATGCGTTGACCATGATACACTGAAAATTAATGACGGAGGGAGTCATGCACGTTCTAATCTATAATCGAAGAAATAACCTTTTTGCCGCGACTTCCCGACCTGAGTTAGGTTCAAGACCCGCGTAAGTGCTTAATTTTTACCCAGACCACGTCGTGTACAAAACCGTAGTGTTTACCGTTAAAAACACAAAATAAGGCTCGCTTTGAGAAGTGAAAATGAAAGGCTGTGTCTCGGACATATTACGGCTCTGTCTGCTAGTCTCACTTAAGAACAGAATGGAAACATCAAAAGTTTTTTTTTTTAACTTTTAGATTTTAGACTTTTCTTTGTTTGCAGTGATTACAACTATATCGAAGACAATTACGAACTTACAAGCTGTGAAATTGGATACTTGTAAGTTGACAGTTGTCTGCGTTTCCTGTATTGTTGATCAGTAATACAACAATGGATTTTCTGAGGTTCAATACTGTTTCACACTGCTGTCTTTGTTCTCCTGGGATCTTACGTGGAGTACACGGGTCGCTGATTAATTTCTTCATTTTTCTACTTTTGCTCGGGCGTCTCGTCTTACTCCTGCAATTTTAGGCCAGTTCACATGTTTACAAAAAGCACCTAGGGGTGTGTGGGGGGGGGGCAAATGTCCACCCCCCCCCCCCCCCCCCAAAATACTTTTTGTACTTATGAAGAATTTTTTTAGGCTACCGAGTTGAAGAGGAACAAATTAAAAAAAATGTGAGAATGGACGAAAAGGGTGTACGTGGTCGGACAATAAATTTCGAGAACTCATCGCGGTAAAAGTGCAACATACCTCATTGCTGAATACCACCGTGATCGCCTTCAAAGTACTCCCCTTGAGAAGCTATGTACCGATGCCAGCGCCCAGTTCACCCTTCAAAACAATTTTGGAACTGGTTTTGTGGAATGGCCTTCAGAGCTGCCGTTTTATTACTCCTTATGTCATCAAAATGCCTTCCTTTCAATATTTCCTTTATCTTCGGGAACAGAGAAAAATCATTGGGGGCTAGATCCGGTGAATGGGCAGGGTGTTCCAACACAGTTATTTGTTTAGTAGCTAAAAACTCCCTAACACACACAGTGCCGTGTGAGCAGGTGCATTGTCATGATGCAAGATCCATGAGTTGTTGGCAAAAAGTTCTGGTCCTTTCCGTCTAACTTTTTCACACAGCCTTTCCAGTACTTCCAAATAGTAAACTTGGTTGACTGTTTGTCCAGTTGGTACAAATTCATAATGAACAATCCCTCTAATATAAAAAAAGTCAACAACATTGTTTTGACTCTTGATTTGGACCAACGGAATTTTTTTGGTCATGGGGAATTGGCAGTCTTCCATTGTGCACTTTGCCGCTTCGTTTCAGGGTCGTATTGGTAGACCCATGTTTCATCACCTGTGATGACACGGCCAAAAATGTCATCTTGCCTCTCCAGAAGGTCTTGGCAAATTGTCACCCTTCTTTGCTTTTGTTCTTCGGTGAGCTCCTTTGGGACCATTTTTGCACACACCTTCCTCATGTCAAGCTCTTCAGTTAAGTAAATATATAAATATATATATTAATGATGGAAATTGATGGAAAGATTGCAACAAATTGCCAAACCATTGCAGAAAAATTAAATAATTATTATGCTTCTGTTGGTAACATTACTAATAACAATCCTATAAATAACACTAATGGTGATTTAAATAAAATTAACACATTTAATTATATATATTCTGCATTAAAACAATTTTGCACAGATATTAAAATAAAAAATACAATTACTAGTGAAATAGGAAATATCATTAAAGAATTAAAAAGTAAAAAGTCATGCGGTTAGGATGAAATAACGAAAAAAATCTTAAAAATTAGCAGTCCATTTATTATATCACCTCTAACATTTATATGTAATAGAGTGTTTTCAACTGGAACATTTCCAGACAGACTAAAATTCTCAGAAATTATACATATATATAAAAAGGTGACAGAACACTTGTCACTAATTACAGACCAATTTCATTACTTCTTGTATTTTCAAAAATTTTTGAAATATTTAAAAGACTGTATCAGCATTTAACCTCAAATAATATATTAGTAAAGGAGAAGTTTGGTTTCAGGTGTAATAATTCAACTGAAATAGTTACATATACATTAATTAATAATATATTATCATCTATAAATAAAAAATTAATAGTCAGTGGGTTATTTTGTGATTTGCAAAAAGCTTTTGACTGCATAAATTATGACACACTATTACCAAAAATGAATTTTTTTTTATATCAGATGTTGCTGATAAGTTAATGGAATCCTACTTAAGAAATAGATATGAGATAGTAGTTATAAATGCTCATAATAATTCAAATGGGTATTTTTTCTAAATGGGAAAAAGTACAACACAGAGTCCCACAGGGTTCAGTTCTTGGACCATTATTATTTCTAATATATGTTAATGATCTTTTGAAAAGTGTATCTGACAAATCCAGCCCAATCTTATTTGCTGATGACACAAGTTTCATTATTGCAAATCGTGATGAGACCAAATTTAAGTTTAATACTAATGAGATATTTACTGAAATATATAAATAAATGGTTTCATAGTAATTTATTAATATTAAACTATGATAAAACATATTTTTTGTAATTATTAGCTAAAACTGATATGAAATTAATATGCAAGTATCATTCAGTAACAGAAAAATTGCTACTACCCAAAGTTTAAAATTTTTAGGACTGACTATTGAACCTTCTTTGACTTAGAAGTATCATATTGGTGAACTAACACCTAGACTGAATAAGGCTTGTTATGCCACCAGATTGATTAAGCCGTTTATGTCCCTAGATGTACTGAGAATTTCATATTTTTTGTATGTTCACTCAATTATATCTTACGGAATCATATTTTGGGGGAATTCACCTCATAGTGGAGAAATATTTAAAACTCAGAAAAGAATAATTAGAATAATTATGAATTCAAGTAAAAATGCCTCTTGTCGGCAGCTATTCAAAGAATTAAATATCCTTCAAATTCATTCCCAACATATATTTTCAATACTTTTATTTGTTTTTAAAAATAAAGACCAGTTTCTGTTTAACTTACAAGTATATAAAATCAACATAAGGCAAACTTCCTATCTATACCAACTTTCAGCAAACTTGGCAATGTACCAAAAGGTGTTTATTACTCAGGAATTAAGATCTACTCTCATCTACCAATAGCCATTAAAGATTTATCTGTTGATAAGAATAAATTCAAACTAGATCTAAAAAAATATCTTTTACATAATTCCTTTTATAGTCTGGAGGAATATTTTAATGCATAATTAATGATGATATTAATTTTATTCAGATTACTACTTATCATAGCACTTATAATTGTTAACATAGCTCTCCTATGACATCACAACAAGGCATAACTTATGCTGAATGTACACTTAATTTATTTATTATGCTTAATGTATACATGACTAGTTCCACAACTGTATATGATGAATGGAATGTGAAATGAATGACTGAATGAATGATGTAAGATGTACCCATGAAATTAAATCCAGGTTTGTCATGGCAAAAGCAAGGCTCAAGAATAAGAATAAGAGGAGGAGGAGGAGAAGAAGAAGAAGGATGAGGAAGAGGAGGAGGAGAAGAAGAAGAAGAAGAAGAAGGAGGAGGAGGAGAAGAAGGAGGAGGAGGAGGAGGATGAGGAGAAAAAGGGGGAGGAGGAGAAGAGAAGAAGAAGAGTAGTTTCACCAGCAAATGGGCCTTAAATTTAAGGGGAGAAAACTAGTTAAATGCTACCTTAGGAGCAGAGCTTTGTATATTGCTGCAACCTGGACACTTAGGAAAGTAGATCAGAAATGCTTTTAGGATTTTTAAATGTAGCGCTGGAAAATAATGGAAATGATCAGCTGGACAGATCGTGTGAAAAATGAAATATTACACAGAGTCAGGAGAGAAGGAACATCCTACATCCAATAAAAAAAGGAGCGCTAACTGGATTGGTTAAATTTTGCATAGCAACTGTATTCTAAAACACGTTACTGAAGGAAAGATAGAAGGAGGGATAGAAATGACTGGAAGACAGGGAAGAAGACGTAAGCAACTACTGACGACCTTAAGGAAGAGAAAGGATACTAGAAATTGAAGAGGTAGCTTTAGATCACACGCCTTTGATAACTTGCTTTAGAAGAGACTGCGGGCCTTAAGACACACTACAAAATGAATGAATAAATGAATGGGTTATTTAATTAAATAAATAGTTAATTAATGTGATATATTAACCCAAATTTATATGTGTCGACAAATTTTAATGCAACTCTGTAATACAAACCTTCCCGAAAATCCCTACAGCGACTGGGAATTATGGACTTGATGCGTACATTCGAACAGAGGGAACGATTTTAATGGCGATTCTGCACGAATGCGAGAGAAACTAAAAATTACAACGGCGACGAACGATTTCTAGTCTGTCCTTGGCAAGATATGTAAGAAAAGAAACTGGACCTCTCATTCTGTGGTTTGGAAATGTATACCTTTGATCAGCGTGCTTTTGAAATTAGTGTTATGTCCAAACTTTATGTTTTGGAACGCAAAAAAAAAAAAACTGAAGAGTAATATACTAATCCCTGGTTTGAAAGAACTTTCGGGAACGTAACGAGCGCGAAACCATAGCCTACTCTAAATATTTGTAAGTCAGACGTTGGTAGAGGAATGAGAGTTGGATACTGTGGAGGGTGACTGTGCAAATAGTTTTGTTATTATCAGGTGGTAATTTATACGTTATATAGGACTGGATCAATCGGAGGTATTCATTTACGTGTTTCTAATTTATCGCAGCTGCAGAGTAGTGTTTAATTCTGAGCGCAGCCGCGGAAAAAGACCCTGGAACATATACGAAGCTCCTAACCTCTTCTTTTATTTTATCTTTTTCTTCTTATGTACTGCTATAACTTATTCCACATCCTATTGTATATGGAATCAGTGGATTGCGTAACATATAAATATGTACAAATGTGAAGTAGGCCTACAGCGGTTTTAATTTTCAAGTAATAAAAATTGAAACCTTTATTATTTTAATGACATAGCGTATATAATTTAACAGTAGGAAGGCAGGTAAGTAAAGAACGATTGCGTATTTCGCTATAGTCTTATTTTCATCGTGTTGGTAATATTCCTCTCGCGTTCGCCCACTCGTTAAGGTCGGGGTTTGAGTTTGTAATCATGTAATATTTGAAGCTCTTGATTTATTATCAGCAGGGGCAGATTTACCATGAAGCTATTGAAGCTCAAGCTTCAGAGCTCCTCACTTGCAGGAGCCCCTTCCAAGGCCCTGGGAGGGACACTAAATAAATATTCACTTTCATAACTAATTTTATATACATGATTTAGTATTCTTTTCCTAAAAGTGGGCCTTATAAATTGTATAAGTTTTACTCCCCACAAAACCTGGACCTGCCCAAGAATATCAGTGGTAAAACTTTCAGCTGTGTAATAGGTTGAAGTCCAGCTTATTTTTTTTGCATGTCTTTGGTACAGGTTACTGATTTGTAAGTAAGTAACCATTACGAGATTCGAGGTTACCACAGCTTTGGTGAAAAAAACAAGACTTCTGGGACACGGATCAGAGCTTGTAAATGTGTAAGTAACTATCAACGTTTCCAAGGATCTTGCTGTCTCCATCTTCAAGGTGTAAGCAGTCCAAGATAAGATTGGGGAGTTTGTACAATATACTGATATTTTTTGCTGCACAGACAACTTCTTGGTTCTGCTTAGTGCATTACACACAAAAAAAAGGCAAAACACTTTCCACCCATAATGGTGCCATATACACTGCATAAAAATATATCATAAACGCTGGAAAATTTGTGAACTATGAGTGACGATTTCATGTCCACCCTTTTTTGAGAACCTTTTTTCATGCTTCATGGTGGTTGTCACTTTGCCTACGTATTTTTTTATTAAATGTAATTGGCATGGAATGTGGCATGTTATCATGGCACTGTTGTTCATGATAGGAAAAGAAATGTTATTGTCGAGGTAATGAGATAGGAAACAGGTTTTTCATGTCTCACCTTCATAAAGCAACAAAGAGAACGTTGTTTGAAGAAGGTGAACTGGATCATAAACTTGGAAAGAAAAACTGAAAGTAACTGCAGTCTGGTACAAAAAAGGGAGTAAGAGATTAAAAGTATGCAGGAAATTCATTTACATAATAGGGTAGGAAGAAATGAGAGAATTCTTGCTGGTCTGAAGCACATCTTTTTCACCACAGATACCACACTTTTTTATAATGTCTGTGTAATTGAATAAAGGTTTGAAATTGTGAGAACTTATGTAACCAAATTATATGTATATGTTGCTGTAGAATGAAAAGAGGAATATGTTTTAGGTTACAAAATAGTACAAAAAGTGATGATGTTAATACCAGCATGTTAGTACCAATACACTCTTTTAATGCATGAGTAAAAATGGAAGTGACTCAGTATAAATGACATAGTGACTAGTCTGTGTGCTGGGTGATTTGGGTTTTGTTTCCTGACATTTGCAAGAGATTTTTGTCTCGTCCAAAATGTCCAGACTAGCTCTGGGACCCATCAAGGCTCCTATTCAGTGTGTACAAGAGTTTCTTCCTTAGGGATAAAGCAGCCTGGTAGTGAGGCTGATCTCTTGTTTCCATCCTGTGCCATGGCTAAGAATAAGTGGAGCCATACCTTTACTTCCCCTGTATGCTTTCATGACATATACAGGGACACTTTTGCCTTGACCTTTATGGAACCAGAAATCCATGAGATCTCTTTTGACATTTATTTCACATCTTGTATTTCAGATGAAAGTTCTTCACAGTTGTTTGTAACAGTAGAATGTTTGGGCTGCACAGCAGTTGTGGAAGAAGACTGTGTATTGAAATTATGTAATGTGTAGCTTATATTTTTAGATGAATTAGTGTAAAATATTGGTGGCTTAGTTCATCATACTGCACGAAACTATTTTATTGTTTCAGACTACCATGACAGCACTCAGCCCATTTGTGTACTGGGCCCAGACTGAGAGTAATGTTTCTCTTAAGGTTGATCTTAAAGATGTGAAGGTAATTTTATTATTAAGTGCTTTAAAAATTTGTGTACCTGGACTGTTAGTCTAATCTCAGAATTGTGAAATGAATCAGAATTTTGCAAGGGTTTGATAGCACCATCCCTTACATAAGTTGAATTATGCATGTTGTGTACTACTGTAAGTACATTTATTAATTTATTTACCTTTATTCTGCTGTGCACATCTGTGGTTTTTTGGAAACTTGCAGTCCATTAAATCCTCATTTCTTAGTACTTCATGTGTGATGTGAGGGGGATTTTGAGGTTGCTGGCCTCCAATTTGATGTAAATATCACATGCAACATAACGTTTTTTTAAAATATATATATATATATATATATATATATACATGAAGTGAAATACATGTAAGTTCGGTGTTGCGTAACCTAGGCACAATCTGTATGCTGCAAGTTGCAACACTGATGCTTGTACAACTTCATAGTGAAATGTCATTACAGGGAACCTTGAGTACTAGTTTATAAAAGTATTATTGTAATGAAAGTCAAAAGAAATTTGTTACATATCTTGAAATGTCTGTGTATAGGTGTCATTTCTTGAGAAAATATCTTTTATTTTTACAAAAGTAGGTCATTATCTTGTAAACAGAACATATTAATAAGTGCTGTTGTGACAATCTGAACCCAAATTCACTATGCCTCAATTCATTGTTTTCTTGACGCAACCTGCTCAGTGTTGCCACACGTGTTTTAAATGGGCAGTATTTGTATTTGTATTTCTTTAGTATATTCAAATAGATCTTTACAGGCTGAATGCAACCATTGGATGTAGAATACATCACATAAAGCCAAATATACTGTATAATATCATGCTAGTGTGTAAAACATATGAATAATTACAAAAAAAAAAAAGAACTTCATGTAGCGTATGTACAATTTATTGTATAAAGTGTTACAATATGAATGAAATTTTACAGTAAATATTTAAATGTGATTTAATAAACATTAAAACAATTTCAAATAATTTTGATTTCTAAGCAACAACAGGCTTTGAGAATAACTGTAGTCAGATTTGTATAATTGTACATTGGTATATTGTGGGCTGGGTAGTGTAGTTGGTATACTGACGGGCTACGGGCTGGATGGTCTGGGGATCAAATCCCAGTGGGGGCAAGATTTTCTGCATCTGTTCAGACCGGCCCTGGGGTCCACCCAGCCTCCTGTACGATGGGTACTGGGTCTTTCCTGGGGGTAAAGGGTGGCCGGGGCATGACACTCACCCCTCACCCTCTTCTATTGCCATGGCCAAGAAAGAGTAGAGCTATACCTCTACTGCCCCTATGGGCCGTACAGCCTGTACAGAGCCTCAGTGCCTGTACAAGGGTGCACTTTTTTTTTACATTGGTATATATTACGTACCATTGAATTCTTCCAATATATAAAATGTATGTGTATTCAGGAATTTCCTTAATGCTTGCTTAAATTTATTTGGATTTTTTGCAGTATTTTTATTTCTAGATGTAGCTTGTTAAGAATAATTTTATACCTGAGTAATGAACTCCTTGTTGATGGACAGTTAAATAGGCCAGTGGCAGATGGAGGTTGTTACTTTGTCCAGCATGTAATGATTTTCAAAATTTGTCATGTGAAGATCCTTATTATTTTCAACAAATAAAAGGAGAGAAAAAATCTGTGATTTAAGGAGTAAAATTACTAATTTTTTAATAAGTTCATACAAGAGTCCCTACACTTAATTCCCATAATAATTCTAATTGTTCTATTTTGCATCTTCAAACTTTTTTGACTTTGGGAAGAGCTCCACAAAATATAATTCCGTAGCCATAATTGAGTGGAGAAGAGAATAATAAAACATTATTGGTGTTGAATGAGCCATATATGATGTAAGTAATAACAGGCAGTTCTTATGTTATTTATAAGTAAATCAATATGGTTTCTCCAGGATAATGTATTGTCAAGAGTTAAAGCAAGAAACTTTGTATGACAAATGTTTGGAATTGTTTTGTTAACATATCTAATCTTCCTGCAAGTCAGCATGTTGTTTTGTTACCATATCTAATCTTCCTGCAAGTCAGCATGTTATTTAGTTACCATATCCAATCTTCCTGCAAGTCAGCATGTTGTTTTGTTACCATATCTAATCTTCCTGCAGGTCAGCATGTTGTTTCGTTACCATATCTACTCTTCCTGCAAATCAGCATGTTGTTTTGTTACCATATCTAATCTTCCTGCAGGTCAGCATGTTGTTTTGTTACCATATCTAATCTTCCTGCAAGTCAGCATGTTGTTTTGTTACCATATCTAATCTTCTTGCAAGTCAGCATGTTGTTTCGTTACCATATCTAATCTTCCTGCAAGTCAGCATGTTGTTTTGTTACCATATCTAATCTTCCTGCAAGTCAGCATTTTGTTTTGTTACCATATGTAATCTTCCTGCAAGTCAGCATGTTGTTTTGTTACCATATCTAATCTTCCTGCAAGTCAGCATGTTGTTTTGTTACCATATCTAATCTTCCTGCAAGTCAGCATGTTGTTTTGTTACCATATCTAGTCTTCCTGCAAGTCAGCATGTTGTTTCATTACCATATCTAATCTTCCTGCAAGTCAGCATGTTGTTTCGTTACCATATCTAATCTTCCTGCAAGTCAGCATGTTGTTTCGTTACCCTATCTAATCTTCCTGCAAGTCAGCATGTTGTTTCTTTACCATATCTAATCTTCCTGCAAGTCAGCATGTTGTTTTAGTTGTAAATAGAATACATTTTGGTTTCTGAAAAGTTAGAGAAAGTAATCTTGATTTCAGACTTTCGCCATGTTCTGAATATTGTGTGCTTTCTTCTGGGTAATTCCGTGGTGTCTGAATGCCGACATTTTGGAACATTCTCTCTGTTCCATCTTCACAGGCAGGTAGGTACTTCATACCTACCTGGCTGTGAAGATGGAACAGAGTGTTCCGAAACATCGGCATATAAAATTCAGACGCCGGGGAATTACCCAGAAGAAAGCACACAATATAGGGAAATTAAGTGTGCCTTGAACCATCTATTTGAAGTTTCAAAACCCTGATGGATATTTTTGTAGGATCAGGGGGCATGAACATTATACTGGTATAATCCGGAAATAATACAGGAACCAGTCCGTTATTTATTATCTAAATTAAATCATTTATATATATAACAGAAATAGCAGTGGTCCCAAGATGGACCCTTGTGGTACACCGTATTTAATTGTGGACCATTTAGAGAATATATTGCTATCACACTTCTTATTTTTTATTGATGCTCTTTGATATCTATTAAGATAATGTTTGTGTAGTGTTTTCTTCTCTACCAGCTGTACTATAGACTCCCATTGTAGGCAGTAATATATCATGATTTATGCAATTGAAAGCTTTTTGTGTATCACAGAAAATACCCCCATACTGCTGATTTGTTGTTCATGGCATTTAAGATAATGTTAATTTATAAGTGGCATTTTCTGTTGTCAGGTTTGTTCTAAGACCATCTTGTTCCATACTTAAAATATTGTAGTTATATAAATGGTCCATCGGTCTACTTTTCATTATTTTTTTTCAAAAATGTTTAAAAATGAGGTTGGAAATGATACCGGCCTGTAATTAGATACATCATGCGTATTAGCTTTTTTGTATAATGGTTTTGTTATCAAATATTTTCGATCTGTCTGGAAAAATGCCTGTAGAGAGAATTTTGTTGCGTGTATTATTTAATGGTGAGCTTATAAAAGGGGAGCTTATGTTTACTATTTTTGTAGAAATTTAGTCATGTCCTTGTGAATTTTTTGATTTAAGAGCTTTAATTATGCTTTCAGTTTCCTTTATCATAGTTGGTTTACTGTTCATGCAAGGATATTTTGTTGTGAAGGCTTGTGACATAAAATTCAAGAAGGTATTGTTATTAATATTGGTAGTGTTATTTTCTGTGGTGGTATTATTATTATTATTATTATTATTATTAGTAGTAGTAGTAGTAGTAGTAGTAGTAGTAGTGACATCAGCTGTAGTTAGAAAATAATTATTAAAGATATCAGTTGCCATGCTGTTGTATTCATTATGAATACATCAGCTGTTATGTGGGATTGGAGATATAACATAGTCAGTTTATATATTTATTTATTAAATTATGGTCTTCTGGCCTGATTGATTGATTGACTGATTGATTTGCGATTGGGTTTGAGACCATACAGTCCTGATGCACCTAGGTCTTAGTTGATGGGTCGTTTGTGCCCCATATCGAATTACGGGAGCCCTGTTGCTTTGCTAAAGTTCCAGATGGCCCCCAAACTTATACTCTTGATGTCCTCTGGCTCCAAGAAGAAGGAGCCCAGATACACATGTCTGTGTGAAGCCAAAGCTTCACATTCACAAAGAATGTGGGCTGAGGTTTCATCCTCTGCTCCACACCTACTACACAGTGGACTGTCTGACAGTCCTATTAGGTGAAGATGTCTCCTCAGGGTATTATGTCGAGTGAGAAGGCCAGTAACAACCCTGGATTGTTTCCTGTTAGAGGGCAGAAAACTAGCCTTGGCACCTAGACAGGGTCCCGAAATTAATTCTCGAGCCTGTCCTGTCTTGCTGGCCTGAACTGAAGACTGAAATTAGTAACCATTGTAAATTATTAATGGTGTTGTGCTTAATAAATAAATAGATTGACTTGCAAAACTTAAAAAATTAACAAAGGAAAGCTTTTATGGTAAAAATGTGTTTAAATATTGTCTTGCTTCTTTGTTGTCAAGAACTGCTACTAGTGGATAATTATAGTCTGTACTAACATTTTAAAATTTTCAGTAATTACCACAGCTCTAAGTCAAGGAAGTGCTGCAATTGACTTTTTTTTTTTTTTTAATTTTATTCCTTACCAGGTTTTCCTGTTACTCATAAAAA
>Ga0123352_10002444_pt1 | contig 25859 bp, 13 predicted proteins | sample TergutLab28metaG_FD_89700 | JGI IMG/M metagenome (GOLD analysis project Ga0123352, IMG submission 89700) | Labiotermes labralis P1 segment gut microbial communities from Petit-Saut dam, French Guiana - Lab288 P1 | ecosystem: Host-associated > Arthropoda: Insects > Digestive system > Gut ...
ATATCTCATCATAGCCACTTGAAGTTTTAGATGGTAGGGATTTGATTATGTCTTTAATTTCTTTTGTGGTAACGGGAGCCATTTGTATTTGTGGGAAGGTTTCCTTTTAAACTGAAAAAAGGTTGTTAATCACTGTAGGGTTATTTGAGGTATTGACTACAGATTTATCTGTTGCCGCTTTAACGAAGTATTCATTAAACATATTTGCTAGTTCTTGGTGATCCTTAACCAGTTTTCCTTCTAAGAAAGGGGGGAAATTTTCAGTTAATTTTTGTTTATTTATTTCAGGTTTCACTAATTTCCACAGTGTTTTTGGTTTGTTAGTAGAGTGTTTTATTAATTTATTAAAGTAGAGTTTTTTTGCAGTTTTAATCACTTCTATTAATATTTTGCTATAAGTTTTGTAATAATTTCTTATTCGAGGGTTAGTGGTATGTTTATATATTACATAGAGCTCTCTTTTTCTCTGGCATGAGATTCTGATGCCCTAAGTTAGCCAAGCTTTTTTGGTATTGTTTAAATAAACTTTTTTCAAGGGGAAAACTATTATAGTAAATCCTCAGATAAGTATTTAGGAATTTATTAAAACTGGAGTCTATACCCTTCACTATATAATGAATGAAGAATGTTTGATGGACATTACAAACAACTTACATGGAATATATGACACATGAGAGACTTAGGCACTAATGACAAAATTGTGTTAAAGTGGTTATGAAAAGACGTGGGTTGTGTGAAGATGGACTTGATTCATCTGGCTCATGATAGGCACCAGTAGTGGGTTCCTGTGAAAAGGGTAAGCTTCATGTTCCATACAAAATAAACAGCTTATTGATTATCCAAATGATGCTCCAGAGGTTACTGCATACAATTACATATTTAGTTCAGGGACACATTCTTTCTTCACCTATGGAAAAATAAATTGAATTCAGGGAAACTCATTACAAACTGTTGATTTTTCAGGTATCAGTAAAATTTCTACATATTATAAAACAGTACTAGATGAACAAAAACACTAGCTATTTACAGTGCAAAATCAGGATGTTTAGATATAGATAAATTTTCAGTCTCCTATCTGCACAGGCAAATATCAAAGAAATGGAAGATTCAATGGAGACAAGCATTGCTGTGTTTTTTGGATTACAAGGAATACCAAATGCATTAGAGGATCCTCAAAACCCAAAGGTAAGATATTAAGAACCGCAACTAAGGTTTTCTGTACTCAGTGAAATATACTGCCCCCCACTGCCCACCCTTTCAAAGAAACTTACATTTCTCTATGAATTTCTTTCATTACTTATGCTAATTGCGCATACAAGTGTAACAAGATTGCAAACAGGCGACAGTTAAGTAAAGGTATTCTAATTATGATTTATTTATACTTATTTAATTATCTTATTTGCCGATGATATCAGTATCTTAATAACCAGCCCCAGCAATAACCAGTTACAGAACAACCTTAATACAGTTTTTGCACAACTAAATAAGTGGTTCATATCAAGTTTGTTATTCTTGAATTTAGACAAAACCCACTTCATTCAATTTAATAATGCAAGTAAATGCACCTCAGTTACAGAAATTAAATATGAAGAGGAACAAATAAGTATAGCAAATGAAACAAAACTTCTAGGGCTATATATTAATAATAATCTTTCCTGGAAAAAACACATTGAAAGTATTAAGAATAAACTAAACTCAGCTTGTTATGTTATGAAGTTAGTTAAACCATATGAAAGAGCAAAAACTTTGAAAATGATTTACTATTCCTCCTTTAACTCCATAATGACCTATGGTTTAACATTCTGGGGGAGCTCCCCAGACAGTATTTAGATTTTCAGGTTACAAAAGAAGATTAGCAGAATCATGATGGGCTGCAGAAGTAGAGACTCACACAGAAAATTGTTTCTTAACTTGGAAATCCTACCCCTCCCTTCTCAATATATTCTTTCCCTTCTATTGTTCATCATAAGAAACGAGAACTAGTTCCAGGTAAATTCTGAGATACATCAAATTAACACTAGACAGCATGTGAACTTACACCAACCCTCTGTAAATGTGACAAAATACCAGAAGGGAGTACACTGTATAGGTGTTAAGGTGTTTAACATGCTTCACTTTTACATAAAAGCAGAGGTTGATAATCCAAAAAATTTAAAGCAGTGTTACAAAAATACTTATGTGAAAATTCTTTTTATTCTCTAGATGAATATTTTGAACTCCACAGCTAAAATTTGACATGATCTGAACTGACACACAAGGGCTTTGGGACACATGTTCCTTCTCTTTAATTACAAGTCTGTATTATAAATATGTTTGTATATATCCAACCACTATCTGTAACGAAGGATAATTTCCTACTCAAAGAGTACCTCTAATTGCTTCTAACTTACCCCACTATCTTTATTTTTATTTGTATCTTATTATTATTTTTATTTTGCTTTAATTTTTATTTTTATCCTTATTATATTTTATTACACTAAACAATTTGTACTGTCCTATTTTATTATATTCATTATACTAAATAACCAAGTCGTTGTTGTACACACTTGTGTTGTCATCCCTTAATCCCAACAAATATGATGATTTCCACATCCATATGGATTATGTAATCCTGTACAGATCTACGGAAGGAAAATAAATGATATGATGTAATATGATTGATGTCACAGAGGAAATTGCAGCAGCTGCAGGCAGCAAGTTTCCCCAACAATAATAGTTGGACTAGCTGATAAAAGTAAAGGCACAAGTTTAGGAATTATAAATAAATACAAGGAAATCTGCCAACATTACTACTTTGCAAAGGAGTAAATTATCATGGGATGAAGTACGACTCTGTGAATTCTCAGATCTTGATACTTGTCAGTGGGCAGCTGTATTCTGCAATCGCACCTTTACATCCTTAGTGAATAAGTAAATTTTATCTGATATTTCTTAACAAAGGATGATTTTCTGAGGAACAAAATCTTTTACAGCCTGCTAAAGAGGCTTCATGTCTCATCAAAGGCAAGGAATTTCTTGAATACCTTAAAGGCCATTAGCTTCTAAATGACTCTGCTTCATGGTATTCATTAACTTTTTATTACAAGACATTGTCATTTTGTGTGTTTCTGTTACAGAAATCACATAGCTTGTTCCTGGAAATACTGAAGTCACTAATTGGAGCTTCAAAGTTTTCATTTTCTCTTTTAATATTTTATGTTCTGAAAGTCACAAATGTGTTCATTCCAAAATGGAAGTATAAATATTATTACGATCTCAATGAAGCTCTGAAGAAAAAATTTGCAGTAAGTATTTTTTATGGGCTTCTAATATATGTAGAGCTTCTCATTATGATTTATTCTAACTGCAGTTTTATTCCAGGATATTCTTGGGGACAATGGCATATTCTTATACCCAACACATCCAACTGCTGCCTATTACCACAATCAATTGTATATAAAAACTGCTGGAGTCATATATACAATGGTATTTAATGTCCTGGGATTACCATCAACAAATATTCCCCTTGGGTTTAACAAGGAAGGCATGCCTATAGGAATTCAAGTAAGTTCTCTATGATTATATCAAAGACTAAGTCTATAATGCCTGCAGCTGAAGACAGGTGAGTTTTACCAAATAAATAAAATTTCTTGGCTAAACCATACAGAAAATATTTTTGAATATACTTTACCTTTCAGGACTGAATGTGTGTAAATAATTTTCAGTGTTGTCTAAATGAGATATGAACAACTATTCCAGGAATAACTGCTGGAAATGCAGATCATAACACTTTATCCAGTTTCTCCTCTGTTCAGTTGACTGTGTGATTTTAATAGCCTTCTCATCTGTGCAAGAACATTTGTTACACTTCTGCCAGGAGCAGACATAACTGATTCACACTTTTGTACAGTCTCTAACACCCTCCCAAATCTTTCCTTTCCTTTTCATTTTTTCTTGGTGTAGAATTCATTTCATATGGTGGACAGGGAAGAATGTAATGAATCAGTTACCATTTTTCCTGAACACAAGATAACAGGAATATACAGAACAAGTTCCTCTATAAGAAATGGTAATTAGCAGCCAAAGCTGCTCGTCCTTGAAGTTTTACTATTTTTAAAAGGGACAAAATACTTGAATATTTATGAATAGCATAGCATTGCTTTTCCAAATGCAGGTGTTAGCATTCTGTACACCACCTTGACTGTGTTTCTAAGTGTCACACGTGATCATCACACTTGCACCTTCACGTCATATGCCTGATGAACGTGCTCACACTACATGGTGACTCATTAGAGTTGAAGTGGCAGCTTCTCATCAGAACGATGAAGTCAGCAGGCATTCCCAACTGCACTAACACCTAGCTTATCCTGGTAATGCATGATCTGGAAAACTGGACGTTTACAGATACCCATTACATTTTACTCTTCTTTCTACTGACAGAACCCAGCACTGATTCAGAGAGTTAAAAAGGCAAAATTTGATCAAGAATGAATTCTTACATAAGCCAACAGTTAATATATCAGAAGCAAAACATAAGTCTTGGTGTCTCGTTTTTGTTTAGATCATGTATACACAATGTTACACAGGTAGTGACGAAAAGGGAATAGAAAGTGCAGTGGGGAGTACAGGAGAAAATATCCCATGACAAATTAGTGGTTAGGTGGTTACACTAATATGCACATAAGTTATAACGTACTAATATCCTGAAGACTGTGATATGTGGCAAAACTACTAGTCTAAGACATGCTGGATAAAGTGGCTTATACTCTATCTTATTTGCCTGTCATCCAAATTAAATACTATATTCAGCTATAGTAAGTTCTGTCACTGAATATTTCAATTTTAATTCATAAATTGTTTTATTGATGACTTACAAAGTTCTTATGTCAATCATTTTTTACTGAAATAATGTACAAGTGTCCAGTATCATCATTTAGCTAAGACATGACAGTTTTTTTTTGAATGATCACTCAGCTATTTACAGATTTATAAAAGGCCTATGTCAATTGTTGGAGGAAACACTGTATAGAATTGAGGTGTACTAAAATATGGAGAGAGCAACTTCTCTGCTGACTTACTCTGTATAGCAAGTTTTGTGCCACCAACACAGGAAGCATTTCATTATATGCATCTGACCCTGAGACATATTAAAAAAATTCACATGAACACTATCCAATTCGTTAACACGCATTCTGGCAATATCTTCCAATTTTGATTCTAATAAGGCTTCCTCCCTAAAAGAAATAAGTGCACTTATTGTCTCATAGCTGACAACATATTCAGGAAGCTGCAGTCTCCTGGACATAAAACATTCAAACAATGCTAGAAAAGGAGTAGAAGCTTCTCCCTATGCATTTTAGATTTACCAGCAATCTGTCTCACATCACAGGTCAATCAATTCATGTGTTTAATCTTATTTCATAGATGTGATAAAACTGTAATTTTGAAGTTACATAATTGGAGTGGGAGGGGGGTTGATGGGAACAAATTGGCTTGCACACATTCCTGGTGCAGCTTGCACAAGTTGCTTCTAGTAAAATTTATAGGCAGGTAGTTTACATTTACACAAGGCTGACCATGTAAGTGTCAAAAAAGATTTTCTGAACAAAGGAGACTCATAACTAACTGAAACCAAACCACCGTAGTTGTACAGAAATAGGAAGCCAATCAAGTGAGGTAAAAATGTTTTATTTTTGTAATTCTTGCATGTCTATTTCCCAAATGCCCTACTACATTGATTCTCCTGCAGGTTGTCTAGCTGGCCACCCCTGTTATAAAATATTTCTTATATGACATGTACCAGTGCTTATCTTTCTGTCACTCATTCTCTCTCTCTCTCTCTCACACACACACACACACACACATGTGCACGTGCATGTACATACACCTCCTCATACACACAGCACACTTCTCCACACCCACCCACATACACCCCCTGCCTACACACACATAGATGCAACTTCACAGCACTGACACATCACATCCATGCATTTACAGGTTGTAGCAGCCCCATACCAAGATCGCCTGTGTCTTGCTGTTGCAGAAGCTCTGGAAAAAGATCTGGGTGGCTGGATACCTCCACTGCCATAGCCTTCTGGAAAATACAACTACATAAATGAAAAAATGACTGCAGTTAGTTCATTTTGTTCAGACATGAAGTTAATTAATTACACATATGAATTATGTTCTTCGTGTAGAAAATGTGTTTTTTACACACACTGTGTTTAAAGGGAATGTCATTTGCTTACATAAGATAACATTACAGGATGTCATAATTTGTATTAAAATTATGGCTGTGGTGTTAGGTACTCTTGTGTAAATTAATTTAGTGTCATGGCTATCCATTGCTATAATGAACTAATGTTAAGAGATTTTGTTGCAAAATACTTGAGACCACAGACCTATAAACATTTCCAAGAACTGAGGACATAGAATGTTGTTATATAGAATGTTTAACACTGAGAACATGAGGCGGTGGAAAGTACAAACGTGCATCTTTCTCATTTAGAAAGCCCAATCAAGAACAATTTTAAAAAAATTTTAACCTTATCATTTTTATAGATTGCTTAGTAATGGGTAGGGTGTCATTCTATATGAACATTGCAAGTGGATATGATATGATGAAATACAGAGTAGGTTCTGTACACAAAATGTTGATTCATGTGGAGAAAAAAATGGAATGATGAAACAGCCAAGACTATTAATACAGTGAAAATAGACTCAACTAGTCTTGCAGTTAATCTGTTTATGATGACAGAAATGCTTGTAAACCTAACTAAGAGCAACGGAACACTCTGGGCGAAAATCCAAATTTTTGTTACATAAATATGTTGAGAACAAACGGTCTTGTTAATTTTTCATGGCATTCATTAGGGGCAACATACTGAACACAGCATACTGGAAGACTTGTCATCTGTAATTATTGATTTGACTATTTCTAATGTACAATCTAAAGCTTTCATGGAAACTGAATTCAGTGAAACTTTCTCGGGCTAGCAGCTGCATCACCTGTTTGATGCAGCTGCTAGGCCAAGAAAGTTTCTTGGCATTTTTAATGCACACATTTATGTCCTAACTGTATATCAAATTCACTATTTTGAATTTATGTGCGGAATCATAGTATTTAGTGATTCCTGAAGTGACATAAACAGTAAAGTTTCAGCTCATTATTAGTGTGAACAAAATTAATGTAAAGAGATATAACAGAAGTTGTATCTCTTCTGACAGGCAATGAACATAATTTCCAGCCAGTATTCAGTGTCAGGACAATGTATAGTCTGGTATGTCAGGTGCGCCTACCAATGTTTCTGAAGAACATTTTGCCTACATCATTTACCCACCCTAAAAATGGAGGCACTATAGTGTATATTACCCTAAAAGGCTCTAAAGTGTTATATGCCATAAGATCACAGTATGAATTGGCACCAATGTGAATACTTAAAATGTTAATAAAGCAGACAATTATGAGAGATAGTACAAAATTATATATACTTTTATTCTCTATATTCATTTAAATTTTAGATCACAGCAGCTCATGTAACCTGATCCAGTGGAGTCCAAAATCCTACTTTTTCTTTTTTCTCATGTGTACACCTCACACATACAAAATTCGTCTGAAGCCACCTCCTCTCACCTGCTAATACATTCCAATTGAGGATGGTACAGAAAAATATTTAGATCAGTGCAATATGTAAGGCTCTCACATTGTTGTTGTTGAAGATCCTAGTCTTCTAGAATGTTACATTAGTCAATGGTACATAGTTTCCTGTATTTTTGAGGAGAATGTTCCTTCTGTTTCAAGACTCAGCAGTTCAAAAAAAGTCAAAGAGCATTTGTCTTGGACTGCATCAGAAGAAGGAGGCAGACCCTATATATGTTTATCAGTTGAAATAAGAACTAAATTGTCATCTTTGGGTAATATTATCCAGGACGATGCATAGAGTATATATTTTAAAAACTGAATCATTTACGACCAACTAAGGGTTATAAATTTCAGTCATATAAAGGTAGGAACAAATTTTGTACTTGGCTGCACATAACCGTCTTAATTTTACAGCCCCATACTCAAATGAAAGATGTACACATTTTTACCTGCATTCTGAGTTTGCATGTAATACCAGTTTATTTTTGGTAAGTAACATACCTTAATTTTCTATCAACAAACTTAATCTTGAGACTACTTTTGAAACTGATAGGCTTCCAATGTTATATTCCATATATGTGCATGTGGAGATTTAACACACAGGAACATAATCTGTGCATTTCTGTAATACAGTATTTCCTGGATAAGAAGTGACTGGATGCAAACTTTTCACGTGTATGTGGTCAGATTTCTGAAGTCCCACTGAAACTCTTGTAAGAACAATGTTTAATTTGTCAGTATGTGAAACTATCAAGTAAAACATTCTCCCACATCAGAAGTTCCTTTCTCAGAACTGCATACAAAGTCTTCCCATTTAATATATTTAAAAGGCTCTATGTGCAAACTGTACTATAGTCAATAATGAAATGCAGACCACTTCCCTGCTTGCACATAGCCTATTGATAGTTGGTTTCCGTGGTTTATATTAGCTTTTTCATTTATTTATTTATTTTATTATACTAACTGAAACATACAACTGAAATGTGGTGAGGTTTGAACATCAAGTGTAGTCTTGAACATTTTGTTGCACTGTGTACCAATGTGCTGTTACATAATGAGCACTGATACGTGTGTAATAAGAGTGCAGAGATGGAGGTCACAAGTGTTCTAAATAATGGAAGTGTAGCTGTACTAGCAACAAATGACTCTGGATAATAATTTTTTTTGGAGTACTTCACAACTTGTTTTATGATTTTTTTTACACTCCAGTTACACCAGTTCCATCCCATCCAGGCTAGTAGCAGGTAGCAGTACTGGTCTTACAAATAACTGACGCTGTATGTGCAGTTTTGAGCTCCTCATGATGGAGGGAAAAACTGTCTGAAACATGTACAGCGTCTTACAGAAATAAATAAATTGAGAAACACTGCATCTTGTTGGTTATACTCTGTGAATTTGTGCCTTACTTCACTTAATGTGTTGTGGAACAGTGAAGTATCACTGCAAAAACATTGTTGCTATACTACAAAATAAGCTCAGAGTGTTTATTAATATATCTAAATCAGAAACTGACTACTGTCATCAGCATTTTTAATATACAGTACATTATGTGACAAAATCTTCCATTCCACATATCCACATTACATATAACCTACACAGTTTTAAATATTGCTATAGCAATAAAAGAATACTGATTGTAATGAATGTTGTGGATACTCTGTATTCAGAGTCTCTACAATGCTAGCTGTCACAGGCATGAAATTAGTTCCTTTCCTAGACATTGTGAAATATGGTATGTTCTCAGGTGAAGAAGCATAAATAGTATAAGTCACAGTGTAACATCATTCCAAAAACACCAGTGATCAGGGAGTACTGTATACCATTTCACACTACTATGTCTTAACTTGCAAGTTTCTTCTTTTTAAAACCACAGTGCCACTGAAAAATGACAATGCTATAAATACAACTTTGAGATATTTATGAGTACTATTTTTCACATGAAATCTTCACTGTATATACGACATGGAAAATTTTTCAGTTCTTTTACCGAATACACGGGAATATTCCATGTTATGCTACTTACACCTGCATATCATTTAAAACAAGTTTACACACACAGATATGTGTATATAATTTCAAGTTATGTCCCAAGCTGTAATTGAATCATGCACTTCTGCGGTGACATGTCTGGTTTTGGTTGAAACCGAGTTAATGGCAAATTCAGCAATTTATTTACCCACACCTATTTCTTTTCATACAGTAACATTACATGCCTCTCAGTTATTGTGCATGATAGGACCATTTGAAATTTTTGTTGTTTTGGACACAGCACAAGACACTGACATAGGCTATTGTTACAGTAATCAGGCAGACCTCTGGAAGGAATCACCTCCAGAGTAAAGAATGTTGGTCGCACTTTACGGCAGAAAAGTGGCATTTATCAGCAAATGTGACTGTAAATTCTGAAAGGAAATACTGAATGTGACGGGCCAGATAAGATGACACCAAAATGGTATCACAAAATGAGCTTCATTGTACAGCAGAAAACATGAACTCTATAAAGGGTTAGTTGTTCCAGCTAGAACACGAAGTGGAGACTGCTGGCAAGTTTTAGGTCCTATTTGTATACAAGCTTCTCTGTTTTTATACAGGACGACAACCCTGTAATGCCTTTCTTGCTTACAGCTCTCACTTTTCTGTTCATCTAAGTCCACTGAAATAACTGTTACATATTCTCCCTCTTAGTATTTCTACTTAGATTACAAGAAAATGCTGTGACCAGGTCCTTCTTGGCAAGTTGAGCTCTGATAACTTTCATTCCTTTCAAGCAATAAATGTGCATGATGCATATCCGCAGGACAATGCAACCAGAATATATATATATATATATACATGTGTTTAAAAGCTAATATAAAAATTTACGCATTTTGAAAAATCACATGACTGTAAAAGAAAAATCAAAGTGTGCAACTTTATTGATGGTTTGTGAATTGACATATTTCACCTAGCCATAATGAACACACTAACAGTCCCCTAACTTATGTATGGGGTATATCAATGGCAAGGTGAACAGAAACATTAAGGAAACAGGAAATACTAGGAAACTCCCTCATTATGTACAAAAGAGATGGGAGAACTTTATGATGATATTTTTTCTGGTCTAATCTGGTCTAGACTGACTGTGGTGAATTGTTAGGTGAGTGTCATATGGGCAGAATAAACATTATTCACAACATACAAAAATACTTGCAGTTCATCTAGGGTTTCAAAAATTTCAATTCAACCAATACCATTTTTGGAATTTTCTTCACATAGTATTCATTATTATTATTCATGTTATTCATTAAGCTATGCATCACTTATTCATTAAACTATACTGGATTATGATTGACTGCACTACAACTTAAATTATAAAAACCTCTGTAACTCAGTCATGCAAATAAATCAGCCTCTAATGGGAAATAATTGCAGTAATTTTATGTGCAGTACAGAAAAATGATACTAAATCATATGCTGTTGGCCTGAACTAGACACAGCTGACAGAAAATGTATCACACTTTATTTAATCATAACGTAAGATGACTTATAAGTCACATAACCATTGTGGTTATTTTTTAATTTTTATCTCACAATTAGCTGTTCATGTCGTGTTGTTCCACAAGTGACTGGTTATATTAAATGCAATTGTTTTGAATAAAATCTACAGCAACAGAAAAATTCCACAAATTTATGTCAAACTGCTTAATTCTGCACAAAATACATTTATTAGAGATCAATCTGTAAGTTAACTGGAAGACAAGGGGGGATAGCTTCATGCAGTTTCCCACTACTAACTTTTGGAAGTAGATATCCAGTATGAATGAGACCACACAGAAGTGGAAATATCCTCCAATTCTACCTACATATGAAACCTTAATTCTCACTTACATTTGCTCAAAAGATAAAACTAATACTGCTTCTTGTGCATAAATGCTTTTAACATCTGCCTCTTTTCATTTCTGTCTAGGACAGTAACTTTAAAAGCACCATATACTGGAAACGTGCTTGAATAGATACTTACAAACAGCAAGTAGTAGGCTATGTGTTTCACCAAAATTGTATGATTTTATTGAAGATTATTTCCACAAATTTCTGAGCATATTGTATGTATGTATATATATATATATATACACACACACACACACATAAACACGTGCATGACTAGGCTTGCTTGGAAACTATGCATTAAGAATGGTCAAATATGACATAATTATTTTCATACTTAAGATTTTTATATTTATTAATATAATTAATGTAAATGAGCCATCAGATTACAAGAAATAAACATTCCACTTCTCAATCAAGCTAGCCATCACCTAGTTTATTTACTTAATTTAATTGTCACTAACAATCTGAAAATATTATTTAACTTTGGTACTTTGTCCAAAATTAAATTCTGCCATTTTAATCACATATACATATCACAATTTGATAAACTATATACAAGCAGTAAATTTTTAATAGGCTGCAACATGCCATACTTTCTATCACTTTACAGTTCCTCTTGGAAGAAAAGACAAGGAAATCTATTAACTTGTCTTCCTTCTTTTGGTTCACCAATATCACTGTCATCTAATTTCAGGAGACAGGTCTCAATTGTTGTTCAAATACATAATTCATTATTTTGGTTACAAACAAATGATCCTAAATCTCTGTATTTTCTATTTATTACGATTAGTTGGTGCTACATATTCCTTCCCCCCATTCCGTTCCCATTCTTTGTTAAACTCATATTCCAATATTTCAGCACCACGTTTCCTTGTCAGTCCAGTCTCATCAAGACTCAGTTCACACATCTGCATGTCATCAACACCTGCAACATACATGGTATAAGGGAAGTATAAATACAACTCCACTTATTCTTAATCCCAGCATTCTACAGAGGTGAGTAAAAGCAGTCCCATTACAGGCCTGGACAGGTCCTGAGGGGTCCAAGAGTTTGAGGCCAAATAGGCCTAAATTAATCTGCACAATTTCCTTGTGTACAATTTTTTTCTGTGCACAAGGTAATAATATTTGTTTAAAATGAAAATTTATATCATGTCACGTTTCTAATGTGTGACAACTCACAGTTTGTGATAAAAGATTGAGCTGTAACTGAAAAGGGGTACACTACACCTTGTTCTAAGAATATGGATATGTTGGCTGAAAAAGTTAAAAAGTGCTGCTATGCTATGGGGCATATTACACAAAAAGTCATATTTTCATTTGTTTGGCTTTTGCACTAACAAATTATTTATTAGGTAGTGACGGTAATCTCCATCGGGAAAACCAGGTTGTAGATACACTGTTGGAAATAAACACTGTAAGTTGTAAAAACAATTTTAGTGCTGACAAACTGACTTCTGGACTCAGTGTTTTACTGCAGCAGTTTATTCACCCTCAAAATGACCAATACAGCCCCTGCTAGGGGATCGAAAGTTTTGAAAGTTTTAAATTCACCCTGGTGAATCTTCCATAAGCTCTTTATTTTGTGCACAAAATTTGTAAGTGTACTTGACACTGAACAACTGCAAAACCATGCATTTATTTTGAATAAATTGTTTTGATTTTAAGGCAATTTGGTGATGGTGGTGGTGGTGGTGGTGGTGGTGGTGTAGGCAAAGCCAGAATGAAAATGAAGCAGTAAAAGCATTTATGACTGAAATATCTGGCAAAAACTGATCTGACACCACCAGACAGCTGTTGTACACATTGTAGGCAAAAAGGTCAATAAAATGTTTTCCCATGACTGTGTAGTTACAGCAAATGTCAAATAAAAAATATCACAGAATGAAGATAAATTAAACCAATTATGTATTGCGAAGTATATGAAAGTTCACAGTAGTGTCTTTGGCACCCTTGACAATGAATTTCAAAAGTATATCAGGCATGTTGAGTGAATTGCTCACCAGCTACAAGAAGGACGGCAGATTTTTCAGGGTGTAGCTCCATCTGTCGTGCTACATATTGCCCATCAAAATGGGCATACCACCAGCCTCGATTGCTGCCTGCTGCAGAGTCATTTCCTCCTGCTAAACTATTAGTCTTTGCTCCACGTACAAAAGGAATACGAAAATACCGTTGTGAACTTGCGTTTACCAGAGCCTTAATAGGTGCACGTGGAACTCGAGCAGCTGGAATTAATAAATTAGAGTTCTGTAATTAGTTTAAGGGGAGATAGATTAAGTGGTATCAGCAATGAGCTGAACAGAAAACAGAAACACCCAACAAAGCTTACATTAGAAAAACCCTAAAATTCGTTAAATAGTGGTGTGTCTCATTAAGCATTTGAATACTAAAATGAATCCATATTATACGGGGCATTTCATAATGTTCTCCATGATTACAAATATTTATAACAAGAAAACTAAAGGACCTACCTGAATGGAATTGTTAACAGCCACAGGAAAACTGAAAAAGTTTTTTTTTTTGACAACTAAAGATGTTTGATGTGTGCACCATGGGTGATATGGCATGCACTGGTATGATATTCAAGTTCTTGCCACACGTCAACGAGTGCATCGATATACTTCACTGCGGCAATGATCCGTGTTTTTAGGTCAGTGAGATCACATGGCAATGGTGGGATGAATACCTTTGCATACTTTGCACGAAATGCACTTTACACAGTAACCACAGAGTTACTCGTGTGATATTCCACCACACAAAAGGACTTCTTACTCGGAGCGGTCATTTTCGCACTACATACACTCACATTGCCTAGTGGCAGAAATGTGAACTACGATGACAAACAACTTAGTGGGAAAAAAATTTTGAGTTCTTGCTTCTATCTGTACTTCTTCTTCTTCCTCAGCTCTACAACTCTTTGTGAGTTTTGGCTTGCTCAATTATTCCTCTCCATGATTTCCTTTCCTGCGCTTTCTGTTTCCAATTATTTACTCCCATTTTCCTCAAATCGTCTCTCACGTCATCATCCCATCTTAATCTTGGCCTTCCTGCTTCTATCTGTACAGGTTTCATAAATACCTGCCCTATGGCTTTCTTATAATAAATTTTTGTAATCCCAGAGTACATTATAAAACGCCCTGTATGTACGAAAACTCAGTTTGTACCTCACAACAACATTTTCTACTTACCTTGGAAAATGAAATAGTGAATGCTGTATAGGCAAATTGTCAGCACTGTACAAAACACATAAATACACAGTGCACACAAAATGCTCGATTCTTGGTTTTAAGTCTGGTGGGACATATATTAACCACTGTAGGTTAAAGAGTTCCACAAAGAGTCAAGAATAATTTCTACGCTTTTCATTTCATTGCAGCCAGCCTTATAAGCTCTGGACTAAATTGTGATTTGCTGAGTGTTATGAAATACCTAGTTTGTGAGGCTGCCAGTAGGAGCATCAACACTGACGCTTGACAGCTGGATTTTAATTAGGTACTGGAATACATTTTTCACACATTCTCTGTCCACCTGGTTCTATAAATACTGTCTCATCAGTCTTCAAACATCAAAGTAAGAATGTATGAAATTCATGCCAAGGTGCTAATTGCACAGCAACAAGGCAACTATCAAGTCATCTTATTTCTATACTGTTAAGTCATCCTGTAACTTAACAGAAATTATTATTATTATTAATAAATGGTAAAAAATTTAATGGGATGGAAGTTAAAATAAAATATTTCATGCATACCAGCATCCAAAACTGAACGAGGAGCCCGTTCATTTTCATCCATGGTGGTTCTCTTTTTATTCTTAGCCTTCCAAGCATGATAAACTTTTAACCGACGATGAAATTCAATTCTGCATGCCTAAGAATAAATAACACATTAACCTGTACTGTATTACAAGAATAAATAACTGAACATAAAGCTGTATTACATGGAACACATTTAAACCACATACAATATGTCAATGGCAGCCAGATTTAATGTGGCGATTTTAATCAGTAATGATAATAATAATAATAATAATAATGAAGAAATGTATATCTCTTTGGCACTATTTATTTCTGCTAAAATGTTCTAGTAAAAATTATCTGAAAGAAATTACACTGCCAACTGTACAGTGTTTGCAGAGTACCTGAAATTGAAACATTATGTTTTCAAAAAAGTATACAGATACCTCTAAACACACCAAAATATTACATAAATAAGTCCAGATGTACAGTATTCCACTTTGTATCTACTACTTTCATTTTCATACTTTGATAAAACTTTAATCATAAGTTTGCCATTGTATGATAAATTGCAAAATATGAGTTGATATACATCAAGGCTTCTCAATTTCACCACATAAATTTGGCAACTGCTTCCTTCTTACTGGCTGACCACATATAATACCTTAGGTATGATGCTGCAGCTGGCCTCTGCACGATGTGTTGTGCTTCAAGTCAGATTTTTTGGACAGCTTGTGAATTTAGTCTTTTTCTTGGTATGAAATGAGGATTTACCTTATTACATTTATTTCCAACAGATTTTGAATGAAAGTCAGAAAAGTTTCACTGGCTTATCCCTTTACCACAAGATAAAAGAATTCTGTAGTTATTTGTTACAGTTACATCCACCAAATAAAAAAATCACTCTTTATCCATTCCCACATTCTCAGAATAAAGAAATAGCTGTTGGTCAACTGCCCCTTTGTGTCAACTGCAGACAACAATAGTGACAAGTTTTTGCAGTTACCATGCCAAAAACCTGCTTTCTCCTGGTGGTTTAAACTTATTCATCTACATATACATACCTCACTTACATTTCTATGCCAATGGTGCTAAATTATCTCCCACTCCATTATAGTTTGAGTGTCTGTCAAAGACCCTAATCATCCCATTAATTATTCTATCTGACAGTTTCATGACTATACCTGTGTGTAGATCATCAAACAAGTCTAAGAATGAGAAGATACAGATTTGTGACCTACCATTTTATCTCACTTAGGGAGGCTTTTCAGTATCACGTGTTTCAATTTCATTGTCTGTTTTGCCTCTTGCTTGTCCATTCCTTGGCGCACACTGTAAATATAGCCAGTGATACTTCACGGTCTGTAAATCTGTACAGCAAACTGTTATGCTTCTTACACATTTTCTGCTTCACTGTATTCTCCCCCAGAAGAGGACAGTAATTTTGTCCAAAGATAAATAATCAGGCAGTCTGTGACACTGTGAAAGGGTATTATTCAGCCTGTTAGATGACTATTTTAAAAGAGTATGTCAAGTCCTTGTCAGTCTGCTCGGGTTGAATCACACTGTCGTATAACGTAGGAAACTCATATATAAATAAATCAGTTACAGTTTTTCTTATTACCATAAAATGGAGCAGAGGACTATTCAGTGTGTTGCAATGTTATATTTGGCATAGCATATTGTGTAGAGTCACCAGAGTGTGTAGCCACAGACACAAGTGTTTAAACACTGGATGTATTTCTTATTATTGGTCTCTGTTTTACCAACAGTTCGATCACTTCCATTCGGTGGGGAATCGGGGAACTGGTGCAGAATTTTTTGTCCAAATGAAGGTACCTCTTGTACCTCTGTCAAGTAAGACCTTCAGTTTAAGGACACTGTGGTCTGTGCCAGAGTCTGCCTTGGCTTCCACTACAGTCATCACCTGCTGCTGCTCTCTCTTCATTATGCTCATTTTCACCACCAGAAGAGATTCATTCTTCAGAGTGCTTCTCCAAAATAAACTCCTGTTCAATATCCTTTCCAGTCCTTGAAATTTGTGCTATTGTGATGAGGAGAAAAATGCATATCCTACTGACAGTAATCCTAGTATTTTATACTGTCCTTCTCTATATTATTAGAACAAGACCTAGGCAGGTCATTGTCTCTATTGGTGGTTTAACAACCCCTTAACTAAGTACAATCACATGAGAATATTTTTATTTCTGTTAGTCACTTTTACACTAGTGCAATATCAATAGTTGGCCAGTGTTTGTGTTTGACATTTGTGATGGTGGACTACCCCCTAATCCCTTCATCCTCACTCCTGCTCTTCATCTCTGAACTATAAAATTATGAAAATCTCCTTTTATATAAGGAATATTTGGTGCAAAATAATCTAATAAAAAGGCTAAGCAAGTGGGAAGTTTCCCAACAGAGTGTCCTAGACTGATACTTCCCAGTTTTTTAGGTTAGACTCACCTCCAGCAACTCAATATCACATGATGTATTGATTGTATCACGTAATTCAGAGTATTTCCATTTGGACAAGTCATACTTCTGTTTCCCCTGTGCTGCCTGCACAGATCTTACCAATTCTGACCTGAAACACCATTCATATCATGTACCTTACTTCATAATACCTGTACATGCAAATAACATACAATAAACTGATTTCTCAAGTCTACAAAGTAATTATCAGTCTACAGTAATTTAGTAAAAATTTTCTTGAACAATTATCGGAATACAGTGTTACATACATGGCATTAAAAATCTGATATTTATCAACGTGTCTATAAAACACATCAATAATCTCTTACCATATCTATATAACAGTCAATGAAAACAAGTTACAAAATAAAAATACATGGAAATCTCATAACATTTTCAGTTTTGTTTCTTCTTGCGTTATTTAGTGAACAATAGAGAGAAATATATTCCATAAAGATTCAAGTCTTCTGGGATAATACACCATGTTGATCAGTAAATAGTTACCAATGCATCAAAGGATAACAGAGTTTTACTTTTGAAATTTAAGCAGTCTGTTTTTCTTTGACCACTTGTCTCCTAAGTATGAAGGCACTTGATCCTTCAGAACATTGGTAAGTAGTTACCAGTTATAAATATATCTTGTCAGTCAATAACACAACACTTTATTTAATATACAATAAAAATAGTATATTGTCAGGACAACGTGTTTTGACCTTTATTGGGTCACCTTCAGACCCTCTGAGAAAACAGACCCAAGAGCTATTTATATTTCAATGCATTGTGGGAACCCAAATGCTTACAGATTGTGTTATATGAATGTGAAATACATAAGTGTGTATATATTGGAATCTGTGTGGCAGTCTCTGAATTAAAAGGTTAAAAATTATCGGAGATGGTGGTAAATTAAAACCAATTTTGTATAAAAGACTGTATTAAAACTTGGTTTTAATTTTTAGTTTTTAAAATGTGAATTTTTATAAGGCATGTCCTTCATTTGTCGGTGGTATGAGGAACTGATGCTTTATCTCTCTTCGATGGCGAGAAGACAAGGTGATATTTTCCTTCCCATGAGATTAGTTGTTTCTTGGTGGCAATGTCATGTGTTCTTGCAGACTAAATGATCTATGTCAATCTCTGTAATATTGAGTATGGGCCCAATATAATAACTGATAGATGGCTTATTTGGGAAATGGACAATTTTAATTTCTGTTTACTTTTGTATGGATGGGTTGGGTTCATTGTCCTGTATTCAGTGAATAGGATATTGTTTCATAGCATTGTATTGATTTTTTGTAGACCTTGGTGGTGGAGGTGAATGACTTGACGTATGTTATATATTCACTTTATTATATATACTTCAGTCAACACAACTATATAATAAAAGCATAGGTTAAAGCAACATGTTTCGACTTAAAAAGTCATCGTCAGGCTAAGCTAAGAATCATGGAGTTCTTTACAATGTGGCTGCATACATTTGGGATCCCAGATGGCTCACAATGTGTGCTGTGATTCGTACCATGTATATAACATGACATATCTATTTTACTATTGTAATTATATTGGGGTCAAGTATGTGACGTGTGCTATTTCCTGGGGCTGTTGTTCACTGATTGGGCTTCTGGTTGTTATGTCCATTGTGGTTGTATTGGCTCTCCTGCTTTTTAGTTTTCTGGTGGATGGGGTGGAGGGGGGGAGTGTGCCTGTCCACTTGTTCTTTGAGGTCTGTTACTGCTTCCTGTTTTGGATCGGTTGCATCTTTCTAGTTAGTTTTTCTGTGAGATAGTTGCCAGCTTCTTCGTGCAGTAGTGGGTGGGCTTCTGTCCCTGTGCAACTTTCCCTTCCTGTGGGGGTGAATGGCTTCCCACATAACAACCAGAAGCCCAATCAGTGAACAACGGCCCCAGGAAATAGCACATGTCACATACTTGACACCAATATAATTACAATAGTATAATAGATATAAGTCATGTTATATACATGGTACGAATCACAGCACACATTGTGAGCCATCTGCGATCCAAAATGTGTGCAGCCACATTGTAAAGAACTCAATGGTTCTTAGCTTAGCCTGACGATGACTTTTTAAGTTGAAATATGTTGCTTTAACCTATGCTTTTATTATATAGTTGTGTTGACTGAAATATACCGTATATAATGAAGTGAATATATAGAATCAATACACAACGGGATGACTTCATTCAAATTGAAGTATGTTGTTCGGTACTAACTTGTATCACTGTGAACTGGAGTGGTGATCTCTTGTGACTGAAACTGGTTGTCTGCTCTGAGAATAGGCATTGGGTAGCCCTCTGTGGTGGTTGTAACGAACTATAGTATCAAATATAATGTTTTGTTTTATCGTAAGTTTATCGCTCATTTGGTTGTTCAGTTTTGTTTCACAGAAGATCTAATATTTCTCTAGGGTGTCCATCATTTTCCCTTTACTGGTTATATGAACAATATCCATGATATCTTCCATTCGTCCAATGTTGTGTCCATTGTCTATTAGGTGTTGGGCAAATCTAGATTTTCTGTTTCTGTATTTGAAATCACGGAGGTGTTCTTAGAATTGTACTTTAAGGGATCTTCCTGTTTGGCCGACATACTTCATATTACATGTTGGGCAGGTTGTTTGATATATCCTGCATTTTTTGTATTTGCATTTGGACTGTTGATGCCTGGTTGTTAGGAGTTTCCTGATAGTATTTCTCAGAGGGTCTGAAGATGACCTAATAAATGTTGAAACATGTCGCCCTGACAATACACTATTTTTATTGTATATAAAATTAAGTGATGTGTTATTGACTGACAAGTTGTATTTATATGTTAAAACACTTCAGGATGGAAAACATTAAAGTTACCAGTTAGCATGGTGTATCGCTCCAGGAAGCTTGAATCTTAAGCAGTAACACAAACATTCCCACGTATCACAAATATATTCCATCCTGGTACCTTTATCAATTCCACATAAAATATCTTTTATGGCAGTATACTACTTCCCCTTTGCAAACACACTGATTAATGAACATCAGTAACAAAATAATAGACATGTTGGATAAGTGACACAAAATGTGCCAAGTGCTAGTCATTCAACCTCCAAGAAAAATGCTGTTAGCTATTCTGAAATATTTGCAAATTCACAGGAGTTACATTTAATTTCAAAGTTGAACTACTGAAATACTAGGAGTATTCATATCAGCAAATTCCAACAGCAGGTGAGGCATGTATTCAGAATCACATCATTACTGCACAAGGACATACCAAGCAATAACATGCACACCAAAGATTATGCAACACTATTATACACAGGCATCTAGAAACATCCATTCCAAAGAGCCATCTCATGTGTTGTTATCTATTATTTACACTAAGCATCACGGTGCAGTGGTTAACACTTCAACTGTACATTCAGCAGAAATCATTCCCAATCTTGGACAGTGAACTGGATATTTTAGCTGATGGTTTTGTGATTTTCCTCAGTCTCTTAAGGTGAGAATTATGATACTACTTTCAACTAATTCATAACTGCTTCATTCTAGTCTCACTCATTATTTCTAACGTCAATGCAACTGAAAAAGTGCCAAAGAAACCCAAGATTTGTTGATTAGTGATATTTAACACTGACTTTTCATAAATTTATATACTTATAATAAGGAAAGAGTAATATTTCCAAGTAAAAACAAGTACGAAAAGCCATTTTATTTTTTCAGGTCAAATGTGTAGAAACTTTAACTGAAGACTGTAAGCATTCAGCTCATCCTTCCATAGCTGACAACACTGAAAACATGGAGAAATTTTGTAAAATTGTGAACATTTACTGACAAAGTGCCACTTCAAAGATTGCACATAGGTTAGGCTTCCTATATAGATAAAGACCACAAATTCTTTTGGAGGATTTAAATGTGAAGGATATATCTGCAGACTCAGTGCCTTGGTTGCTCACTGGTGACTGTAAACAGCAGGAATGAAATCTGACACAAGTCCAAGAGGTCAAACATATACAATTATTAGATTTGGTTTACTTACGATCCATATTCAGCATGCAGGATAGAGATTCAACTTCCACACATGTTGCATATAGCATAGTATGGGTTACTGGGAATACATTTTGCCTTTAGCCAACAACTAATATTTTCACTACTCAATAATGAAGTAAGTGTTCAAAGAAGAAAAAATATTAATGCCAAAATATACCATAAACCAAATATGAAAATATCTTCACATGCTGGTATATGTGTTTAAAGTTGGAAAACATTACATGCATAATTATAGAAGAGGAAATGTTATCACTCTTAATCTTATACACACTAGTTTTATGAAAAGTCACTTTGACACAGAGAAAACATACAGGTTAACTGTTTGGTAGTTTATATCCTATGTCATGAATTCCAGGGTCTATAGTGAATGTCCATTCTAGTCAATCTTATTCAGCTCCATTATTTAATTAATTTTCAATTGTATTCATTACCCAACACACTCAACATATATGTTAAGTTAAACAGTGATTCTGAAGCGCACAGCACAATTTAAGACTGTGTTCTCTGCACACAAAACAAATAAGACATCTATGTATGGAGCAGTTCTTGAATGTCTCATATTTCAAGAACAGTGGGATATGTTAATTACTCACTACACAGCATAATGTCACAGAAGAACAGAATTCCTTTAACACCAACACAGTTGAAACCTCAAATCCCACACGATACAGGAACTGCCTCACGAGAACCTGCCAAATCAGCCAAATGGGCAGCATGTTCTGTTCCTGTAAACCCACATGTGGGTCTCATTATATTCAACAAAATTATGTACGACTCTGTCTTTCAGCTCAGGTGACTGGGCTCCCATCTTGTCCTCCTCATTTGGCTAGTACAGATTCTATGTTCCTCTTGTACTAAGGCACAAATCACAAGTAGAAAATTTTTTGTACAGAATTCAGCATTTGGACATGTGCCCTGATATATATGACATGACACAACTTCATTGCTCTGTGCAGGGTTAACACATGATGTACTGATCAGCCAGTTCCATAAAAATGTATTCACTGACCATGTTTACATCTTATTGTATACTGAACATCATCATTTTCAGGTAATAGAGTGGAGGATCTCGTGGACAGAGCCTTCCTCTGCAGGTAAGTGCCATGCACTCACTTGATGCTTTTCATAAAGGTCATGGCTCAAAAACATTAAGCAACCAAGAAATCATGTTCTGTGTACATATGTACACAGAACATATGCCCTACTGTGTTGCCTTAGATTTCAGAAAACTTGCATTTAATAGGTATTTATAAGTTTATATTACTCTTGTATCATAAACATTACGAATGACAGACAATCTTTGCTCTTTATATATGAACAAACATTTTAGGTTGTTTTAATTTTAATATTACATATTCAGAGCTTAAAAATCCATCCAGTATGTATCTTTGGTTATGTTTTTCACACTGATTTCATTCAACTACCTCAAATTTTTGGTTTCATAGTTGAAGCCTGGTTTACAGGTTAATATGGGCAAAGAAACCATGCACAGGAGAAAACTAAATTATATTATTCTTGTTCGATGTAAGTTACATTTAATGGGTCTACTGGTAAACATTAGTTTATGCAGTCTTCCCCTTCTTTGGCTTTCCTACAGGGATGGAGACAGCCTATCTATTAGAAAATCTGTAAATTTTTACTTCTGTCTACTTGGAGTTTCTGTAACTTTTTCAGTCAAAAATTGTCAAATGAGTGATCACACTTTCTCTGTTCCCAACGTGAAGATAAAAGTACCATAACATTTACTAATGTGTCCATAACCACACTAGTCAGGCAATTCTACAATCCCAAGATGCTAATATATTCCAAATAGTGCTTGATGTGCAAAAATACCTGTTGAGCTTATTGGGCGGCGAGCTCCTGATCTCTGTGCAGGCTGACCTACTGACGGGAAACAAGCACAGAAGACATTGGCCCAAGTAACAGTGGGGCAAATGTACACTAAAACTAACCTCTCTCCCTAACACCATACACACAGTAAATCAGTTACTGTTTACAGACATCCAATGGAAGTTCCCCTGAAGTCATTTTCACAAAACTGAAATGCCTTGAAGTGTATGCAACTACAGTAATAATTTTAATTTTGCTAGTGAAAATAGTGCACTATGCTTTTTCCCTAAAAATATACAAAATATTCACCTTAGGAACACATGCAAAGACCTTTGTACATAAACAAACAATCACATCTTAAGGCAATACATTCCCATTATATTGACATTCAAATAAAACCAACAAGTGAGCTGTCAATTTTTTTTATTCATTCATTCATTCATTCATTCACTTTATTTTCTGTATATCCATATACAGATAAAGTACCAAGGATGTGGAAACTGTCAAAGTAGCTGTATAAATATCTGTTAAAAATACAGATGTCAAATGCTTAAATACAATTATAATATAATGGTGATATAGTTATTAACAATTATAACATCAGAACAATTATATTTAAGATGTGTGAGTTGTTACTAGTATCGTACACTATTAACAGGGTTAAAATACAATACAACATATATTGTAACAATATCAACAACTGCATGTTTCAGTCACATTAATAGCCATCATCAGGGCGTACAGAAGAAAATGAAAATTTTTGTCATACAGCTGCAAAATGTTTTAAGAATCTTAAAATTTACAAAAATTTCATTTGAAAAATTAGTATAAAATATGTAGTAAAAAATGAAATAGGCTGTATATACATTTAAATAGCATGTACATGTAAGGCAATACAGTGCATCCATGTGTGATGTAGGTTACAAACACACATCTTCGTAAAATTATATATCTATGTAAGAAATTAATAGGTAGGCTGTCTGTCAGGTGGTATAATTAGATATGAAATGTCTGTGTTTTATATTCAGGATCTGGCACCGGACTAATTATAGTGTATCTCCGAAGTCTTTGAGCCCTCAAGACTTTGGGAATACACAATGCAGTAAACCATATCTTGCAAGATTATACATAGAACATCTCAGTAAGCAAACAATACCATGACAGTAAAATACAGAAGAACGTGGCTCATCTCTAAACTTGCATTTTTTATCTTTTCTTTACACAGCTAAATGTCTAAAAATTGACCTCATAATTACATAACCTTCATGAGTTTTGTACTAACTCAAATTTTCCAAAATATTACCAACTACAAAGGTCATTGCAGGACCCCGAATAACAAAATATACATACAACATTGTCTCTAATTGTACTACCTTCAGGAGCTCCTACAAATTAATCTTTTAATTAGGTATGCAATTTTACTTAGATATATGTTTTTGACTCACATCACACACAGTTGCACTGTACTGTATTCATGTGCATGCTTTTTAAATGTATATACAGCCAATTTTATATTAGGCTACATATTTTATGTTAATTTTGTGAATGGATTCATTGTAAAGTTTGAGATTTCTTTTTACATTTCGCAGATGCGTGACAAAACTTTTCACTCTCTTCGTTACAGCCTGTTGATGGGTATTACTGTGGTTGGAACATGTAGCTGTTGGTAGTGTTAAAATATGTGTTGTACTGACAGATTATTTGCTGGTTTTATTAAACAATCACAGGTTTTACATATCCTCCCCAAAACACATCACATGATCAACACACAAGCAGACATACTGTATTTGTATGTAAGCTCTTACTCCATTTTCCCATTACTTTCATTACATCAGTCTCCAAATTTAACACCATGTACATAGTACAGTGCAGAACATGGATATACAGATAATATATGTACTGCAAATTCATGCCTTTTACTTTTGTATACATATTGTGTTTCTGATTTATTTAATAAGGTTTACTATTATACAAAGAAACATGAAATACATGAATGGATCACACAAATCTCTCCCATTCCTCTACTGAACTGTTAGATTCCAGAATTCAATTTTTAACAAATGTCTGTTAATCCACAAAATTCAGCAAATGCGTTCTCTCAAAATGATACCAAGATTCAGAAACAGAAGAGGATGTGATAGGGAAATGTGTGGACTAAAAAAAAAAAAAAAAAACGCCCCACCAAGAAAAAAAAAAACCAAAAAAAAATTTAGCACATACAAAAAAAAAAAATTGCTTCTAAAGGAAAAAACAAATAACCACAAAAATTTTAAATATACAATCCAACAAAAAATCA
>Ga0123352_10002445_pt1 | contig 25858 bp, 19 predicted proteins | sample TergutLab28metaG_FD_89700 | JGI IMG/M metagenome (GOLD analysis project Ga0123352, IMG submission 89700) | Labiotermes labralis P1 segment gut microbial communities from Petit-Saut dam, French Guiana - Lab288 P1 | ecosystem: Host-associated > Arthropoda: Insects > Digestive system > Gut ...
GATAGGCTGCAGGTGTAAGTGCGGTAACGTATTCAGCTGAGCAGTACTAATTGACCGAGGGCTTGTCCTTACTATTTCTATCTTTTCTTCTATATCTTTCTTCTTCCTTATTTTGTTTTCGTGGTGATGAGTATGTTATACTATCTTTAAGGGGCTGTCTTATGACAGCCCCTTAAAGATAGTTTTTATAATTGAGGAGCTAGCAGAAGGCGTAGAGAAGATGGACTTGCTGAGGAGGATATAGAGTATGGCTTTTCTTGAATGGCTTTATTTGCATAACGTAATCATAAGTTTATTGTTAAGTCCGATATTAAGTTTAATCTTGTTTGGTATTTCTTTTTTTTTCACAAAGAGGCAGAAACCAAAATTTTTTACGAGAAGCAGAGCAATTATCACAAACTTAAAATCAGAATTTGGGGAACTTAAAGTCTTTTACAAGGATATTCAGATAACTAATCTAACCGAAACTCACGTTTTCTTATGGAATGCTGGACGTAAATCAATAAGAACAAATGATTTGCTGAAAGCTACGCCTATTGTTATAAGCATTCCTTCTGATATTAAAACCTATCGCATATCCTACGTTTCTACTCCTGATTTAGGAAAGACCATTCAATTTTTTAAGAGCCAACAGGGAGGATATGAATTGTCATTTGATGCCATGCAAAAACATGACGGCATTTGCATTAGAGTTTTGCATTCGGGCAATGAAGAAAATTCAATATCAGTTAATGGGAAGTTAGATGGGAGAATAAAAGTGAAAGAAGCAACAAAACCATCATCTGACCCTGATGACACCAGTTTCATAAACAAGACTCTATGTAATATTACGCTTTCCCTAATCCTTCTATGTGCGTCAATAGCAGTTGCTATTTACGCAAGCATAAATAGATTAAGCCTTGAGCTGCTACCGAGAGTTCATCATTTTAGTTTAAGCCCTTTTATGAGTGGGGTTGAGGCTAATGAGTATAGTAGTTTCCTCTTAATTTCCATCGTATTATTGTTTTTCGCAATAATGATATTTTTCAATGCCTCAAACAGCATTCCAAATAAGCTCATATATTTGGCTCAGAAACACGACGAATATTTATCTTTATTTGATTTGGGACAAGATTTCCACGAACAGGATAGTGCAAAATAAGTATTTCTAAACCTGCAGGGCAGTCCATTGCCATATTCGTTACTGCCTCTTTGGCTGGTCGTTCGCTTTGCGAACTGCTCGCCTATGCAACCTAGATGAGAGCAGTAAGGGTCAGCAAAGTAGGTTTGATTTGTAAATCTCTTTCGATATTCATAAAGCAAGCAAACTCGCCTCCTCGGTCTGTGGTTGCCGTGATGAAAGACCCCTTTGGCAGGCTTACATATGTTTGCTTGATGGCTTGCTCCATAGAGCAAGCGGTGCGGTCAGGCATCTTGGCTGCGGTGTATAATCTTGTCTTGCGTTCGATAAAGGTTGCAAAGCACGCACCTTTTGTTTTACCTGATACAACCGTGTCCAACTCCCAATGACCAAAGGTTTTCCTTGAATAAACCTCTTTTGGTCTTTTGCGGATGGATGTGCCTTTTGAATATAGCACAAGGTTTTTGCAAGTGCGTTTTTTACCCTTACGACGCAAGTTGACCATGGTAACACCGTCTATTTTGTTATCATATATCCAATGATAGATGGTTTTGAAACTGAGTTTGCCTTTTGCTACTGTATTGGCTATCTGTTCTGGTGACCATGTAGCCAAAAGCTTTTCTTTAACCAATAAGCAAAGTGCTTTGCTGTATTTACCCTTGGGCTTGCTTGCCATTCTTTTAGATGCATATCAGAGTGGGCTGCCAAGGCTTCGTAGGGCTTGTTATTGGATAACCATGTTAATTCTCTTGCTATAATGCTATGATGCCGATTAATACGCCTACCAATTGCACGGGTTGAAAAGCCTAATTATTAAGCATCTCTATATTTTCTCACTCACATATGCTAAAATGGTGGTAGTAGCTCATAATTGCCTCCTCATGTGAATGTTGTTCTTGTCAAACTCTATTCTACATGTTTTTGGTGTTATGGGCTGCTTTTTCTTAGGTGTCGCACTTGATTATACAATGTGGCATTTCACTATAACATACCACATTTTTCCATAACACGTCCGGAGGTTTCGTTACCGGAGGAATTCTCTGCCTCGACGCGGTTTAGCTCAAGTTTATCAAAGCAAAACTTGATATATGCTGCGATGCTTCGCTCATTAGACCTTTGCCCGGTAGTTGCTTAAGGTCATGACCTACATTGACGCTTTTTCCTTGGGGATTTTCATATGCTTTGAATATAGTACTTCATTATAATTTTCAACCATAACTGGATCCTTCCTAAGCCTTAGTATCGAAGCGATAGTCTGAAAGTTTATATTTTACCGAGCGTTCATCAGGCTCTTTTTGGAGCAGATTAAAAGGAGTGTCCAAACCTGTGGTGCTTAAGGCTATGAGTTTTAAGTTCGCGCTATCCATAAGCTCCATAAGCTCTGCGGTGTGTTCTTTTATTAAATTAGAGATATTTGGATTCTCAAGGCGAAATTGGAGGTTGAGCCGGTTGTCTTCTTTTTGAATATAGGCTTCAACCCTTCCGATACTTACTGTGTTAAGCCCAATAAGAGCGGTTTTCGCGCCGCTTTTCGAAGTTTTCCCTCGTCCATCCTTGAAAATATACAGCTCGCCCTCGGTTTGACCTATTGGGGTATTTAATGGGATAGGTACATAAACGCAGGTTTTAAGCTGGTCAATAAAAGATAAGTTGTTATTTATATTTTCCAAGGCACGACTTAGTGCGGCAGGAATATCATCGGAGGAATTAGAATTATTGGCTATTTTTAAGGCTTCCTCCGTTTTGAATTTTAAATTATTCAGAGCTTCTTCAAGAGCCTGTGGGGAGTTTTCTTGTGGAGTAAGGCGAAGACTCTCAAAAGCGCGAATAAGTTCCGGCACAGTTACGGGAGGTCTGTTTGAGGAGATTGTTGTGGAGGATAAATCCACAAATTCAGCCATATTGCCGGAAATGCCAGCAATATGAGTAAGTTCCGGCATTTCCTTAAAAAGCTGGGTTATAAGCTCTTTTGCCGCGCTTTCTGTAAGAGGCTGAGAGGAGTTTGAAAATTTTGCAATCTCGGTTGTTACTGCTTGAAAGTCAATCCCACCTCCCGGTAAAGGAGGGCGTGCCAAAATTTCCGAAAGCCCTTTAATAAGTTCCCCGCGGGTATCAGGAGGCAGCGATAAAATCTCTCGAAGCTGGCTGTTTATAATAGGCGGCACATCTCCTTGGGATGCTAAGGGGGCAGCTAGAGGAGTTCCTGTGATTACAGGAGGTGCTGCTTCACTTGAAAGAAGTGCATTACCTTGCCCGCCTGGCAAACTATCCGTAAAAATCCGCATGATTTGTTCAATTGCAGGAGTGTGCGGCGCATTTATCAAAGTTTCTTGCACAATTGTCAGATTCTTTGAAACATTTCCCGCCTCTCCTAAAAAAGCCTGAAATTTTTCAACACTCTCTAAATTTGCCGGCAGGTCATTTTTTATGGTAAAGATGGCTTTATCCAGATTTCCGCTGTTTTCTCCTCCCGTGAGAAGATTAAACAGCTTTAGGGCTTGGTTTAGTTTGAGAAAACTCCCTTTATCAGAGGGTAGACCGGATTCGGAAAGGGCACGGATGATAGCGATATTATCCTCTCCCGGACTTTGCCCGAAGGAAATAAGAAGGTCTTTTAGGGCAGTGGTGCTGATGCCTAAGTGAGAATTGTTTATAACTGCATCTACACTTATTGTGTTAAGATTAGCAGCTACAGTATCAGCTTTTGCTAAAACATTACCTGCTTCCAAAGCAGGGGGCTCCACTTTGGGGATATGCCCTGCATCAGGCTTGACTCCTCCTATTTCCATACTAACACCTCACATTATATAGTTGATATATATTTTCCAATTGATATAATATTAATATATACTTGGATTCGAGTATAAGTATATCACAGAATGGGCGAGGAGGCAAAATATGAATTGGACTAAAGAAATGGGGCTTTGGGCACTTAAAAAAATGCAGGCACGGACATCTATAAGGAGTTTTGCGGATAAGCCGATAGAAAAAGAGCTTATGGAGGAAATACTAAAAGCCGCGCTGCAGGCTCCATCCGGCGGGAATTTGCAGCCGATAACAGTCATTAACATAACAGATGAGAAAAAACGTACAAAAATGATGGAAATGTGCGGCAATCAAAAATTTATAGGGGAAGCACCGGTTAATTTACTGTTTTTCGTGGATTGGCATAAAATGGAAATTTTTGCTAAACATGAAAAAGCACCTTTTACCTGCCGTGAGAGTTATATGCATTTTCTTATAGCTGTGGAGGATGTTATGTGTATGGCACAAATAGTGGAGACGGCAGCACATCTGGTAGGGCTTGGCTCTTGCTATGTTGGCTCCGTAAATAATTTAGGTGATGAAATTGCGGAAGTTTTTAATATGCCGAAAGGGTCTTACCCTGTTGTAATGCTGTCTTTAGGTTATCCGACGAGAGAAATGCCCATAAGAGAGAAGCTAAGCAAGGATATAATGATATTTGAGAACAGCTATCCGGGTGTGGACGAGGAGCATATAGTTAGAGAATATCGCCTAAAGTACGGTGATATGTCAACAACCTTGCCGGATAATGAAGCTGTAAAGGCAGGGATGCTGGAAAATTTGAAAGATGCCCTTTATACTTCTTATCCGAAAGATGAAGCAGAGAAGATTTTGAAAGAGGTAATGGATAAAGGCAAAATGAATGAAACACAAAGGCGTTTTGGACTCCATTATCATGCCCGCAAAATGCAGGAGAATGGGAAACAGATTATAGAACGGATGGAGAGGCATGGGCTTAAGCCGTTTGAGATGTAGTATTTTAAAATAGCGATATGACCCCTTAGTTACATACACTTGCTTATATAAAACAGATATATTATAATATCTAAATAATGTTTATCAAAAAACACTGTATGTAAAAGTATAAAAAGTGAGGACTACAATTGTGGATTTGAACAAAATATTTGGTGTAAATGTGTTTAATGACTTGGCTATGAAACAATATTTGCCTAAGGATATTTATATAGCCCTTATGCAAATAATTAATGATGGGAAGCCTTTAGAGCTTGATGTAGCAAACATTGTTGCTAATGCAATGAAAAACTGGGCACTGGAGAGAGGTGCAACCCACTTTACTCATTGGTTTCAACCTATGACAAATGTTACCGCGGAGAAGCATGAAAGTTTTATTTCCCTGTCTGATAATGGCAGGATTATAATGGATTTTGATGGAAGAGAGCTTGTGCGCGGCGAACCGGACGCATCCAGCTTTCCTACCGGTGGTATAAGGCTTACATTTGAGGCTAGAGGCTATACAGCATGGGATCCAACCTCCTATGCATTTATAAAAAATAACACTTTATGTATACCGACGGCATTCTGCTCATACAGCGGGGAAGCACTTGACAAGAAAACACCGCTGCTTCGCTCAATGCAGGCACTTGAAAAAGAGGCTCTGAGGATTATGCGGCTATTTGGTCATAATGATATAAAAAGGGTTACAGCCACTGTTGGAGCGGAGCAAGAGTATTTTTTGATTGACAAGGAATTATATGAAAAGCGCCCGGATCTTATTTACTGCGGCAGAACACTTTTCGGTGCAAGGCCTGCAAAGGGGCAGGAAAGAGAATATCATTATTTCGGTACTATAAAGCCACGGGTTTCCGCTTTTATGCGAGAACTCGATGAAGAGTTGTGGAGGCTTGGTGTTCCGGCAAAGACAAAGCACAATGAAACCGCACCTTCTCAGCATGAGCTTGTTCCATTTCACACAACCGCAAATATAGCAACTGACCATAATCAGTTGATTATGGAAATGATGAAGTCTATTGCAAACAAGCACAATCTTGCTTGTTTGCTGCATGAACAGCCTTTTGAAGGTGTAAATGGCAGCGGCAAGCATAATAATTGGTCCCTTTGTACAGACACTGGGATTAATTTACTTGAACCGGGGGATACACCACAAAAAAACGCACAGTTTTTGATATTCTTATGTGCGATTATAAACGCTGTTGATGAATATCAGGATTTGCTTCGTATAGCTGTAGCAAGTGCTAATAACGACCTTCGCTTAGGCAGGGGCGAGGCTCCGTCAGCCATACTGTCAATTTTTGTCGGTAACGAATTATGCGAGATACTTGACTCCATCGAAAATGATACGCTGTATAGCAGGGAAACTACCGATAAAATCTTCATCGGAGCGGATGTTTTGCCCCAAATACCTAAAGATTCTACAGACCGCAACAGAACCTCGCCTTTTGCGTTCACAGGCAATAAGTTTGAGTTTCGTATGCTTGGCTCATCATTTTCAGTGGCTGACGCTAATATTACAATAAACGCAATTGTTGCGGAGATATTGTCACGATTTGCAAATGAGCTTGAGCAAAGTACAAGCTTTGATGAGGCATTAACATTAATAATAAAACGGACAATTACAAATCATAAACGCGTTATATTTAATGGGAACAATCACACAAAAGAATGGATATTAGAAGCTGAAAGCCGCGGGCTTCTAAACCTACCCTCGACTGTAGATGCTTTGCCATATTATATACTGCCCAAAAATATTGCTATGTTTGAAAGGCATGGGATATTTTCGGAATCGGAAATTCGTTCGCGTTATGAAATAATGTTAGAAATGTATGAAAAAACAATAAAAATAGAAGCGGCTGCAATGCGCGAGATGGTAAAACGCTCAATTATCCCTTCTACCATAGAATACATGAAAATAATAAGCGAAACCATTTTATACAAAAGCCAGTTGACTATTAACCCAACTTGTGAGCTTGAAGAAAAACTTATATTAAAATTATCAAATTTATCCAAAGAGCTATACAGGCATATCGAAGCTCTGGAAAATGGGCTTGATGAAACAAAAAATGAAAACGATAATCTCAAGCGGGCATTGCTTTATCAAACAAAGATACTTGAAAAAATGCAGGAGCTTCGCAAAACAATTGATGAACTTGAAAAAATAGTGAGCCGTGAAATATGGGCTTACCCATCATATGGAGAATTGCTTTATAGTGTGTATTAGAAATATTGTTTATAGGACCGGGTTTTTATGCCCGTCACTATAAAAGCATTTTATCCCATAGCAAGTTTTTTCTCCATTATCTCAGGGTTAGAGCTGTAAATTACAGCACTCTTATCAGAAATAATACCTTTTTTATAAAGACTTATAAGGCTTGCATCCATAGTGAGCATACCCATAGATGCGGAGGAGTGGATGACGGAGTCGATTTGATGAATTTTCGACTCCCTTATCATATTGCGGATAGCGTTGTTTACCAGCATAACCTCAAATGCAGGGACAATTCTGTTGTCTATAGTAGGGATAAGATGCTGGGAGACTACCGCCTGGAGTACCATAGAAAGCTGCGCCCGTATTTGATGCTGCTGATTGGGAGGGAAAGCATCAATAACCCTGTCTATTGTGTTTGCAGCACCTACAGTATGCAAAGTGGAGAAGATAAGATGCCCTGTTTCAGCGGCAGTCATAGCTACGGATATGGTTTCATAATCGCGCATTTCTCCTAAAAGCACCACATTGGGAGCTTGGCGGAGAGAAGCTCTTAAAGCTCTTACATAGTCCTCTGTATCCGTTGGGACTTCACGCTGGCTTATTATGCACTGGTCGTGTTTATGCAAAAACTCCAGAGGGTCTTCTAAAGTAACGATATGACCGGTTCTGGTTTTGTTTATATGGTCTATAAGACAGGCTAAGGTTGTGGATTTGCCGCTGCCGGCTGTTCCTGTGACTAAAATCATACCGTTTCTTTTTTTAGCTAAGTCCATGACAACTTGAGGAATGCCAAGTTCTTTGGGATTTGGCAAAGAAAATTGTATAACACGGATTACCGCAGCAAAAGAGCTGCGCTGTTTATAAGCATTTACCCTAAACCTTGATACACCTGGCATAGTAAGGGAAAAATCATCATCTCCTGATTTAAAAAGGCGGTCGATATCACGATCGGCAATAATATCGTATAAGCCTTTGATTATTTGGGTGGTATCTTCGGTGGTTAAGGGCTTTCCTCTATCAGGAACAAACATTCCATTAATTTTATACATAACAGGCAGACCGGTTATAATAAATATATCCGACGCATTTTTATCTACCGCTTCTTTTAATAAGCTTTCTGTATACACAATAACTCACCTCGTATAAAAATTATCGCTTACATACTGCATAACACTACATACTATCTCAAGTTCTGTCCCTTAAGGAACCCAAACACCAATGCCGATGTCTTCAAAATCCGCAGATGTATAGCTTGCCTCAACTCTCCATGAGGTAATATGAAGGAGCTGATTATAAATTTCAACACCTACATGAAGAGTTCTTGACCGGTCAATAGGGACTGTATAGCTTATTATCCAATTACCGGGATAGGGTTGTGCAAAATCCAAATCCAAATCTCTAAATCTGGCGGCAGTCTCTCTATCTTGGCTCTGTATAATTGTGCTTATTTCAGCCAATATTTCCTCGGCGCGGTTATCTGCCGCAAAATAATTATCAGACGACTCTACTACCCGCTCGGCCAGCCGAAAGCTTGCGCTGGCTGATACCATAGCCAATGTGGCAAAGGTGGTGAGGCATAAAGATACAAATATCATAAGAATTGAAGCTCCCCCTATATGGGCACTGCTTGTTAACGCTTTTTGGTTCATGGATTCACCCCTAAATACCTTCTTGCAATGAGACTGTACAATTCTTCGTCGAGAAAAGTATCTCTTACAGTTACAATAACAGTGGCAGGGACAGTGTTCATATTGGTCCAAATTGCCATTTCAAAGCGGCCGCCTTCAGGAGTGTGCCTCCAATTTTCATCATAGCTGACAAGTAAATATCCGTATGCCGCGTAAGCCCCAAGAAGAATTCTCATAGAATTCATATCTCCGTCAGTAGCTTTAAAAGTTTCCACGGCACTTTGGGCATTAATTACAGCCATTTGCATGCCAACACTGCGAGTGCTTAGCCTATTAGCCGCAGCAAAAAGTTGTACACAAATAGCACTTGTAAAAGCGAAAAAAGTTATTACAATAATCAGTTCCATCAAAAACAAGCTGGATTTTGATCTGCCCATTCTTATGCCGCGCTCCTTATACCTACAAGCTTGCTAATATAAACATCATCACCACTTCTTATGGTGATAGATATGAGATTCTCATGAGGCATTGAAATTTCAAAGCCACAGATTCTGACAAGTTCATCTCCGGCACCGGGTTTAAGCCCTGCGGTATTTTCTCTATTTACAAAAAGTTCTTTCAGAGCCCCATTATAATGGTATATCCAAGTCTCGAAAATATTATCTCCTATAGGCTGCTCGAGAACCAATGCGGTTTTGCCGTCAAGAGTATCAATACGAATATTTCCGGATTCATCATGCTGGCGTATTTTTGTAGATACGAAATTTAAAGCTGTGCCGCTGTTAAAGCCAATATTCATATTATCAACAGTTGAGCGATAAACATCGGCTCCTATGTATACCACAATAAAAGCAGACGCCGCAAAGACGCAAAAGAGTGATAGCGTAAATAAAATATCGACCATATGCCTGTTAGTACTTTTAATTTTCATATAAAACCCCTATTTAAAAGACTTAAAGTCAGTCAATCACGCAGTAAAACTATAACTTGCGGTTTTCTATTAGACGCAAACGCGTTATAATGAACTATAAATCTCTCTAAATCTATTTGCAGACCATAGCGCTCTATTAAATAATCGATAGAAGGCGGGTAATACCCCTCTATAGCGTAAAACTGCACCATTGCTCGTGTTATAGCGGCTCTTGTAGATTCTAAAGCTTCCGCTTCGCTGGTTTGGACAATATAATTTATGCCCATATTAAACATAAAAAGCATTGTAAGAAAAAAGCTTACAGCTATTAATACGCCTATTATACCTTTAGGGTAGCGCAATGAGGCACCAAAGCGATTTCCCATTTATTTGCCCTCCTATCCTATCATAGCCATAATGCCCATTAAAGGCAACATTACCGATAAAAGTATTACCCCTACAATAACTGATAAAATAGCTACTAAAGAAGGTTCAACGATAGAGATTATATTGTTTATACTGGTATTAGTCTCTTCTTCATAGCGAAGGGCTATTTTTTTCATAATATCGTCTATAGAGCCGGTTTTAAAAGCAACATTAACCATGCGGGCATAAATGCCGCTAAACATGCTTACACCGCTTAAAGCTTCGGAAAAAGTCGTACCCATATCCATAAGCCGTTGGCACTCTCTAATCTTTTGGCGGACACTTCGGGTTTTAACAAGTTTATACACCATTTTAAGGCTTTCATCCACATCCATGCCGCTTGCAAGCATTAAAGACATAGCTGAGGCAAACCGCCCGGAGGCTATTTTACTATAAAGATTACGTGTAAGAAAAAAGTTTGTCCGAAAGCTGTCAAAAACCTCTCGGCCAATTTGTGTATTGGAAAAAACCCATACAAAAACAGCAAATGAAGCGATGGTGCCTACGATAATCAAGCTATATTGCCCCAGGGTTTGACCTAAGCTCATAACAGCTAAGGAAAAGCCGGTCATTTGCGCGCCTAAGCTTTGAAAGACCTCGTTAAATATAGGCATTACCCTAACGATAAGCAGTATGATTACGGCAAGCATCATCCCAATCATAACAAGAGGGTAAATAACGGCACTGCGTACAGCCCTCGAAATACTTTCTTCCCGCTCGTAATAGTCGGATAAGGATTGAGCCACATCATCAAGTTTTCCCGTAGCTTCCCCAATTTCAACCATACTCACCATATAGTCAGGGAATTTGCCGGTGGCTTCGAGGGCTAAGTATAGGGGGGTGCCGATTTCCACTTGATTGTAGATAGATTTAAGTATATTTCTCCCTGCCGGATTTTTAGCACCGTCATACATTATGTCTATGCCTTCCGCAATTGACATGCCGGACTTTAACACCATAGATATCTGAGATGAAAAAGCTGATATTTCGCTTGGAGACAGCAAACCTCTTTTGTATAATGATTTTTCGTTCATAACTGTATTGCTCCTCTTATATATTAGTGAGTAAACAAAGGTGAATGCCCCGACCCATCGCCAACAAAGGCGGCAATACTTCCCGTAGGGTCAAAAGCAGCAGAAAAAGTTGGATCCATCAGAGACCAGTCCACGCCGTTAAAGCGAACCGCGTTAATCCAACCTACATCGGGAACATATACATTAATCCAAGCGTGAAAAATCCCGCCGGATACATAGCCGGTTATAAGTTTTGTTGGAATATGCTGAGCTCTAAGCATCCCAGTCATCAAAGCTGCGTAATCAAAACATATGCCTTGCCCGGACGCTATTGTAGCATCTAAATCAGGAATATGCTGTGTTATTTGCCCGGCAACTACTGCTGCGGCAAAATCAGAATCGTAGACAATATTGTTTATAACAAATTCGTAAATATTTCTTACTACATCAAGTTCGTTTTTGGCACCTTCAGCAAGTTCGGCCGCTAAAGCAGTGGCTCTTGAGTTTTCACTGAAATTTACAAGCTGGTTTGGATAGAGAAAGGGCAGCTTTTCATTATTTAAAACTACTTCAAAAGTTGTGCTCACAGCAACGGCAAACATCTGCCCTTCAACATGCTCTAATACATTGACTGTATATACTCCATCCCCCATAGTGAGAGGAAAAACTTCCCAATTTCCAGTTACATCTAAATTATAGGTATAAGTTAATGCTGATGATGAACTCATCATTTGAAGAACCACCCGGGAAGCGTTGCCGGTATAACGCAGCATTATATATCCGTTTTCTATATTTGATATATCGACGGTTGTATTACTATCATATATATATCTGCTGCCTGTTGCAGGTCTGTGAACCATGTAAGGGCTTACAGGGGTGCGTCCGCTAACGGGTGAGAGAGGGCTTACCTCCTCTTGTCCGTTGTTTTCCGACCTGATGTTTATAGAAGCTGCTTCATTACCGCATCCGCTTAACAAAAAAGCTGCAGTCAGTGCCAGCGCAATAAAAATAGGCTTAGAGGGTGCGGACATAGTTTTGTGTAAGAAACTTTGCCTACACTCTCTAAATACTATTGGTAAATAGGCAAAAGGTCTGTAGCGCATCACTAAAAACCTCCAACATATATTACAGTACCTATATAATACAATATATAGTGAACGACTATAATTATATAGGAGAAATATATCTTTGTCAAAACATCACTTTGTACCTACAGCCAATCAGCTTGAAAATAGGTCAAAGAAATTACAAGCTTTACCGGGCTGTTTTCAAGGTGCTTGACTATAGCAATGGTGCATAATTTGTTTCAGCCAATTTTTCTATTTCTTTTTGCTTCAACAACGACCCGCAATAGTGGACGAGCCGCAAGGCTCGGTTCCGGCTTTAGCCGGAAGTCTCCCTTGACCCGCAATAGCGGACGAGCCGCAAGGCTCGGTTCCGGCTTTAGCCGGAAGTCTCCCTTTTGCGAAACCTACGCAAAAATCATTACCGCAAAACACTCGCTTCCATCGTACTGCTCTGAAAAACTACTTCAACACATAATTATGTACCGCTGCTCTATAACTATAAAAAAATATATCTTGAGCCTATAGGGATTTCTGGTATACTATAATCAAGCTGCTTAAAAAAATCCTGCGTTTTAATGGACGGTTTTAGAGTGGCTTGGCTATACATACAATAGTAGAATGGCAGCAAGGAGGCGGTCATAATATATAATTTGAGATTGTTAATTATGTGGCTAAGTCTTTGTGTATCTGTCCTTCTTTTGTTTAAACATAAGATTTTTTCCGGTGTAAGCCTTCTGATTTCCGGTGCGCTTTTTCAAAATTATTTTATAATCATGGGCGGTGTAATATGGACTATTGTTGGTATTATTGTCTTTGCCCGCAGCATTATAAAAGAAGCGGAGGCTAAGCGCCGCCGCAGCGCAATTAAGAATCAGCTTGAAATGGTGACAAAAGAAGCTTCGGCAGGGCTTGCGGAATACGGTGCAAAAATAGAACTTCCTTATTGTTTTTTCTGCGGTGGTAAATGCTTTGCTTATGAAGGCGCCGGCGGTAAACCGGAATATAGATGCAACGATTGTCATAAAGCGCAGCAACCCGTAGAACACCGTGATACAGAGCGTAATTGCTTAGTTTGCGGCGGCAAATGTTTTGTGTACTCCCATGAAAGCGGAGCTTTGGCGTATATGTGTCCGGCTTGTAATAAGTGCTTTAGACATATAGATTATGAAAACAGTGAATAAAAATACAAAAATGTCGAAAATATTAATTGACTGAAAAAAATATATATGATAGGATATAGTTAGAGAAAATACGTTAAGCCAAGGAGGGCAAGTGCTTTAAGTCATGGCTGCAGCTTTTGGATTATGCAGATACATAGGAAAAACGATACAAAATTAGACATATATTTACCTCAGATAATGCCTGTTTTAAAATTTAATATCTAGCAGGGTACCTAAAAAGTATATATGTGCATATGATGAATGTATAGTTATACATCTTACGGGCAAATCATTGTTAACAAAAAATTTACAATTTTTATGTAAGATTATTCTGCCAAAGGTTGATGTTTTGGGTCTATATATGTGTAAGCAAGAACATTGAAGGTTTAATGATGAATATAATAAACCTTGAAATTAGTTTTTGCAGCTATAATATTGAGTTATTATGGCAAGCATATGTTTCAAAAATTGTTTTTTCTTACATCTTACAACTCTCATTAATATGAGAGAGAGGAGTGACTAAACCAATGGATGAGATGCGGCTCAACTTCGCAAGAGAGGATCAAAGCGAAACTTCTCCGATTAAGCGGATTTTCGACCAGCACGCCAGCGAAACTATAAGTGACTATGATGTTAGGCGGCTGCTTGCGCCTGTACACGGTATGATTGATGAGGGTAAGTTTGATAAGCCGAGGATTTTTTCATGGTGGCCTCAGACTTTGGTTATGATGGCAGCAGCTATAACTTTAGTTGTAATTATGACACTTTCTAATAATGACCCTGCTCAGGAAACCGTGCATATAGGCACTTTTGTTGAAATTACTAATCCAAGGATACCGCTGGCAGGGGTACCTTTAGTGCCTGATGAAGATTATGTATTATCTGAATTTGCAATTATGCCGATAAGAAATATAGAAAATATTAACTTTGTTTTAGTGAACGAGACTACCTTAGTGGAAGTGTCTATGATAACCGAGGAATTTGGCGAAGATTATGTATTTACATTCCAAGGGATATCTGATGGTATTTACAAACTTAAAGCGTTTTTTAATAATGGATCAGGTGCTCATAGTGCTGAAGTCGGCAGGGTGACTATTGTTAATGGCACGGTGGAACTTACTATTAAAGAAGATTTAGTGGCTTTATTGAATTGACATTGAGAAGGTGGCGGAGACGTTATGTTTAGCCGAACAGGTAAGAAACAGTATAACAACAATGACAACGAATCAACGCTTGAAGGCTTGATTGCTAAAGCTGTGCGCGGGGACAGAAGAGCATTAAGTGAACTGTGCGAAGAAATAGCAAGGAGTGTTTTACTTCAAATGACATATATCTTAGGTGATAAAGCAGAAGCCGAAGATGTATCTCAGGAAGTGCTGATTCGTGTCTGTGAAAATATTAGATCCCTGCGAAATCCTAAAGCTTTTAAAGGGTGGCTTTCTAGGATTATGATTAATGAAAAAAATAGATATCTTGCGAAGCATTTAAAGCTTGGGGCGATGTCTAATATCGACGATTATTTGGATTACTTTGAAGGTGTTACGGAAGACCAGAGCGAGTTTATACCTCATAAATATGTTGAAAACGAAGAAATGGGAAGAATTGTGATGAATATCCTTTCTGATTTGCCAATGCGTCAAAAGGAAGCTATTGTCCTTCATTACTATAATGATTTGAGTACTACGGAAGTAGCTGAGGTTATGAAAGTTACAACTCAAAGCGTATCAAAAACTTTGAAAATTGCCAGGGAAAAACTCAAAAACGAACTTGAAGGGCAAGCTGTTATATCTGAATATGTAAATAACTCCAGATCGGCAAAAGCAGTTAATATGAACTGATAATATATATAGAAAACAGAAATTAAGATATAGATAAAATTGACACAAACAGCCCTGAAATTTTGCGGCTGTTTGTTTTGTTCATAAGGCAATAGTGTTTAACAGTATTAATCAACCCCATTATGAAAAAACACTTCGCTTTATTTTGATATTTTTCAACTGTCTTGGTTATAAATTATTACAGGTAAAGTTGTTTACAAAAAATTTACATTTTTTTTTCGGGTAATTGTTTTACAATTGATGAGTATTGTGTGTCTATAAGGGTAGTAAGCTTTTTACTAGATTACAATTAAGGAAGAAATAATCAATACAGTTAGTTTGTTGTATTATAAGATAAGACGAGGTGAACAATGATGAAAAAACATCGGGCTTTGGCTTTGATTTTAATATTTGGCTTGGTAATTTCCCTTGGTTTTCCAGGGGTTAAGGCGAAAGCGTCTCAAGTTGGCGAGGCTGCCGGAAGTCAGGTAGGCATTAGCTTTACTGCTCCAACGGAGTTTGTTGTAAGGTTTAACTCAAACCACCCTGACGGCACTGGCAGTGTTATTGCAACGAGGACAGTTGCGCCCGGTCAGGCTGTAGGCAACGCCAATATGCCGAGTGGGTTTGTGGTACCGGCAAATCACGTCTTTAACCGATGGACCTTTGTGCCCAGCGGTGCAGGCTTAGCGTTTATCGGCACCACTCCGGTGACCTTGGAGTTGATGGTTACAAATAATAATATGGTGCATTTGGATGTGTGGGCACAGTGGACACCTGTTAATCCTGTTGAACCACCAGATCCACCAGACCCTCCGGGCCCGCCACAACCACCACAACCACCACAACCGCCACAACCGCCAGATCCACCACAGCCGCCGGATCCACCACAACCACCACCGCCTTTACCTCCGGAACCGCCACCACCGACGGAGCCTCCACCATTGCCACCACCTGTGGTTCCACCACCGGTAATTCCGCCGCCGCCTCCAGTGGTGCCGATAGTGCCGCCTGTAACACCACCGTTACCTGTGTTGCCAGCTGCGGCAACTATACCTACGCCGGCACTGGAATTGGTCGATATGCCGCCTGTAGCTAATTTAGAGGCGGAATACTTCCAGGTCGATCCGTGGCAGCAAGATTTGGTATTAATTGAGGAGATGAATATTCCTCTTATGGGGCTGGGTAATATTGCGATTCCCCTTTTTGCTCCAGTGAGTATTGCCTCCTGGGCGTTAGTTAATTTGATTCTAGCAACACTTGGCGGTATATTAGCGGCGAGTACAGGTATTCGTGAGCTTTTACGCAAAAAGCATGAAAAAGAAGAATATGATGTTGAATATGTAAATATCAATAATGAAACTACACCGGTATTAAATGAGGTTGTAAGTACCAGTGCCGGGGGCAGTAGAGAGAATATATATATAGACGAGGAAGGAAATTTAGCAAGCGAAGCAAAAGAAAGACAGCAAAGACGTCAAAGAACTGCATGGATTGCGATTTCTATCATAATGGCAGTAATTGGAATCATATTGTTTATATTGACTCAAAATATGACAAGGATTATGGTTTTGGTAAATATTTGGACTATAGCACATGTAATATTCTTTGCGGCGGGAGCTATAGCCTCTGTATGCTTGACTAAACACGACGAAGACCCTTATGAGGAAAACTGGTCAGGTAAAGATAATGACGAATCGGGGTTTGACTCCAGCAGGAGAAGTACAATTCGCGTATAAAAAATATTTTTTGAGAAACTGTTCTACAAATTTGGAAGATGCTGTGTCTATAATAGTGAAGAGCTATGAACAAACACAATATTGATATCAAATTATAAGGGAGTGGTTCTTAAAAACATAGAAGCAGCAAAGTAATAAAAGCTTTACATAACAAATGATTGATATTTTTTTAAAATTATGATAACACTTAGAAAGAGAGGATAACAACATGAGAAAAATAATAGCAATTAGTCTTGCTTTTGCAATGACCGTATCAATGTCAGTGGTAGCTTTTGCAGCTCCTCCTACCCCCGCTCAATCGACTGCAGGTATCCAACTTAACACAGGCGGCTGGGGTGGCGACGGCGGAGAAGGGGTATTCAACCCAAGAAATCCTGGTGATACTGCTATAAACCCGAACTTGCCTACAGTTCCTGGTCAACCTGATTTTTGGAACGATATGTCATCTATAAATCTGTTCTTTGGTGAGCATAGTTTAGTAGATGTACTTACAAATGGTAGCCAGGCTGCTAACAATGGTACTCATTTTACTTCTTTGGATGATGGCAATAATTCAAGAACCGGTGTGGCTATTTCTTTTGCTCGCGAATGGGAAGTTCGTGTTAGAGCTGCTACTGGGTTTATGATTGGTGCAACACCAACGATGACGGGTTTTTCCTTAGGATTACTTCAACTTGACAGTGAGTCAGCTTTTGCGGGTGCTACTTACAACTTTACAGGAACTCCTATTACTGGTGTAGGTTCTGTTACACAAGCAGGCGGAAGCGTTCCTGTAGGTAATGGTACTTTAGGTTTCTTCAGGGCTCACTTTAATGGAACACTTACTTTTGGGGCTGCTGGAGTTGCTGCTGTTCCAGGTACCGCACAAATGGATCTTGTATGGCAAGGATATGCTGGCGGACTTCCTATGAGCTAAGATTAGACCATATTTTTTGTTTTTTTCAATATTAACGGCAATAAATAGGATTTAAGTTTTTTCCTTAATAGTATGGAAAAACATATGGCGATAGATTTCGGCTTTTTAAAGGACGAAATCTATCGCCTACTATACTATAATGAGCGCGCAAGATGAAATGCATAAGCGTTTTATCTTGATGTTACGAGATTTTTAAAAGAAAAATCGAGAGTATGCTCTAATTAGTTGCCGAAAAAATTATAAAAGCGGAGGATACAATAATGGGTAGAATTACTCGTATTATTACTATATCAGTGCTTGTATTCTTAGCCACCACATTTGCTACAGCCCTTAAGGTTGATGCGATGGGCGGTTTTTCGGTAAATCCTGTTTTTCCTGAAAATCAAAATCGGGAGAATAATTTTTTTGATGTGCGAGTTATTCCTGGTACACAGCAGGAGATTGCTATTGAGGTGGCAAACTCCGGGGATGAAGATATTACTGTTGAGATAAATATCATAACAGCAAGTACTAATCAAAACGGTATTGTTGAATACTCTACGCCGGGCTTGCGTGATGAGACTATGAGCTGGGCTCTTTCGGATATAACCACTATACCGGGGCTTGATGAAAACCGTGAAATAGCTGTACCAGCAGGAAGCAGAGTTACCGTACCTATACTTATCGATATTCCCGAGGAAGGCTTCGATGGTATAATACTTGGGTCCGTTCATGCACTTTTAGGCATTACAGAGGAAGAGCGGTCAGCGGCGGGCATGATAGTAAATCGCTTTGCTAATGTTATAGTTATAAGGCTTGAAGATAGAGGGATTATAACGGAGACAGAGTTTATTCTTGGAGACATAAGGGCAGAACTTGTAAATCACCACGCAGCGGTTTTAGTGGAGATACGCAATCCTTTGCCAAGATTGACTATGGGAGTTAATGCTAACGCACAAGTATATCCGGTAGGAAGTAATGAGCCTATACTTGTAAGTCAAAATATGAATGTTGATTTTGCGCCTAATTCAATTTTTCAATTTACTATGATAGACATGGAAGGCTTTGGTCTAGAGCCAGGCAATTATATTGCGCGGATACAACTCGAGCATCAGGAAGAGCGTTGGGAATTTGAACATGAATTTGAAATCATGCCGCAGGCAGCGGCTGAAATAAATGAGGCGGCTGTAAATGTAGGGTTGCCTACGCAAACGCAGCAAACCGGCGGCGGCAATACAGGCAGCTCGCTTTTTGATAATTCTGTAGTTGTAATGATTGTTATAGGGGTTTTGGCTATTTTAGTTGTTGCAATTGCATCGTTTTTGATTGTCAGATCAATGACATCAAAAGACAGAGGCGAAAGGGGATCAAAATCAAGGAAAAATGACAGCGGTATGGACTTTTCACGTCATTTAGATCAGGGGCATAGCGAGGAATCTCAAAGGTGGTCTTTGGCTCCTCCTGAACAGCCTAAAGAGCAATATGATAGGATGCCGAGGCAGCAAGAGCCAATCAGCCAGGTTCATCCTGAAGCTGAACCAAGACTTCAAGAGACTTATCGTGAAGCACCAAGGCAACCGGAGCATCATAGACCACCGGCTGCGCCTCAAAATAATTTGAGTGAGTTAAATCAACCATTAAATGAACCGGTTGATCCCCACGAGGTGCCTCATAAAGCTTCTTTGAACCAATATAATGAGGAAGATTTGGCGGCTGAGAGGGAAAGGCTTTTGGAACAACAGCTGCAACAAAGAGAAAAAGAAGAGCTTAGGCGTTTTATAATGGAGCAAAGGCAGCAAAAGAAAGACCAAGAATAATCGATATTTCAGTATATTTAGGGATAGAGAGTGCCATCAGAAATTTTTCTGACGGCACTCTTGTTTAATTTTTTATATTCACAAAAAATTTACAATTTATATTGAAGATTGTTTTACAAATAGAGTGTTTTTTGTGTCTTTTAATTATGAGAAGAAGTATTATAAGTTAGACGCTTCAATAAAAACATTTGTTGAAAGGGGTAAAAGATGAACAAACTACCCATTAAACTTCCAATAAAATTTCCAAAGGAATTACCGATAAAATTAAGCCAAATATTTGCTATATTACTATCATTCTTCTTGGTGGCGAATGTGGTCTTTTTTAATGCAGACGAAATTGATGATGATGGAGGGGCAGAGTCTGACTATTCAGTTTCTTATGATAGCGGTTCTGGCGACGATGGTGAAGTCGTCGATAGTGGTGATGACGGTTCTGATAATAGTGAAGCTGGCGAATCTGGCGGCGATGATGACTCTGACGATGAAGAATATGACGATAGTGATGATGAAGACAGTGAAGATGATCAGCCAGGCGACGATGACGAAGACAAAGAAGATGACGAAGATAAAGAAGATGAAGAAAGCGAAGACGATGAAGATAAAGACGATAACGAAGAAAGCACAGACGATGAAGAGAAAGAAGATGACGAAGACAGCGAATATGGAAGCGACAATGATGATGATGACGAGGAAGAGGAAGAAGATGATTTCTTAATTGTTGAACCGGGTGCAGGAGCTCCTATATTGGTTCCCGGAGCCAGTATTCCCCTTTTCTTTAGTTTTAGCGGTGACCTTTTTGTAAGCAGAGGAATGTATGAGCGTGCCGGCAGCGATTTAGCGGTACTTCTTGCAAGTGATATAACAGTAACCGATGAAGATGGTTTTGAAATTTATACCGAAATCCGCATTGTAGATGATGGAGGTTTTTATATTGGTTCTCCCGCCGGTACATGGTTTGCTGTTAAGTTTGAAGCGGACCACCCTAGCGGAGGTACATCTGGGGATGAACACTTTGTATTTATTACCGCAGACGCAGGTATAAGCTTTGAACTCGAAAACAATGAAATAGAGATACAAATAGAAATTGATGACCTTTATATAGGTCTTGATACAAATGCTCTTCTTATACGTAGCAGTGGTGTAAGGGCTTTTGATGAAAATGGCGTTGACATAAGCCATTTAATTGTTGTATTAAACGATGGCGGCTTTGCAAATTACATAAGAAGCAATTTAGAAGTACTTGAGGAAATAACTAATCCAAATGAGCCGGAGCAGCCTATAATGGCAGCGAGTGGCGGCATTATGAGTGCCTTTAGTGACGGTGGGTTTGGTATCCAGCCTTTTGGGGACTCGGCAGATATTTATTTACCGCTATCTCCTAATTTTGCTGAATTATACGGCGTTGTTGAGTTTGTAGATAATTCGGAACTGCTGGATGGTTTATTTGAAGGCTTTAGCGGAGGTGTAATTTTCGGTGTTGTTCACCCTGAAAGTGAGGAACGCTTTACAAGTGAGCCGGCAGAGCTTATTGTAAATTTTGGCGGCGAAATTGTACCTTTTGGTTCAGAGACCACCTTTACAGGGGGTACTTTTGCGGAGCTGCAAGCTCATATTGACACTTTCATAGCAGGCTCAGGCACACAAGTACACACAATCACGCTTTCGTCCAGCGTGCAGAATCCTGCCGGCAGCAGCTTTGATTCTATTACGATACCCTCAGGGTATGATATAACCATAACGGTAGGACCAACTGAAGGTACGTATCAGCTTATACAAAATGTACCATTAAGAAGGCATTTTGTAGTAGAGTCAGGAGCGACTTTACGTTTAAAAGGCGCGCAAGTAGGTGCAACAAATACGCCGGATCTTCGCTTCATTGAAGTGACAAGACCTAGCAACTTAAACACTGGTTCTGTAAGAGGCGGCGGTATTTTAGTCCACGGAACTTTAATAGTAGGCGGTAATGCGTTTATCCAAAACAATTTTGCTACAGATGATGGCGGCGGGGTGGATGTAAGGGCAGGTGGCTCTGTAACGCTCTTAGACAATGCTATGCTTAGAAATAATATAGCCTTCGGTCGTGGCGGCGGTATTTTCTTAGATGCGCTCGCAACACTTGATATGGATAGAAGCGAGCCATGGATAATGCATATGCCTTCGGTCGATAATAATTTGGCACACGGACGCGGCGGCGGAATATATGCATCCCATAATAATAATTTAAACATAGCAAGAGGCTGGATTGTACGTAATAGATCCAATCATGACGGCGGCGGTATAGTTTTACGTAACTCGATGTTGAATTTAATAGGAGGAGCAATAGGTGCCGGAGGTACGCCGAGTACCCATACTCCTAATAGAGTCAACGCAGGGAATTTTGCGGCTAATGGTCATGGCGGCGGCATATTTGCCACAGGCACAAGTACTATTACAGTAGGCAGCAATACCACAACACCGTATATAATTGCTAACGGTGCTGTAGGTCGCGGCGGTGGTATATATACTTTTAGTACTCCAGGGTCAGTTCCGGCAGGTCATTACGCATTGACAATCTTAAGCGGTAATATAGATGACAACGACATATCGGCATCACAGCAGAACCGCGGAGGCGGTATTGCCTTAGAAGGTGGCGCGCTCCTTAATATGAGCGGCGGCAATGTTAGGCGCAACTACGTTCTTTTTGGAAGTTCAGCAATAAGAGAAACTAATGGCGGCGGCGGTATTAGTATAGGCGGCAGCTGTGTTTTAGGTACACCAAATATAATATCAAGTGCTTCAATAGGCAGTAATACGGTGGACGGGGGCTTGGCCGGCGGCGGTATACTCCTTGTTCCCGGTTCCGGTGCCATACTTGATTTTACAGGCGGTACAGTTTATAACAATTTAGCCATGTTCGGCGGCGGTATATATGTTGGCAGAGATACGGTGCTTAATATGAGCGGCACTGCACATATACTTAACAATGGCGGTGACAGCAGGCGCAGACCGGATAATTGGAATCCAAATTCTCACATGATGCATGGGTCCGGCGGCGGTGTATATATAGGTGCCAGGCTTTTAATCGATGGGGAGAGCGGTACTAATCCAGGTCGTTTTAATATGGACGGCGGTCTTATTTCGGAAAATTATGCACATGCCGGCGGCGGTGTATATGCAAGTGATAATGCCGTCTTTAATCTTCGCGGTAATAGTGTAATTAGAACTAATGTGGTAGGAATGATTGGCGGTCATGCAACAGTAAGCCGCGGCGGCGGTGTGTATTTAACTGACGGCGCAGAACTTATTATGCGAGACAATGCAACAATTGGTGATATGGATACATCGAGAGGTAACCAGGCATTCTCTTATGGCGGTGGAGTCGGATTAAGCAACGGCGCTCTGTTTGTCATGTTCAATGGCAATATAATAGGTAATGGTGATTTTACTGCCCAGACCAATATGGTAACTTGGAATGGCGGCGGTGTAGGCATAGGCCCTGATTCTACATTTATAATGCATGAAGGGGTAATTAATCATAATGTTGGGATGTGGGGCGGCGGCGTTGCTTTACGTGAAGGTTACCACAGGATGGATGCCAATCCTGACATTCCGGGTCATTTTATTATGAATAATGGAGTAATTGGTAATCCTGACCCTCCGGGCGGTTTTTTCGATGTGCTTCTCAGTAACGCTGACCGTCCTTGGGCTAGAAATGGCAATGTTGGTGGAATGGGAGCCGGTGTAATGGTAGAGGTAGGTCAATTGTTTACCATGAACGGCGGAAGAATTGTTTATAATTTAGCACCTGTTTTTCATTCAGGGCGCACAAGCGGCGGCGGGGTGCATGTTGCCGGTGACTTTGTAATGTGGAACGGTTTAATAGACCATAATAGAGCTTATCATGACGGCGGCGGTGTAACTGTAGGTAATAGGTTGTGGCTTGGCGGCGGTGGTACCTTTACGATGCATAATGGTACTATTCACGGAAATCGTGCCGGATCTCATGGCGGCGGTGTGAATGTAGTAAGTAATGCACATTTTATTATGAATAACGGAGTAATAGGCAATCCTAACCCTTCGGGCGGTTTCTTCAGTGATCCAAATGATGGGCGTGCCCATACAAGTAATAGGGCGGGTTCCGGCGGCGGTATAAGTGCTTTTACAGGCGCACAAATTACCATGAACGGAGGGAGAGTTGTTTACAACAGCGGTGAGAGTATGGGCGGCGGTGTACTCTTTAGGGACAGTCCAAATCCGGATGGCTGGTCATCTCCTCCGGAAGACCCTATGAATTTTATAATAGGCAATGCCATGATAGACAATAACTATGCTGTTATTGGCGGCGGTATATTTATGTCAGGACAGCATGATGCAACTCTTACCATAAATGATGGTGCCCAAATAATAAACAATAGGGCCTTTAGAGGCGGCGGAATTGATGCGGTTGGAGTTAATGGGATTATAAATATGAATGCAGGCTCGTCAGTAAGCGGCAATCAGGGCAGTCCTACCACTGGCAATTTAACCGGCGGCGGGATTAATATTGCACAAGGTACACTTAATGTTAATCAAGGCGCTGCAATAAGCGGTAATATTTCCAACGGTATAGGCGGCGGTGTGCTTGTAGATACTGGGGGTACCCTCAATCTTAATGGTGATGCAATAATAGGTGGTACAAATGCAGCAGCAGGTAATAGGGCAGTATCCGGCGGCGGTATATTCATAATAGGAACCAGTACATTAAATATGTCATCCGATTCAAGAATCATGAATAATGTAGCCGATGCGGATATGGCTGTTACAGCTACACAAGGTTCTTTCCAGGCAGATATGAGAGGGCGAGGCGGCGGAATTTATTCAAATTTGCAGAATTTAAACCTTGATGCAGGCTCTATCCGTTTTAACAGGGCTACCCACAGCGGCGGCGGTGTGTATATAAGAAGCGGGGCATCTGCGAATACTCCCTTTGCGGCAACTATAGGCGGCGATACAGTTATTACAAGCAACAATGCTCGCTATGGGGGCGGTGTGGCAATAGGTCAAGGTACTGCAAGTGCTGCCGACCCTATGGGGGTTCATATAACCGGTGCCGCAAATATATCTAACAATAACGCAGCTTACGGCGGCGGTATACATGTAAACAACACCCATATAAATTTATTGATAGATGATCTCCCACGTATCGACCATAACAACGCAGCCAACAAAGGCGGCGGCATATTTATGGCAGCTAACGATCCTGTGATACCTAATTCACAGCGGCTGGATATACGTGACATAACTTTTATAAGACACAATGAGGCAGCAGACGGCGGCGGTATTTATATATCTGGAAATATGGCAGCTGTGGCAGATATTTTGAGAACCGGAGAGGATGTATTATTTTTCAACAACAAAGCTCATAATGGTGTGCGTAATCTAGGTATGATAACAGGTATCACCGGTTTGCCCAATGTTCGCTGGCTTAACGAAAACAGTCTAGGCGGCATAAGAAATACAAATGATACCCAATGGGGTACAGGGGTACATTTGATAAATAATTATGATGTATTCCTTACAGATTTCACTGCGCCGTCGTTAGGCTTGTCAGCAAATGATTTGGAATTTGGCACACATACGCTTAATCCAATTGGCAATGTAACGTTTATTGAGCTTGAGGACGCTCCCGACTCGACCCCATTAGCCGCTGTAGGATTTACAGTAGCAAATGGTGACGTATGGAACAATTGGAGAGTTGAATTAAGTGCAGGACCCCTTACATCAGGCGGGGAAACTTTACTGGCAAGATCTCTTAGAGCAGGCACAGCATCTTTGTTTAACCCTGTGTCAGGGCTTCCGGTATCGCAGCCTATATGGAATAATATGAATACTCCGGCTATGGCAAGCGGCACAGACCATGCAGTAACATGGGGCGATTTGGATGATGTAAGCAACGGAATTGCAGTGCAATTTGCGGCTAATGACATTATAGCTACAGGTAGATATCAAGCAACCCTTTATTGGACTCTTGTAATAGGACCGTGATAGAAACAGATTAATAAAATCAAAAAAAGCTGTTACAGATTAAATCTGTAACAGCTCAGGCTGAAGACAAAGTCTTCAGCCTGTCGTTAAAATGGCAAAGCCATTTTAACGAGGTACTTAAGGTATGAATCCGCCTGCAAGGTTTTGCTTTGCAACCCCCTGCGGCTGGTCGTCCGCTACGCGGACTGCTCGCCCAAGCGGCCCGGGTCAGCGGATTTCCCTCAGTCGAGCGAAGCCCGACTTGCGGATTAAAATTGGGAAACTCTTTGTTTCC
>Ga0123352_10002446_pt1 | contig 25855 bp, 21 predicted proteins | sample TergutLab28metaG_FD_89700 | JGI IMG/M metagenome (GOLD analysis project Ga0123352, IMG submission 89700) | Labiotermes labralis P1 segment gut microbial communities from Petit-Saut dam, French Guiana - Lab288 P1 | ecosystem: Host-associated > Arthropoda: Insects > Digestive system > Gut ...
GGGTTTCTATTATCTGCACGGCCGGGTTTTTACGAAGAGGCGTTTGACTTAATTGTTACAATTCCGGCTATGCCGGATGCCGTTATTTATTTTACAATAGATGGAAATGAGCCAATGCCAGGGGAAGATATGTATGTAGACCGTTGGGATGGTTACACTCAAGTGTCTGGGCGAGTTCCCGAAACAGGGCAGCTTAGGATAGAAGATCGCAGCGGACATTGGCGAGGTGCTATTCTTGCATACTATTCGCACCAATGGCCACATGCTCATGGGGTAGTGCCGGCTCAGGGCGCGAACATATTGCAAGGAACATCCTTCCGCTTTAGGGGTTTTATAGATGGCGAACCTGTTACAGAAATAATTACCGCAACATATATCATTGCAGAAGATGCCTATGAGCGCTTTGCCGGAATGCCAATAGTGGCTATAACTGCACCCTATGAGGATTTTATATATGTTTACAGGGATACAAATCGTTTTGCTCCAACACCTCGCCGTAGAGTATTTCACTATGAGTATTTTGAGCATGGAGAAAATGGTTATGTACGTGTATTTGATATGCCGGGATCTACATCTCTCGGAGGCAACGGTTCTCGTTCTTATGCCCAAAGAACGATGAATGTGCATGTTGCAAGAAATGAGCTTTCTGGTGTTATTACCCATCCAATATTTCCAGGCGTTGATGAGCTGCGTAGATTTCGCCTATGGAATGGCGGAAACGCATTCCATTGGTGTCATATGCGTGATACTTTTGCGCAAGCTGCTTCTGCTGGACTTCATGTAATTACTTCGGAAAAGAATTTGGCTGTTAAATTTATAAATGGCGAATATTGGGGATTTACCACTATGCGTGAGCATTCGAGCAATGGTTTTTTCATTCATACAAAAACAGGACTGGACAGACGAAATGTAATCATACTAGATAGTAACAACAGTATTGAGCAAATGAAGGATGGCAGGGCAATAATAATTACAGATGTACAGGAAGGCCCCCATGATTTAGCAATGGAGTTTTATCATGAGCTTATAGATTTTGCTAAATCGCAGGATATGTCAACGGATTATGCTCGTGAGCGTTTGTTTAATGAATTTTTTTGTGAGGATAATTTTATAGATTACATGATTGCACAGACATTTTTTCACAATGCGGACTGGCCCCATCATAATTTGCGTTTCTTTAGAGCAATTGACCCTAATCTAGAATCTGGCAATCCTTATGAAGATGGCCGATGGCGCTTTATTTTGCATGATTTGGATGCTATTGCTCATCCGCTAAATATTGATCCGGGTATCGGTATTGAAAGATATATGATGAGTCGTTTTGACATGTTATATAGAGTATCATTTCTTGTGCCAGCAGGGCGTGCATCTGAAATAAACTATGTTTTTTTAGTTTTTAATAACCCAGCCTTTGTAGAGCGGTTTGTAGAACGTGCATTGTATGTTTTGGATACTCATTTTAGGACAGATGTACTGCTTGATTTGCATGAGGAATTTGTTTCGCGTTATCGCCCATTGCTGCCGGAAATGTATAATAGATTTGCTATCGTTGATAGGAATGTAGAGGCTTCTATTGCAAACTTTGAATATCACTCTGGATATTTGCGACATTTCATTATAAATCGTGATTATTATTATCGGCGGCAGCTTGTCCATCTTTTAGAAAGACTTGGATAGTTTCTACCTAAATGGATTTTGTTCAAATGTATATACAACCCAGCCGCGCCTAAATTCATGGCGTTCGCCTTGCTCTAAAATAGCTCTGGTGCGGCTGCTATTGTTGTATGCATTTTGTGCTTGATCCCGGGTAAGGACAAGAAAAACTCTATCTTCATCGTGGTTAAGGCGTTCTAGTGTTACACCATGCGGGCGAGGTGTCAAACTATTCCGGCCAACGTATATCACATCAAATTCAAAATCTCCAACGGCAGCAAGTACTAGACCGTGCCAGAAAGTGCCATAACCAACGGTAAAGCCTTGTTCTAAAATAAAGTCGGTAACGGCTTGGCGGTCCTCTATCAAAGAAGGTTGACGCGGCACCTGGAGGCCTCTCGTGCCTGTTAGAAGTACAATTATAAAAATGAAAATGCAAGTTATATAGGTTAATATCTTGCGATTATTATTAATAAAGTATTCTAAAACTATGACTACCATCACACTAAGCAGCGCAGTAATGGTAAAAAGAAACCTTTCACCAATGCCTGTAACCATCATGATCATTGAGATAGCTGAGGCGCAAACGGACGCAAATAAAATGTGCATAATGGTATTGTCTTTGTTAAACCGGGCAGATGTTTTGAATAAAATTATAGGGAGTGCAACAATAGTAAAGAGCCTGCCAATGAAAAGTGCGCCTTCTAAAGAATATGCGTAAATGCCGCCTCTAAGCCCTAGCGCCCTAAAAAGTTGCGGCACAAAAACACCTAAATTACTCCACAATCTGTCATATCGCGTCATGCGTAGGCTACTTGAAACAAGGGTGTATCCAACGATAACGATGTCTCGCCGTATAAGGGCGGTTATTAAGGCAATACCAGCTAAGTTACATAAAAACCAAATTATTGTAAAAACTGTAGACTTTTTTATTTCTTTAAAATCAAAATCCTTGTCTTTTAGGATGCGAATTAAAATTGGGTAAAGGTCTACTATAAGCAGTGGAAGGTATAGGGCTATAAGCAATCTGGTAGACTGAATACCTTGTGCAAAGGCAAGTATGGCTAGTATTATTGCAAGTATATGTGACTTGTTTTCTTTTAAACGCATGTATACACCGATTGTAATAAAAATTGTAGCCAGACTTGTTGATAGCGAGCTGTTTATAAATAGTATTGAAAATACCGAAACCTGTGCATAGCGTGAGAAGAACATTAATAAAACCGTGAAACCGACAATTATCGGAAGTATATTTCTTTTGCGATAACTCAACATAAAGTAAAATAAATACATATTAACCAGTAGCATGAGAGACGCTGCAATTGGATATGATAAGTTGATATTGTCAGTGATTAAATAGACTAATAAAATGACCGTGGTAAAATGTATTAAACGCATTTCCTGCAAGTGTGCCCATCCATATGGGAAGAGACTCCTTTGGCGTGCGGCTTCGCGTACAAATGCTAAATCTCCAGCGATATCTGAATGCATGAGATCCCAATAGTACGAAAATCCGATATAAACTACGTATGCGGTAACGCACCATAATACCAATGAGGCAATTATGGTCAGGATCGTGTTGTTATTCGGTTCATGTGTCTCATTGGTTGTCTCATTTGTTGTTTCAGTTATTGTTTCAATTGTCGTTTCAATTGTCGTTTCAGCTGCCTCAGTTGTCATCTATGATCATTCCTTTTTTAGATTTAGACAATTTTCAACTAGCAAGGATTCCATACCAAATTCCATGCCAGCTTACCAGTCGAATTATTTCATATCTTATACAATTTATTATACTATACATGATAACTGTATGAGTTGCAAGCGTGTCATAATACTACGAACTAAGCTGTCTTAAGGGAGCTGTGTAAGCAAATGGAATTCTTGTATACGACACAACAGAGGGCAAGTATTGCGTTGTGCCATATCTGGTTTTGTCTTCTCTCTAAAGTTATGATATACTAAGACATATTTCTTAGATATTGTCTAAGGTTTTTGGAGGGCATTGAATGAATGTTTCTGCAATGACAAAAGATCAGGTTAAGGGTGGCGTTGTTGGCAATTTAAAAGCTACGTACCGTAAAACAGTTGAAACTGCGAGCGACGTGCAAATTTACAATGCATTGGCAATGACAATTAAGCAGCACATGTCTGCCAATTGGATTGCTACACAAGATTATCTTGAAAAAACAAATGCAAAAACTATATACTACTTATCTATGGAATTTTTAATGGGAAGGTTTATGGGAAATGCCATGCTAAACCTTTCGCTTACGGATACAGTGAAAGAAGCCCTTGAGGAGCTTGGGGTTGATATAAACTTAGCAGAAGAAACAGAGCCGGATCCGGGGCTTGGTAATGGTGGCCTTGGGCGGCTTGCTGCATGTTTTTTAGATTCACTTTCTACAATGGGGTACCCTGCTTATGGTTGCGGTATCCGCTACCATTATGGCATTTTTGAGCAGCATATAGAAAACGGCTGCCAAGTGGAAAGGCCAGACAATTGGCTGCAAAATGGTGATCCATGGGGTGTTAGACATGAGGAGTTTGCAAAAGAAATAAAATTTGGCGGACGCGTTGCTTATTACCAAATTGAGACTGGTGAATATCGCTTTAAGCTTGAGGATTATCAGTCTGTAATGGCAATTCCCTACGATTATCCTGTTATTGGTTATAACACAAATATGATAAACACGTTGCGTTTATGGGACGCAGAGCCTGTAAATCGTTTTGATTTACAGTCTTTTAACGAAGGCCAGCACGAGCGCGCGGTGGAAGAGCAGAATTTGGCTAGGAAGCTCTCCTACGTTTTATATCCGGCAGATGAATTTGTTGCGGGTAAGGAATTGCGTCTGCGTCAGCAGTATTTCTTTGTTTCGGCAACGATACAGGCGGTGCTGGAGGCGTTTTATAAAAAGCATGGGGATAATTTTATAAAACTTTCGGATTATGTACAGTTCCAGTTAAATGACACGCATCCAAGCCTTTCGATTGCGGAACTTATGCGGGTTTTGCTGGATGAATACCATCTGCCATGGGATGTGGCATGGAAAATTACACGCGCTACTTGTGCGTACACCAACCACACAATAATGAGCGAGGCCTTGGAAAAATGGCCAATCGAACTTTTTAGCCGTTTATTGCCGCGCATTTATATGATTGTTGAGGAAATAAACCGCCGTTTTTGCGCAAATTTAGTAGAGTGGTATGGCAACGATCCAGAACGTATACGTAATATGGCAATTTGTGCCGATGGGCAAATTCGCATGGCACATTTGGCAATTGTGGGCAGCCACTCTGTCAATGGTGTTGCTGCAATTCATACAGAAATTTTGAAAAAAATTGAACTTAAAGGATTTTATGAAATTTATCCGGAAAAATTTAATAGCAAAACAAATGGCATAACACCGCGGCGTTGGTTGATGATGTGTAACCCGCGTCTATCTGCTTTAATTACAGAAAATATTGGAGATAAATGGGTAACTAATCTTGATGAGTTGAAAGCATTAACAACAAAAGCGGGTGATCTCGGTTTTCAGCAAAAATTTATGGAAGTGAAACGCCAAAATAAGGTTGATCTTTCTAATTATATTAACCGTGAATATGGTGTTTTGGTTAACCCGGATTCTATTTTTGACATGCAGATTAAGCGTTTGCATGAGTACAAGCGCCAGCTTTTAAATATTTTTCATGTAATTGATATATACAATATGATAAGACATAATCCTAATATTGATATTACGCCTCGGACTTTTATTTTTGCGGCAAAGGCTTCTGCAAGTTACCACCGTGCAAAGTTGATCATTAAACTGATTAACTCCGTTGCTGATGCGGTAAATAACGACCCGATTGTTGGTGAGCGTATTAAGGTGCTGTTCCTTCCAAACTACAGAGTGAGTATGGCAGAAAGGCTCATTCCAGCCTGTGATGTAAGTGAGCAGATTTCTACTGCAGGGAAGGAAGCTTCTGGTACTGGTAATATGAAGTTCATGCTAAATGGCGCGATAACAATAGGTACATTGGATGGCGCAAATGTTGAAATGCTGGAAGAAGTGGGAAATGACAACATGTTTATATTTGGCATGACCGCCGAGGAGGTCCATGCTTTGGCAGTTAGCCGAAATTACGCTCCTTGGGATATTTATAATATGGACTTTAATGTGCGAAATGTGTTAACCACTTTAATAGATGGCACATTGGATGCTAACCACAATATTTTCCGCGAAATATATGACGCAATGTTAAATGGTTATGGTGGCGCAAGCCCTGACGATTATTATGTACTGCAAGATTTTGCGGCTTATAAAAAAGCGCAGTTGGATGTGGCAAATGCATACAAAGATAGTGGGCGCTGGGCAAGAATGGCCATAATGAACACAGGCAGTGCAGGTAAATTTTCTAGTGACCGTACAATTTACGAATACGCAACAGAAATTTGGGATATAAAACCGGTACAGATTTAAGCAAAACTTACTAAATAATTACAGTGTTTTAAAGAAGGGTTTGACCAATGAGAAGAAGACAAAGCAACACCTTTTTAAGATCGTTTGTTGTAACACTTGCTATATTTGCAAGCATTTTACTTTTAATATGGTTTGTGCTTATACCACAATTTAGGCAGTTGCCTTTTTTCTCTAACAGAGATATTGTGCCATTCCATGAGCATTTTGCCTTAGACCCATCAGTTATAACGCTGGTATTTGATGGACAGCTTTTACGTGAGGGAACACCACCAATGGTGGAATATCGTGGTGGAATACCATTTGCTTATTTGCCGGCTAGTTTTTTGCAGATGTATATCGATCCATTTTTATTTTGGGATGACAGTGCTGGCGTTTTTTTTGCGTCTACAAGGTATGAGATGTTAGAATTTGTGCCAAACATGTCTACATTTTTGATAAACGGCAGGCCTCATACCACTGAAACGCCTATAAGGCGTGTGGATGGCGAGGTATTTGTTAATATAGAAATGGTGGAGGGGTTGTACCCATTCATTGTGGATTATGTGCCAGAATACAATATGATGGTTGTGTCTAGTGCCAACCAAACCACTGCTACAATTACTGCAAATAGTGCCAATGTGCGTTATCGTGCAGATAGTAGATCGCAAATAGTGACACAGCTGCTGCTTGATGACGAAGTTGTCATTAACCCAGGCGGCAATATTCCAATTACAAATACATTTTTGCCAAATGCTGAGTTTTCTACTTTTGTGCCGTACCCTCAAAGCATACCTAGCATATCAAATGAAGACGAGGATTTTGTGCGTGTACGCACACCTCAGGGGTTTTTCGGCTATATTCTGCGGGATGAACTTAGCAGTAATACTATCAATAACCGCTTTGATATTTCTGACCGATCAACCATTTTGCCTGCGTGGATTGATAATATGGAACAGCGCCCGCCAAATTGGTCTGGAGGTAAAATTAATATGGTTTGGGAGGTTGTGTACCATCCAGATGCTAACGATATACACATGCGCACTCCGTTTCATTCAAGTTTGACAGTGGTTTCGCCACAGTGGTTTAGATTTAATGGAGATGACCTTCGCTTAGACTCGGTGGCAAGCCGTGCATATGTAGATTGGGCACATGAGCAGGGTGTATATGTTTGGCCACTGGTTTTTGACGTTAACCAAAGGGAAGCGCGCGCTATTTTGATGAACAGAGAGGCGCGCCAAACAGTAATTGACCAAATTGTAACCTTTGTATCCTGGTATAACCTAGATGGTATAAATATTGATATTGAACATCTTTTTGCGGAAGAAGAAGGTCCGTATAAGATACAGTTTTTACGAGAACTTGCAATTCCAATGAGAGAAATGGGGGTTGTACTTTCTGCAGATGTTAAGGTGCCAATGGAGTGGTCTAGATTTTATAGACGTTATTTAATTGGTTTAACAGTGGATTTTGTTGTTGTAATGACATATGACGAACACTGGAATACATCTCCTGTTAGCGGGCCGGTAGCCTCATTACCGTGGGTGCAAAATGGTGTTGCAAATATGTTGATGGAAGTGCCAAGAGAAAAACTTATTATGGGATTGCCCCTTTATAATCGTATTTGGCGAGAGGTTGTGCTGGATGATGGTCCGCCAACCACATTTAATAGAGGTATGGGTGCTACAATTGAGTTTTTTGAAGAGCGAGGCGTTGTATGGGAATGGGATTCTACAATTGCGTCATATTATGGGGAAGTTGGCGTTGTGGAAGATGGACAGGCTGTTTTATACCGGGTATGGCGTGAATGTGCTAGATCAATAACTGCAAAGTTGCAAGTATATGTAGTCCATGATTTGGCCGGGGTCGCAAGCTGGCGACGAGGCTTTGAAAGCCCAGAGATTTGGGATATACTGGGACAGTATTTTCCATAAAAAAGTTTATTTTTAGGGAGCGGTTTGTAACCGTTCCTGTGGGGATTGATTTGCCTGTAACGTAGAAATATAATGGGAGATTTGGGTGAAAACGAGTGGATTATATATCTGCACAGCAGCAAGGCGATGATACGGTCCTTACTGGCATTAAGCATTTCGATCTTGCTCAAATTTTAGATTGTGGCCAGGCATTTCGTTGGGTGCTTACAGATGAGGGGCGATTTACTGGTGTTGCACATGGGCGGCGTTTGGATATTTTATTATCAAATGGCGATCTGATTTTAAAGGATGTACCTTTAGCTGAATTTGAGTCTGTTTGGAAAGATTATTTTGGCCTTGGGCAGAACTATGGCAATTTGCGAGAAATGCTCCAGATTGATGACAATATGGGTAAGGCTTTAGAGTTTTCGCCGGGGCTTAGGCTTATGCGTCAAGATGCATGGGAGATTTTAATTTCGTTTATATTAAGCCAAAATAGCAATATCCCTCGTATTAAAAAAATGATTGCGCTCTTGTGTCAGCGTTTTGGAAAAGAACTTTCATGCGGCATGTTTGCGTTTCCATCACCGGAAGCCATTGCGGCGCTAACCGTAGATACACTTGATGAAATTAAACTTGGCTATCGGGCACCATACATAATTGATGCGGCACAGCGTGTTGTTGACGGCAGTTTAGATTTGGCAGGTATTTCTGCAAGGCCAACGTATGCTGTGCGTGAGGCTTTGCTTAAAGTGCATGGTGTAGGGCCAAAAGTGGCGGATTGTGTGTTGCTGTTTGGCTTTGGGCGGTTAGAGTGTTTTCCGATGGACGTTCATATGAAGCGGGTAATGGCTTACTTTTACCCAAAAGGATTGCCTGATGGATTGATAGAATATGCAGGTATTGCACAGCAATTTTTATTTCACTATGCGAGGGTTCATGGTTTATAATTCAGTTGGTACAATTGTTGTACAAGCTGAATTTTTTCAAATTATCCTATACTGTGAATAAAAGGTTTGTAGATGTTTTCGCCCATTGGCGAAGGGTAAGAATACTGATATAATATAGGCGGCAATTTGCCGTCCATTTTTTGAAGACATTATATAGCTAGTAAGATTTTACCGTACGGAGGATTAGGATGACAACATATGCACTTATGAAAAACCCAAACCACACTCGTGTTTCGTTTCAAGATTCTGACACCTTAGCTATTAAAGAGTTAACTGCAATGAGTAGTTTAATTAGTGCGAAAAATATCCGCTTAAAAGAAATTGGTGGTATACAGTATGTTTTATTTGATTCTGACCAGACTCTTGCGGAACATGCATTATGCGTGACTTCACGACTGTCATTTGTATATGCAATATTTGAGATGAGTGGCGAGATGCTCATGCCAATTACTCCAATGCCCAATTATTTTTTAGGTAGCGACCTTAGTACAATTTTGAAATATACAGGCAAAACAAACGAGCTTTTCACGCGCTTTATGCTAAACATTGCACAGACGTATATAAAAACTCCTGTTGAAAACTTAAATATTTTAGACCCACTTGCAGGCAAAGGTACTACTTTATACGAGGCACTTATGCAGGGATATAACGCCTATGGAGTAGAAATAGATGCAAAACTAGCCCATGAAAGTGTTGTGTATTTGAAAAAATATTTAGAAACGGCAAAATACAAGCATGCCAACCACACAGAAAGGGTAAGTGGGCAATTGTCCCATGGTAAATTTACAGCCACCCGCAGCCAGATAAAATTTACAGAAAGTGGACGTCAGTTTGAAATTGTGGAAGGGGATACCCGGAATACATCTGCTTATTTTAAGAAAAATTTCTTCCATGGGATAATTGCAGACATGCCTTATGGCGTACAACATGGCAGTAAATCGAGCAAAAAGCCCCAAGGTGCTACGATAACTCGCAACGCTTTAGGGCTTATCACTGAGGCCATGCCGGGTTGGGTTAAAGTTTTGAAACCCGGTGGTGTTATTGTGCTTGCATGGAATTTGTTTTTAATATCGAAAGCTGAAATGGTTGAATTATTGGAAGGCCACGGTTTTGCTGTGCCTGAATTGGACTTTGCGCACCGTGTGGATCAGGCAATAGATCGGGAATTTATTGTTGGTGTTAAGTAGACTGGGAACGGCCATCAATTTCCCTCACAGTACCATGTTGCAGGATATTTATGAGCGTTTGCTGCATAGTTAACTATAAAATTTAGGTGTGGTAGTTGGATCGTTTCCGTATTGTGCATATTCTTTTACAAATTGGGCTGACATATTATCTTCTTTTATTGCTTTTATGGCATTTGCAGTATTTTCAACTGTTAGGTCAAAAATTAATTTGCCAAGCTCCGGTGTGGCAGCTGTATGGTCGCCGGCTATATGTTCTGGGAAATTGGCGTACCAGCTGAACCCGGTAAATAAGTGGTTTTTATCTATGCTGGCAAGTCTGCCCATGGCTTCGCCTTCTTTTGGGTCTTGTTGATCTATAAACACAAGATCTGGACGGAGATGCATTATCATAGATGTTTCTGCAACACCTGCATGGTAGCCAAGTTTATCTGTTTTAGCGGCTTCTACTATTTTTTTTGCCTGTTCGGGAGATTGATTTGCTACAAAACCGGTGTAAACACTGTAGTCTCGGGCAAGGCGCGGCATTTCTTGGGCAAAGAAAGGTAGAAAGTGGGAGTTGCCTCCATGTCCGCTCATTACCAAGATTTTTTTGAAGCCGTTTCGGCTAATTTCGTCACACATTTCCAGTAAACTGTCCATCATAAGTCTGTGAGACGCGGCTACTGTTCCGGAAAAATGTCTGGCTTCTGAAATTTGTCCTAAAAAATAGTAAGGAAATACGACTGCACTTTCTTTTTCGGCGGCGGCTTCGCATACGGCTCTTACTGTAAACATGTCTGTGCCAAGTGGTAGATGATTACCGTGCTTTTCGATTACACCAATTGGCAAAACGCATACACTGGTGTCTTTTACTGCTTGTTTTAATTGGGGTGCGGTTAAATTTTCCCAAAGCATACAATCAACCTCTTTCTGTTTTTTTTGAAGAATAGCATGTTAATAGTTACCGTGCAATAGTTTAATGTGTAAAGTGCTTGAAAATCCTGTCAAACTAAAGCATAATTGTAAATGCGAATGCAGACATTCGCGCTTGCACTATGTAGATAAAATGGAATAATCGTGATATGGGATTATTTCTAAAAAATCCAATAACGAGGTGAGCCATGACAACAAGAGAACGCGTAAATCGTATGTTTGCACACAAAGAGGCTGATCGTATACCAATAACAGACAGCCCTTGGCAAGGAACTATCAGCCGTTGGAAGCGGGAAGGTATGCCACCGGACGCAGATTGGCGGGATTTTTTTGATGTAGACAAATTTGAAACCATTGCTGTAGATGTATCCCCACAGTACGAGCAAAGGCGCGTTGAAGATAATGACGTATTTACTGTGTATGAAACAAGTTATGGTGTAAAAATTAAACAGTTAAAAGGGGAAGACACCACCCCGGAATTCTTGGATTTTACCGTAACAGACCCAGACAAGTGGGCAGTGGCAAAGGCACGTATAAACCACAATACAGACAGGGTAAATTGGAAGCATTTGCAGGATAATTTCGCTAAATGGGATTCTGATGGCAGATGGATAGAGGGTATGTTTTGGTTTGGTTTTGATGTAACCCATTCTTGGATGGTGGGAACAGAAACTTTGCTGATTGCTATGCTGGAGGAGCCTGAGTGGGTGGAAGACATGTTCCACACGATGCTTGATGCGAATATAGCCCTATTTGACCAAATATGGGATAAGGGCTATCATTTCGATGGAATAATGTTTTTCGATGATATGGGTTATAAGCAAAATCAATTTTTTTCATTAAATACCTATCGCAATTTGGTGAAACCTGCACATAAGAAGGCCATTGAGTGGGCGGCTAATAAAGGCATACCGGCACGTTTACACTCCTGTGGATTGGTTGAGCCTTTTATACCAGACCTTGTGGAAATAGGGCTATCGGCGTTGAATCCGCTTGAAGTAAAAGCTGGCATGGATCCGGTAAAGCTTAAGCAGACTTATGGTGATAAGCTTACGCTGCATGGTGGTATAAATGCGGTTTTGTGGGATAAGCCGGATGAAATAAAGGCTGAGATAGAGCGGCTTGTTCCTATATTAAAAGAAAATGGCGGGTATATTTTTTCTTCTGACCATTCGATTCCTAATGCGGTAAGCTTGGAGGATTTTAGAAAAATAGTTGCGCTTGTTAAGGAAGTTGGGGCGTATTAAATATTGAGCCCCTATCCTACAGTTTGAATTACGTGTTTCAACTGTGGGGTAGGGGCTTTTTTGTGGAATGATTAATGTTTTACATATGATACAAATGCAAATCGTTTGCTGTCTGGTGCCCAGGAGTTTACATTAATTGTGCCTTGTCCGCCAAATAGGCTTACCAGGGTTTTATATTCGCCGCCATTGGCACTCATTAATCTCAGTTCTACATTTTTGTTAGGTGGGTGGGCATGGGGCTCTACATCGTTTTGGTGATATGTGATGTAGACAACTTGTTTTCCATCGGGGGAAACATGAGGGAACCAATTATTGGACTCGTCAAATGTCATTTGGGTGGGGTTGGCGCCGTTATGCTCCATGCGCCAAACCTGCATTAGTCCACTGCGGGTGGAGTTGAACCAAATGTACTTTCCGCAGGGGGAATATTCCGGACCATCGTCTAAGCCGGGTATGTTGGTTAATTGTGTTTCTTGGCCACCTTGTATGGGTATTGTGTAAATGTCGTATTGGTCGTTACGTTCTGCGCAGTATGCCAGGGTTTTGCCGTCTGGGGACCAGCCGTGTAAGTAACTTGGGGCGATGGGGGTTATCAAGGTCGGTTGTCCGCCAGAAATTGGCAGGGTATATATTCTTGACTGGCCATCCTCCCAGGTTTGATGGCTTATTGCAATGCGTGTACCGCATGGGGATAACACATGGTCGTTATTACAGGCATTTGCAAAGCTTGACTTTATTGTTGTTTCTGTTTCATCCGCAAGATTATAGGTTACCAATTGCCCTTTGCGGTTGAAAATGAGGGTTTTGCCGTCTTGGGTCCAGTTTGGTGCTTCGATAACACCAGGGTAAGTTTTTAGCATTTGGCGTTCGTTTGTTTCTATGTTGTAGATTTCCAAAACGCTGTCAACGCCGCGTTCGTCGCGGTATGGGCCGCGCTCGTTTAATGGTCTGACTTTCATTGGGGATGACCTCCTTTGATTTGAATGGGGCGCTGTGCGCGCAAATAGTTTTTAAGCACCTTTTCCGTCAAAGCGGATTTGGCGGGTGCTTACTTCTTTGCCTGTAAATTGGGTAAGGGGCTGGTATAAGTCCGGTCTGCGGGTTTTAATCCAGCGTTGTCCGGTGCTTTCTTCAATGAGTGATAGGTCTAGTTCTGCTGTAACCATTTTATCTGCCGCGGCCCAGGTTTCACTAAGAATGCGGCCGTATGGGTCTATAATCATGGCATTGCCGGTTCTGACTTCGTCATCATCTGCACCTACGGAGTTGCTGAAAATGTAAAATACGCCATTATCATGGGCTCTTGCAGGAAGCCAGCGCATTAACCAGCCCCGGCCTTTTAGGCCGTAAAATTCATCTTCTATGGCTTTTGGATTCTCTTTGCGGTTTTTCCATAATTCCATGTTAATGATGCCCATAATATTAGGGTCGTTAGAGCGGCAGCCGCCGGTTTGGTGGGGCGCCAGTATAATTTGCGCGCCTTCTAGGGCGGTCATGCGGACGTTTTCGCATATGTTATTGTCGTAGCAAATGAGTACGCCTACTTTGCATCCGTGAGGCGTATCAAAGACGGTGAGACTGTCGCCTTCGTTAATATAGTCGCTTTCAAATGCGTGGAGTTTTCTATGTTTTTTAAATGTACCATCGGGCATGGCGACTATATATGTGTTATACATTTTGCCATTGTCGTTTTCTAGAAGGCCTGCGCCTATGGTCATGTTGTATTTTTTGGATAGTTCCATTAAAAAAATGGAAGAAGGTCCTGTGAAAGCGGGCTCTGCTAAGGCAAGAAGGTCTGCTTCGCTTAAATTGCGCCAAAACCAGTAACCGGTTATGCAGCCTTCTGCAAACACAATAATTTGAACATTTTCTTTTTTTGCAGCGATGACAAATGATTCGATTTTCTTTAAATTTGCTTCTTTGTTGCCGTTTTCGTGTTCGAATTGGACACTTGCTACTTTAATCATTGAGTTGCCCCATTTCATGTAGGATGGTTGCATAGTTATTATGCAATAGTAATTTGCGGCGGTCAAGTATACATGCATCATTATGAATTTCGAAATTTTTGAATTCTTTTCAAAATTTCGAGAAATACAATGGTCTTTTTTATTTTTTGATGGTAGTATTATTTAGGGCGTGTTCCCACTACCGAAATGCGCATCTTTGCGGCTGATATTTCCGCTAGTTCCCGCAAGTTCCTCTTTGCGTACTTCTAGTACGCCGCGTCGTCACTTACGAAAACTAGCGAAAATTCAGCTCGCAAAGATGCGCATTTCGGTAGTGGGAACACGCCCTAGGTAACAAGAAATTAAATGAAAAGAGGTAGACAAAGATGAAAAGAAGAATTTTATCCTGCACACTGGCGTTGGTAATGCTATCTGCCCTTGTGCTTACACCTGGGGTTGATGTACTTGCCAATCCGCAACAAGCAAGAGTGCCTGTACAGCACAACTTGCCTGAGGACAAGCTACAGCGGCTGAATGACTTTTTCAGCCACTTTATGCATTCATTTTCGGTGATTCCCACATTAGGGGATTATGATGCAGTTTCTCCGGATGGTGCTTATGCAGCATTAGATTTTGTTTTAAGTAATAGTGTTTTCTTGCACGGCCGCTTAGGAGAGCTTGGACTTCCCCACTATGGCTTTGTGGAATATATGGGGGGTACTCCGATTGAAAGCTGGTCCCCTTCCACAAGATTTGAATTTGTTTGTACAAGCCATGTGGACGCTATTTTGCTAAGATATTTTAACATTACAAACTTTAGACACGACCCCCAGCGGATTACACCTGTGTTCGGTTTCCAGTACAGGAACGGCAGGTACTATTATGAAGCACTTGCTCAAGGTGGTTGGTCTGAGGCGATTCAAAATATCTTTGCATTTTACGATAATGGGAACGGCACATACTCTGCCAGAATTCAATATCTTACTATTGAACTGGGGGATGACACCGGAACGGAAGTCCATGTGAAATACAATATCGCTGTTATTCAGCCTTTTGAAGATACTTTTCAAATGCTTTACTGGCGCAATAATGTGTCGAGGAATGCCTCAATTCCCACACGGCAGTCTACTGCCGCGGTGCCGCCGGCAACTCCGGTTCAAAACGACCTAATTACTGTAACGATAAACAACACCTCGGTAAATTTTGTAGATCAGCCGCCAACAATAGTGGATGGCCGCACGCTTGTTCCTGTTCGTGGGGTTTTTGAAGCATTAGGCTTTGTACCAACTTGGAATGAGGAAGCGCGGCAAGCTACATTAACAAGGGCTGATGCCACAATTGTTATTACAATTGACAGCGTGACATTTACCACAAACGGCGTAAGTCATGCACTAGACGTTCCGGCCCAAATTATAGGCGGCAGAACCATGGTGCCCCTGCGCGCCATTCTTGAAAGCGTAGGGTATGACTTGGATTGGGATGGCGTTACGCGTACAGTGATTGTTACAACTAGCTGAAATGCCATGTCATGAACTTTTGTGAAAGCAAGTATGAAATGAAGAAGCTTTATATAATACACCACGTCAGGTTGGCGTGGTGTATTTTTATAGCTTTGCCGGATGTTGTACTGGTTTTTTCCCTACAAAAAGGTTATGATATCTTATAAGAGATTGGCTAAGAAAATGTCTAAGAAAAATCGTATATGTATAGGTAACGAGAAAGGGTGCGCAAATTGACAGAACAAAGTTGGGAAGCTTATCGTAAGCAAATAGAAGAAACAGGCAAATGCCCTGAAGATTGGTATATCTTGGGCATTGACCTTGGTACAACAAATTCGGTAATCAGCTATTGGGATAACTCCGGTGGCCGGCCGGAGGCGATTGACGTGTCTAACGGTTTTGGCAAAATTCCATTGCCATCCGTTGTGCAGTACCGTAAAGAGGATGACCATGACGAATGGGTTATTGGTGAAGAAGCATACCGGTCTATGAAAATTTACCCGGAAACTACTGTGCGTTCCATTAAGCGCCAAATGGGTACAAATTCTACAATAAATCTTGGAGGCAAAGATTATTTGCCGGAAGAAATTTCTGCAAAAATTTTGGCAGAATTGGTTAGCCATGCCCAAAACCTGAATCCCAAGGCCGAAATTGCAGGCCTTGTTGTGTCTGTTCCCTATGATTTTGATGACGCAGCCCAAAAGGCAACCATGCGTGCCTGTGAAATTGCAGGCTTGGCTGATAAATTAATCTGTTTAATAAAAGAACCAAATGCCGCCGCACTTGCCTATAATTTTCGCCACCAGTTACAAGCGGGGGAGCGCATTATGGTGTTTGACTTTGGCGGCGGCACATTGGATATTACCCTGTTTAATGTTGCAGAGCGGGACGAGTCTCGTATAAAAATTCAGGTAATAAGCCAGGGTGGAGATGCTGAGCATGGTGGTGACGATGTTGATGCCGCCTTAATAGAGGCGTGCGGTAATTTCATTTACAACAAAACCGGGCAATCCCCCGGGGATATGGCTATCGAAAACCAGGTTGAACTCATTGCAAGAGCTCGCGAGGCCAAGGAGAGACTCTCCGGAGTCCAGAGATTTCGTATTCCCTTTACTTTCTGCATTCCGCCCTTTGTTGAACAACTTACCAGAGAGCAGTTTCATGATTTAATCAAACCTTTCATTGACAAAACTCGCAAGCTGGTATTAAAGGCATTGAGAGAAACCTATACGGGCAGCCTTACTCCGGCAGATATTGACCGGGTGTTGCTGGAGGGTGGTTCTTCCCAAATGCCATGGGTGCGAGAAATGCTTTTAGATATTTTTAGCGATGAGTCAAAAATTTATTCTTCAGAACGGCCGGCCCTTGATATTTCTCTTGGGGCAACATATTATGCGGCTATGAAAATGGGACTTCTTTCCCATCCAGATGTTGAAAGTGAAAAAATTTCTGTAGAATTTGAAGTAACTGTTTCCCACGATATTGGCCTTGAAATTGATAATGGAAAGAGCAAGGCATTTTTTCCGATGATACGGCGTGGGACCTCTTACGTTTTGGCTAAAAAAAGCCATGTTTTCACGCTTTCTGGCAACACGCCAGAGGAAATGACCGGGCTTGATTTGCGTATTTTAGAGCGGATTCAGCAAGATGATCCTTTTGAGGCTTGTAAGCTGATTGGAGAGCTGAGCATTAAAGGTTTGCCGGAGCGGCCCAGTGGTAAAACTAAGCTGCGCATTACCCTTATGGTGGAAGAAGAAGGTGGCCTTGTGCGCGGCATGGTAGAGGATGTAGGCTTTGGGGAAGAATACCCGAGTACTGGGTTTAAAGAGGCTTTTGATCCAGATCGGTTTATTAGGGCGGAAGTAGGGGAGTAGAAAGGGATTTTATTTTGGATAAAGTACAGGTTAGGAAAGCAGAAGTCTGGGACATACCTGATATTATTACAATGAACAATGCGCTTAACGAAACCGACTGTGGCACAGCAGAGTCTATGAAGGAATCTTTAGAAAATAATAAAAATGAACTTGTGTTTGTTGCAATTTGTAATAACCTGGCAATCGGGTTTATTTGTGGTCAATTATATTCGTCCATTTGTTATTCGAATTTTCAATGTGAAATTACTGAGTTGTTTGTATGTAAGGATTATCGGAGAAAAGGTATTGCTGCAATGCTAATTAAACAATTGGAAATTGAATTTATTAAAAATAATGTGCCAGAGATTATTGTAAAAACAGGGGTGAAAAATTTAAATGCACAAAAACTTTATGAGGCCTGTGGATATGAGTATAGGCGAATGGCGTATATTAAAGCGGTGCATTAGATGTATTTCTGTTTTGTTGTTATTGGCTGTTTTTATATTTTTGAAGGCAGGCCTTGGCGCTTGGCCTAGAGGAGGTAAAGGTGCAAGCTCAAAACCCATTTGCAGGCAAGCAGCTCCGCTGCCTATATGATAAAGGTACAGAAAAATGGTGGTTTTCTGCCGTTGATGTTTGTGCTATGTTTACCGACAGTGATTACGACACTGGGCGGAAATACTGGAAGCAATTAAAGAGCAGAACTCTGCAGCGCAAAAACCAGTTGGTAACAGAATGTTACCAACTGAAAATGCCATCCCCAGACGGCAAATATTACTTCACTGATGTGCTGGACACGAAGGAAGTCATTTATCTGCTGCAAATTATTCCAAGTTCTCATGCAGATTCGTTTAGATTATGGCTTGCAGACGTAGTTGCAAATAACACGCCTGTAGAAACAATGCTTGTAGAAGCCGGTGCAGAATCCGCCAAGGAAATTGAAGATTATAAGAAAAATGCGAAAGAACCAACTGTGCTGCAACATATTGTAAGAGAAAAAATTCTACATTCACTTTAAGGAGTATCAGATATGGAAATATTTGAGGGTATTGGTTTTAGCAAATTTTTAGAAGATGATATAGCACAATTAGCACCAATTGTAAAAAGAGCCTTTGACGAGGACACAAAGCGCCATCTTGGGTTGGATTCTGGAGGGCCTTCCGGTTATGATAATGGGGATTATATTCGTCGTTGGTATTTAAAAGATGATGCGGACGCCTATAAAATTCTATTAGACGGCAACCTTATTGGTGGTATATGCGTATCTATCAGTAGTAGTGGCGAAAACTATTTAACAAATATTGTTATAGACCCATTATGTCATGACAAGGGAATTGGGCTGATTGCTTGGAAATACATTGAACAAAAACACCCAGGCACGAAAATTTGGAAAACTGAAACTCCCGGATATTCAACAAGAAATCATAATTTTTATATTAACAAGTGTGGATTTAAGGTTGTAAAGATTAATAACCCCAATACGAGCCATGCCAGCTACGCTTTGGAGAAAGAAATGGGTTAAATATTATGGTTATGTTTTATTTTTCAGCAACAGGTAATTCAAAATATATCGCAGAATTATTTTGCCGAAATATGAACGCGACATGTTACTCCATTGAAGAAAATACTGACTTTACGAACCTCATAATTTCAGAGGATGTCATTTGCTTTTGCTACCCGGTGTATGGCTCAAGAGTGCCAAGGTTAATGCGAGAATTTGCCATCCAGCACATGGAATTACTAAGAAATAAAAAAATCATTATCTTTTGTACACAGATGTATTTTTCCGGAGATGGCGCAAGAGCATTTACTGATATTTTTCCGAAGGATTTTATAAAAGTAATTTATGCAGAGCATTTTCTCATGCCAAATAATGTATGTAATGTATTTATTACGCCGCTGCCTAGTGATAAAATGATTAAGAAATATTTGCAAAATGCGGATAAAAAAATGCGAACTGTGTGTAATAATATTACAAACGGAATTATTAAAAAGCGTGGGTTTAACCCTGCTTCACGTGCGTTAGGATTGATTCAAGGTTTATTTTTTCCAAAAATTGAAAAATGGGTAAAGGGTAGAGTTTGGATAGATGGTGATTGTAATAAATGTCAACTATGTGTTTCTATCTGTCCTACACATAATTTTGAATATAGAGATCATAAAGTAGAAACAAAAAATGATTGTATGATGTGTTACCGTTGTATTAACAAATGTCCTCAAAAGGCAATTGCTGTAGCGTTGTCTACGAAGGTAAAAAAGCAATATATAGGGAGGTAAGTTTGTGGAAATAATGATTGCGAATATCAGTGCCGGGGTTATCGGTTTAATCCTTGGGTTGATAGTTCAAACAGGAAAAACAAATTTTTTAATAGCCGGATACAATACAATGCACGAAGAAGAGCGGGCTAAATGGGATGCAAAGGCTATGAGTAAATTTGTCGGATGGGTTATTCTTGTCATACCATCTATCGTTTTACTAATTGCTTGCATACCTATTTGGTTGGATATTTTTCCAAATATTGCGCTGGCAGGGTCGTGGATTATATTCATGGTGATTTTAATTTGGGGCGTTATTTATATGAATTTCAGTTCTCGCTTTAAACATACAAACAAAACCACAAGGAGGTAATAATGGGCTATTTAGGAATTGACTTAGGTACCACTAACTCAGCAGCAATTATTTATAATGACAAAAATGACAGTTTAGAAATTGTAAAAGTAGACGGTTCTGACGAAATTTTACCATCAGCCGTATGTTTTACAGAAGAAGGCATTATCGTTGGCATGGAGGCAAAATCCGGGGCAATCATTTACCCGGAAAACACCGTGCTTTCTGTAAAGCGTATGATGGGCGGCGGGGATAAAATCAACATGGGCACCATGGAAAAAACCCCGGAAGAAGTGAGTGCGGAAATTTTACGTCGTCTAAAAAAAGCCGCAGAAGATCAGGCGGGTGAAGCTTTTGAGGAAGTGGTAATCACTCACCCTGCGTATTTTAACGACCGCCAAATTTATGCTACTCAGCAAGCGGGACTTATGGCAGGCTTTAAAAATGTTTATCTTTTAAGCGAACCTTTGGCGGCTGCAATAGAATACGGTTATCGCCAAAGTTATGCGCAAACCCTTTTGGTATATGACCTAGGCGGCGGTACTTTTGATGCCTGCGTCCTAAAAGTAGATATAAGCCCGGAAGGACAGGAAATTTTCCAAGAACTCTCCGATGTTGGTGATATGAACTTAGGCGGGGACGACTTTGACGCAGAGCTGGTAAGATGGATGAAAACTACTTTTACCGCAGAAACCGGCATAGACCTTGATACCTTAGATACTGCCGAGCGTAAGCGGGTTACCCAAAAACTTAAACAAGAAGCGGAGCAAACCAAAAAGAAACTTTCCGGCACAAATAAGGCTGCCGTACGTATAAATCCCCTTGTAATAATTGACGGCGTACCAAAAAACTTTAACGCCGAAATAACCCGTGAAGAATTTGAAGCGATGATCAGAAAATATGTAGACCGCAGCCGTGATATAGTAGAGGAAGCTTTAAAGCGAGCAGGAGTTGGCGCGGATGAAATTTCTAAAGTGGTGCTTGTAGGCGGCAGTACGCTTATTCCAATGGTGCGGAGAATGGTTGCAGGTTTTATAAAAGAGCCCTATCGTGCAACCGACCCTGCAAAAAGCGTTGCAATGGGTGCGAGTATTTACAATTATCTTATCCACTTGCCAAATAGCGGTGTGAAAGTTGGGCAAATCACACGTCAAGTTTTTGGTACAGAAGCTGTTACAAATATTGCAACAATGGAGCGGGGTGCTATTCCTATTATTCCAATGGGCAGCCCAATCCCAAGCAAATTTTCTGATAGTAATTTTGCAAGTATGAGTGGTGCAAGCAGTGTAAGTGTGGATGTTTACCAATGGGAGCAAGGGCAGGAAGCGGAACGGCAATACATTGGCAGCGTAGCAATTTCCGGCCTTGCAGGCACAACCCAACTAGAAATTACCTACGCAATTGACGAGAACAATATGTTTGAAGTTTTTGTAAAAGATATTGCAACAAGCAGAACAGAACGTGCGGAATTTGACCGTACACAAACCAGCGCGCCACCTACAAGAGAAGTCCGTGATGCCGGTAGCGACAAGGTAAATGTTGTTTTCCTAATAGACACTACGGGCTCTATGGATACTTATATAAATGGTGTAAAAGACCGGGCCATAGAATTTTCCAGTATTTTAGCAAGCAAAGGTGCTATGTACAAGCTAGGCCTTATAGGTTTTGGCGACCTATACGAAAAAGAAAAACCCAGCGTTTACAACTTTACAGACGATGTGCCAAAATTCCAAAAACAAGTTAAAAACATCCCACGCACTTATGGCGGAGATATTCCCGAGTCTTCACTTGACGCTCTTGAAACCGGAATTGAGCTTTTAAATTCTCACAAAGAGGATAGGGCCGCCCGGAATATTTTCATATTAATAACGGACGCCCCACCCCATGTGCCCACCTACAGTGGCAAAACCGTTGCGCAAATTTGTGAAATGCTTGAAAGCCGCGCGGTGACTACCTATGTAGTTGCCCGCAAAGACCGGGAGTCTATAGAGGCGTATGACCCGCTTACAAAACCATCTGGCAAGTATTATGATCTTAACGATAAGTTTTTTGATATTTTGGACAATATTGCTATGAGCATTGCAGATTTGATAAGGCTGTAAGGTGTAAAATCTAAAAATTGTTTTTTGTGTTTACGGTCAAATGGATTTACAAAAGCCACTGTGTTGTACTAAAAACACAATGGCTTTATTTTGATTTAAGAGGCTTTTTTGTACACGCTGTTGAATTTTATCCTACTATCTGAGAATAAAGCGACCGTTACGTATTTGCAAAGTATTCTCTGTTCGTTGTATTGTAAAAGTCTCAATGCTACCATCTGAAAATACCAACTCTAATATATCTCCCGAAACAGAATACGTTCCTCTATGTGATATCACTCGATAAAGAGGAACTGATCTACCAGATAACATTACAGTACCTACATGCTGGCTGCTTTCACGAGAGTTAGTAGGTACATTTCGCCATGGTGTGGATGGGTTTGTAATTAGTTGACCTAGGCGTTGAGCATTTTCCGACCACCAAAGATATTCTTGAATAGTAAACCTATTACCACTAAATTCTATTGTGATAGGATACTCAGTGTGCCCTCGACTTTGGAAAACCCATGTGCCTTGTAATTCTCCTCTGTTCAAATTAGCCACAAATATTACTGTAGCGAGTACAATTACTAACACACCTAAACCAATTAGTGCGTGTTTTTTTGTTAGTTTTATGTTTTTACCGACAGCCGCCTCTTGAACTTGTGGTGCTGCGGCTATACTATTTCTGCTGCCACAATTGTTACAAATCTTGTAATTTTCTTCATTTTTTGTTCCACACTGTTTGCAAAACATAACATACATCTCCTAATTATAGTCTATAATCAAAATCCAATGGCAAGAACCTATCCAGCAATAGACTGGACGAGTCAGCACATTCCTCCCTTCTTTGTCTGTTCGGCATAAGTAATTTATGCATTGCTTGCAAAGACAAATTACGCGCATTACAAGCAATGCAAATAAAAAAGATGCGTAGGAACGGCAAAATTGCCATCACCTACACACCTTGAATAATCAAAAAAGTAGCGAGTACATCCTACTACCACAGCAATCTAAATATATTCGCAACTATTTCAGGTAGCTAAAAAATAAGCACGCATTGAAATAAAAACGAGAAAATGATAAACTATTATTGCGTAGTGGCAGATAAATGTCTGTGTGTGCTAGGTGATGCGTTAGATCCCTACACTCGCCGTGGCGTGTTGGAAGCACGTCACGGTCACTGCGATTTTTTGTTGCAACTGCATTTTAACATAGTTATCGTGGGAAATGCAAACAATCTTTTTTGATATGGATGTACTCTTTTGATGTCCACGTGACTTCACTACTACACTTAAAACCGCCGCAACAAAAAAGCCTATTTACTCATATGCTGCCCAAATGATATAATGCGTGAGCACAGGCCGTGTGGCGGTTTCCGGCTGAACCCTAGAAAGGGGCAGCCTATATGACCTTATTTGAGGTATCGTATTTACTTCTTAAAGCTACGTTAGTAATTATAGCGTGGTTGGCATATAAACGGAACGAAAAATAGCCGCCCTCGGACAAAGGTAGCGACTATTTTATTCGAATAGGTTTTCAATTAACTATCCGGGTTCGGTCATGCCGTCCCTCGGCTTGTGCATTTTTAGCATTTGCCATTGATTATTCTTACCTACATATTACATAAGTATGCGTAAGTATGTCAAGTGCTATTGTAGCAAATTTAACAGGAAGTCTAAAAATTAATGTCTGTTGTGCGGAATTTGTCTTGACAGGCTAATCCTCCAATGAGTATAATACTATACAGTGTGAAATTTAGGAGGTAAGTATAATGATTGAGCCTAAGAAGAAGACGTCTAAAGCAAGGCGCGACAAAAGACGTAGGCAAACATGGAAGATTGACGTGCCAACGATAGCAACTTGCGACAAGTGTGGAGAATTTGTATTGTCCCATCGTGCATGTAAAGCTTGTGGCACATACAAAAGACGCGAAGTTTTAAAAGTTGCAGAATAATAAAACACGGACTAACGATTAATAAGCCTATTCAGTTTGGCTTTTAGTGTGTAAGTCCGTATTTTTTTATGGCATAGGAAGCCGCTTTGTTCTTGTTAAAAGCTTATTGTGAGGGAGTTGAACATTAAATGACCATTGCCGTAGATGTTATGGGCAGTGACCTTGGCCCCGCAGTTGTGATAGAGGGTGCGGTCCAAGCCTCTAGGGAATTTCCGGGGGTTAGGCTTACGCTTGTAGGCCCAGAGGACACCATTCGTAAGGAGCTGGGTGACAGGTTTGACTCAGCTATTTTTGAAATTTTACACGCCCCGGAAGTGATCGGTTTTGATGAGCAGCCCACGGTTGCCATAAAGCAGAAGAAAAATTCCTCTATGGTTATGGGGCTTAAACATTTAAAAACCGGTGGTGCCCAAGGTTTTGTTTCCGCAGGGTCTACGGGCGCGCTCTTGGTTGGTGTTTTTGCATTTGCAAAGCGCAGGCAGGGTGTTTCTCGGCCGGCATTGTGTGCACTGCTTCCTACAAAAAAAGGCTTTACATTGTTGCTTGACTGTGGTGCGAATGCGGAGGTAAAACCTTCATACTTACAGCAGTTTGGCGAACTTGGTGCGGAATATATGCAAAACTGCATGGGTATAAAAAATCCACGTGTGGGGCTTATTAACATTGGAACTGAAAAAGAAAAAGGTACACCCTTATATCAGGAAGCCTATGAACTTTTAGAAAATTCTGGCCTAAACTTTGTAGGTAATATCGAAGGGCGCAGCATACCGTCTGGCGAAGTTGATGTGGCGGTTTGTGATGGATTTGTTGGCAACGTTGTGCTTAAACTAACAGAAGGGCTTTCAAAAACCCTGATGAGCATGATTAAAGAAGAACTGATGGCATCTACAATTTCTAAAATTGGCGCACTTTTGGCAAAGGGAGCCTTTGGTAAGCTAAAGAAACGTTTCGATTATCGGGAAGTTGGCGGTGCACCGTTTTTAGGACTTGAATCTCTGGTAGTTAAAGCCCATGGCTCCTCTGATGCCTTGGCAATTAAAAACGCAATACGACAGTGTATAAATGCACATAAAAACAATTTGCGCGCACAGCGTGCACCCGAAGCGGAAGGGTCGGAAGCGTAGCAGGGCTGTGCCCGGCGGAGCGGCGGGGTTTGGGCTGGTCGCAAATGCAACCTGGGGCAGAGCCCCATTAAACAATTTGCGCGCACAGCGCGCACCCGAAGCGAAGGCGAAGGAAGCGTAGCAGGGCTTCGCCCGGCGGAGCGGCGGGGTTTGGGGCAGAGCCCCATTATAATAGAAGGGAACATACAAAATGGAATTCGAAAAAATTAGAGATGTTATTGCAGAGCAAATGGATATTGCAAAAGACAAAATAACACCGGAAACAGCCTTTGAGAAAGATCTTAACGCAGATTCTTTGGATATTTTTCAAATTATATCAGAATTGGAAGATATCTTTGGCATGGAGTTTGACAATGACGATGCCGCAAATATCAAAACTGTAGGCGATGCTGCAGAATATATTAAGAAAGCTTTAGGTGCATAAAATTTCATGAGTGACACATTACAAACACAATTAGGTTACGATTTTAAACGATCGGCATTATTACGCCA
>Ga0123352_10002447_pt1 | contig 25853 bp, 8 predicted proteins | sample TergutLab28metaG_FD_89700 | JGI IMG/M metagenome (GOLD analysis project Ga0123352, IMG submission 89700) | Labiotermes labralis P1 segment gut microbial communities from Petit-Saut dam, French Guiana - Lab288 P1 | ecosystem: Host-associated > Arthropoda: Insects > Digestive system > Gut ...
ATATATATATATATATATATATATATATATATATATATATAATGTTTTGTTGATCTGCATCTCAGTATAATCTTAGTAATTAACCAACTTAATGCACAAATTCTTGTTTTATAATAAGTTTATTATATGACTGTACATGTTTCGAGCACTATGTGCTCGAAACATGTACAGTCATATAATAAACTTATTATAAAACAAGAATTTGTGCATTAAGTTGGTTAATTACTAAGCTAAAACTAAATGTACGAATTTTAAAATGGACCAACAAAGCAGTGCGATATATGAATCTAATTTTATTAGACAGTAATTACCGACAAGTTTCAACGAAAAATGTCGCTGATTACTGTATGTCGGTAATTACTACCTAACAAAATTGTACTCGTACATCAAAGTGCATTTGTTGGTCTTATTAAAAACTTGTATGTTTCTGATTAATGCACGAAACATGAAACACAACTGAACATAAAATTCGGTTCTTTCCTTAAATGATAAATCCATCGATATTTTGACAGCTGCTCTATGTTGAACTGTACACTATCAGAACTCTTGAATTTATGCTAAAAGTCTCACTAAAATCACAATTTTGGATTTCGAGTGCCGAACCCTCACCATTTAATTATTTCATTATTTCTTTAGTATTGTGTATGAAGGAAAAAATGTAATGATGTTTTATGTATACTTTCTTAAATTGTTGGGGACCGCGTTGGCACAGTGGTTAAGGTGCTGTGCTACAAATCGGCAAGTCGCTGGTTCGATCCCAGCTGGTGTCACTGGAATTGACATAAAAATTGTTCCGATCGCACTTTGGCCCTGGGGTCGACTCAGCCACTAACGGAAATGAGTACCAGGAGCATTTCCTGGGGGTAAAGACGGCCGGTGCGTAAGGCTGACAACCTTACCACAATCCTGTGCTGTTGTCATGAAATCTGGGACATTTAATTTCCTGGAAGCTTCTGGACCACTTCAGGCCTGTAACGGGATTGCTTTACCTTTTTACCTTACATTGTTAGTTTTGGTTGTCTCATTTCGTATTTGAAAATCATGTTTTCCTTCATAAAATTGGTATTTCGCATACAAAATCAACTCTTCCTTTAAAATAGGGCCTGTAGTACTTCAATTCCCACCGTCCACATTCTGTCTGCCGTTTCCAGTATTATAGTGAAAATATAGTGTGGAAAAAATTAGAGATTATGGGAGGAAAGTTAATTGTGTCATTAGGTTTTATTTGTGTTCTGCTAAAAGTGCTTTGTCTTTCAGCCCTCTCGCTAATAAGCAATTTAGTTTAGTGGGCAATTTGTTTAGAGTGGATTTTATTTAATGTCTAGCATGCAGCCGACCACTAATCCGTGTGCACAACGAAATAACGAATGGAATAATATATAACTTTTAAATAATGCATGAATTGACCTGAATATTTTCGCGGTATTAGTATAATTGGAAGCTAGATAACAATTAACAAGGTTATTAATGTTGTTCCTTTCAGGTAAATTTCGCTTTCGGAGTCAAATCGAAGAAACTCCAACTGCTTACATGTGGTGCCATTGGAGGAGATTAAGCAAGTACAATTGCATGCTTAGTATAGCTGCCAGTATATAAAACTGTCATGTTGAACAGTATGAATGTCTCAGTATCACTGTGCTATGTTATGCAGTATGATTAGCAGGAACGTGTTGTGATTTATTCCGATGTTATTACATAAACCAGTATGAAACAAAGTTCGGTGGGAAAGAAAACATTTTACTCTTTTTGAATTTCTGGTGACAACGCCGGATTCAGACTTAGTGAAGACTTTATAATATAAAAGAGACCAGTTTTTAAAGTATTGAAGAAGATATTATTATTATTATTATTTATTACTACTTTTAAAAACGTAAGAAATTCATTTGTGTAACTTTACGAACAGAATTCTTCAAGACAGAAGATATTTTAACAAAGAACATGAACCGATAAAATGCAGTCAGCCATTTTTTATCTTCAAAATTTTAAAATTTGTGTCATAGTGTTCGACTATTGTAAGGCGTCCCTACCACTACCGGCGCCAGTAGGAACTACGTGAATTTCGAGGAGGTTGTCACCTGATGCCTACGGGCTGTGGATCGTGTTTTCCCTCCAGACCTTCCATTAGCTCTGCGGCCTACAGCTGTTGGGTCTCTCACCTGCAGATGCGCCGATTCGTACTTACCACCGAGTGCTGCAGCAGATGTTCTTCTGCTGCGCGTTAACCTTCTCAAAATATTTTACGATGAAGGTAGAATTCTTGAATATTTTGAAACAATTTTGGTTATTTCATCTACAATAAATCGCTTCCAATAATATGGAGGGGCAAGTGTGAGCCCTTAACTTACTTTCAAGTCTCCAAAGAGGAAGGAGTCGAAGACTTTAGTGCACGGAAGCTGGCGAAACAAGACCATACTTTAATTAACTTTCCGGCAATCTACGTGCAGTGTCTCGAAATACGTAAATTCTCCACCAGAATGTTGACGTTTTGTTGACCGTGCATCTCAGTATATTTATATCAGTATTTAACCAACTTATAGGTGTGATGATACCAGAGGCTGTTTAATGCAAATTTGACCTCCTGATGATGAGCACATGTGCTCGAAACATGTAGAGGCATGAAATAAAACTTATTGTGAAACAAATTTTGTGCATCAAGTTGGTTAAATACTGAGATAAATCTGCACCAGAAGTTACGTGTAAATGAAAAACAAAATTAACCGTTAAAGTATGACTTAATAAATTGTGTAGAATTCTCTTCGGCATTTCTATTGAGTAAACATTCCCGTTATATGACTATGTTTCATTAATCTGGTGGCAAGAAGGAACCGATTTGTTTCATTAAGTCGCGGCAGTCAAAGGCTTATGTGCAATACCATAAACCACTTAAAATTTTGAATATGAAAATATTCTTCGAAGCATAAGAATATTAAAATAAATCTTAGATAATTGGCTTTAGGGAATTTAAACTTACTGAAATTAAAATTAGTCTGGTGCATAACTATCAAATTTTGGAGAAGTCTTTGAAATGCTTATGTCTCTTACCAAACTATACGGCTTCGTATCTGTAAAAACCTTAATTTATATTCTACCTCTCGAAAGGCCTCGTACCTGATTTTGACTAGGAAAAGGCGAGAACTACTGAAGGAAAGAACAATTAAATGATTTTAATTAGTCTAGTAGTTAATGCGTTTCACTGCTAACAATTTGTCATTGGACCGAAATATGTAAATCAAGTAAAAGTACTGAAATTCTAATTTTGCACAAATGCAACTTATATTTACAAGTTCCTTTCAAGATCCCCTTCCCTTTATCACGTTATGCTTGGTCGGATTCTTTCTACTGTCATAGTAAAAATCAGTCTTCTTTCGAAACAGCATAAATTTCAGGAAACATTTTTATAGTTTATTACCTTTTAGCGCAGGAAGACACTTTTCAAAATTCATAGAGCAGAAAAATTTATGATAAACCGATGACTGCTTAGCTGTCGAAGAAACGTCTCGAATTTTTTGCGACCCTAAGTTTGATTACTGTAATCGCAAGTCACCGCCACTGGCCATATACGTGGCCTACAATAAAAACAGTATTATTCAGTATGAATTTTAATGCTGTTTGCAGTTTTTATACTGAGATGACCGAACATAACAGTCCATTGTTTAGCACTTCTGCTGCGTAACCTGGAGGTCACGGGCTAATTCTCCGCCCGCAGACCGGATACAGAGTTCAGTTTCCGTTGGTTTTTCTCAGTACCGGAATAGAATAACTCATTAGGCCGCTAACTCCTTATTCCTGAATCTTGCAAAATTTTTACTCATCCGCCAATTTATCGCTCGACGTTGTGATTAAATAATTAGGCCTAAATGAGGTTAAGTTTTTCACTTCCAGGGACCTTTTCCCTCCTTGTTTTTCGAACTGAAACTTATAATTTATTTCTAAACTCTTCCATGCCTTTTACATTTTATTTGAACGGAACCTCAAAATGTACTGCACACAAGTGTCAACAAACTCCATTGTGGTGACTGGATGAACTTATTCATGATTCCCTGGGACAGTATTAAGGAGGCCGTGTAAAGACCGTTTCCGTCCAGCGGTTGTTCCTAGAAATCAACGTTGTCACATTTACGTCTATCTGAATTACACGTTTTGTATTGCGGTTGTTGTTTGTTTTGCCTTTCACTTGGAAATGCTGTCCTTATCTTGACATTCTGCAATACACAGAGTAGGAATTCTATTTCGAATGTGGAGCTACTCAATTTCTGTACCTCCTTCGTTTACCTAGCCGATTTTTAAAAATACAATCGGGAAACTGTCCAGTAGGAGTCATAAAACGATAAGGAATTCCACAAATTGTGTCTTAATATTCACTTAGTTTTTCTGATATATTTCTAAGAAAGGGAAGCAGAAATTTGTGCTCTGAACACGTCATATTACATGAAATTCGAAGAAATACCAGGCCTGTGCCAGGTATTGATGTTTCCAGTTATGCTCATTATCTTATCACTTTCGGTTCCTCAGTACACGTTATAGAGTACTTCGTGTGTGCATTTTGTAAATCACGCTTTTGTTGATTCCATACACGAATTTAAGATAAGCGTAATTGTGATGTCGTGTCTACTGCATCGTCCTTTCGTCCACATATTTGATCACCGAATTTCCTGAGTGGATTTTGATGGCTTTGGTCTGTCCGTCAACATTGAAAAACTCGGCTCCCACTGGACGGATTGTCATGATATTTTATGTTTGAGTATATTTTAAAAAGTCGGGAAAATTCAAGTTTCTTTCAAATCTGACAACATATCGGTTAATTTATATGAAGACCGATATATACTTTTGATAATATCTCGCTCAGTTCTTCTTAGAATTAAAAATGTTTCAAAGTTGTAGGGAAAATCGATACACAATTTATGATCAATTTTTTTTTCTAGAATCTTGGCATTTATGAGGCAATGTGGAAAAATATTGTAGAGACGGGTAGGCCACAGATGACGGTATGGTCCATGCACATTGCACACTGGATACCTGAAACTACAAACACATTCAATTATTATACCAACTAATGCACTTATATAAAATTTATACATTAAAACACTAAAACTGCTCCGACATGTTTCGTTTCTAAGACCATCATCAGGGAGCTGTAAAGGCACATTAAAAGCCACATTAAAACCAGTCATAAATTAACTTCGTTGTACTAGTTGGGTATTGTGTCAGCATGCCTGCAGGCATGCTGACACAATACCCTAGTTGGTATAATAATTGAGTGACTCGTCAACATGCAAGGTGTAACAATGAAAACTACAAACACATGTCTGGAATATGTAATAATTAATGCTTTTCCACTGCAGCAATGGTTGCTGGAGCACACCTCAGTTTTACGTCATACGTGCATTGCCTGTCTTTTAGTTCTCCTTAAGACGCAACCCCCTTTATACATTAAATTTCAGTACAATTTTATAAAATTTCTCAAATACCATCTTATTTCAAAAAAGTTTCATAAGACGTAAAGTGAAGAAATAAGTGAACGCCCAAGCCAATGAAGTGCTGATTGTCGCAGTAAATGTATCTCAGAAACGCGTTAATCCATCATATTACAGTTTTCCACCCCTGCATCATAACTATGTACCTTTATGCATTAAGGATTTCTGGAGAAGTCATTCCTGTGGTAGAGGAACGCTTCGTCATTAAATTAACCTTGATAATTCATTACCACGTTTACAGTAGCTTGCTACAAATCCCAATTTTAGTCAAGTGAGCCTAGTCCACCCACATCTGTACATAGCGTTTCTTTTAAGATCAATCCAAGCTGGTGTCTATAAATTTGTACCATCCATCATAATCTTCCTTTTTTTTTGTAGAGTACATCCTGTTGTGTTTTAGAATTGAAATACAATAATATATTTATTTGTTTCAGTCAGACACAACAATATTTTATTATTTAACAAACTGGCGACAAGTTTGGTCATTAGACCATCATCAGGCTATCTTGAATTAAAATTAATACATGATACATATTGTAGTGCACTTGAAATTCAGTGTGTTTTAACAGATTTTTAACACTGGTATGGGTTTTATGGCATCCCATACGACATTGAATTTAATGTGCAGTACACATAAACTGTTTTAACTTTTATGTAAAGATGGCCTCATGATGGTCTAATGACCGAAACTTGCCGCCATTAAGTGAAATAAAAATTATTGTTGTGTTTGCCTGAAGAAATAAATTTATCATTGTCCAATCTCCCTCTTACAAGATACATGCCCTTCCTCCTTCATCCACCTGGATTTGATAATCCTTAACAATATTTTTACGAACGTATAACCACACAAGCGTTGGATTACTGGCGGATCTCAAGAAGAGTACGTGCCGACATCAAAACAAAAACCAAGAATATATATAAGAAAGTTGATTGTTCTTGACAACGGTCCGTCTGTGAGATGCTGTTGAGACCGGAGCCACCCTTTCTACAGTTGAGGCCTGGCAAGTGACTGTTGACTCTTCAGTCCTTCCAACAAACTTGTATGAAGAAGAAGCTCTCCTATGATGACCTGGAAGAAACCGTTTCTGCTTCTTTTTACGTAAAAGATACTGTCTTCTCTTTTCAACAAATCAGCTCCTTAAAATCAAAGTATAAATAGTATTTTACAGCGGAAAGTCACTAAGTTAACGATATACATATAATATAAGTTTACCTAGAAAAGTATATATTATGTCCATATAATTGTACATATCTCTTTCGTGGTTACGAAACATGTTCTCTGAAACTGACGTATTGTTTCTTTCATCTCTTATAACTGTTAGCGGTGAAAATGTATTAAAAACTCACTTTTTCAAACCATACATTTTTCGACTCCACTTGGTAGTATCTTCAAAGATTATATTTCAGTACATAAGAATGTTGATATTGGTATAGTTAGAAAATTCATGTAGTCTCATGACTAAAATAACTTTATCAAGTTAGGAAAGTAATTCCTTCCTTAGAGTAATACAATATTAAAATTGTTGAGTTTGAAATTTTGTCTTGTGCTTTAGTTGAAGATCCACATTCGATTTGTTGTAACTTGTTGTTGAATTTGTTCGTGTTACATATACTGTTGCTGTTTCTGTCTTTGGAATCATAGTTAATTGGGCCAAATAACGAAATATAAAAATGGTCTCTCACGTTCAGAGAAAGACGACGTAAACGCAATGCGCCATTAAACTGTGACAATTTGCACAATGATTTTATGAATTGATGTGAATCTAAGAAATATCAAATTTATGAAGAATTATGAGTGAAATTAATTTTAATACAAACTCCACATTTTTAAAGAATTTCACCTCATAGTGCTCCCCCTGACATATAATGCATGCCTATAACAATCTTCAGATATTAACCTTAACTAATCGGAATAAACGTTCCACAATGGCTCTAATTGCACCCATGATACCTTCCTTCAGCTCTCTAGGCCTAGGCTTTGCTTCTTAAACATCCACAGAGAAAATAAGCAGGAGAAGAGAGGTCAGGAGACTTGGCTGGCCATGCGATAATACCAAAACTTTAAATGAAATTCTGCGTCTGAGAAACTAAAGGCATAAACTGATATATGAAATCCTACATGTTCCAGACAACGAGTTCAGAAATTTGCATCCGCCATTTCTATACGATAATTCCGTTTGCTACCACCTCTTTTGTGGGTGTTTATAGTTTACCATGAACTGTGTATGCTAACTGGCAAGTGTTTATGTTTATAATTACTTTTGGCGAATTTTTGTAGAATCTTTGAGAAGGTCCGATCCCACGTCCAGAGGAGTCCCGCCGAGTGTGTGTTTGTGTGTGTGTGTGTGTGTGTCACTGTGCTCTGGTGTAACAGTAATCCTCCACAAATGCAATGGGTAGAGAGAGGAGATCAGAATAAAATAAAAAATTTTTATAGTCGCCTTCATACCGAATAGTATTCGGACACTAATTTTCACCGAAACATAAGTAGTTTTACATCTTCATTTATTTGGTTAAAATGGTTTTTGTCTTCAGAGAAAGATACAGGAATATTTAAATTTCCTTTCTGTTTTGTATGGATGTAATAATTGGTCTGTAACTTGAAGGGAAGGACGTAAACTAGGGGTTCTTCATGGCAATTTCTGAATAGAATATTTCGATCAAAGACAGGGAAGTGATGGAAGAGTGAAAATGTTGCATAGTGGGGTGGTTCATAATTTTTGCTTTCCATTACATACTGCGCGTATATGAGGGCGACAATATCGATGAGATGAAATGGGAATGAATGTTTATCGCATGGAAAAAATTACAAATATGTTCATTATCTTAGTATGAAAGCCAGAACGAAACACGCAACTTGCGCGTCATGAACCGCTGCGTAGATGGAAGGACAGCATTTGTACTGATTTTAAATAAATAATTTGCGAGGGTGCGAACTAAATCACGGCATATTCTTCCACCTAGCGTTTGATAAGTTTTATTATTGAAGCAAGGGTTAAAAGCTGGGAGATGGAGACTGCCTTTTCAGGAAAAGATCTTTGAGAAGTTTGTTTCGAAAAACTCAACGATGAAGTCAATGACAATATTTAGATGTGAAGAAGATGTTAGTAAGAAAAGGTGTTTCATATAAATATATGCCATGAAACCTTGGCTCTTCCACCTAGAACTTCATTGGTATTGTTATTGAAGCAAGGGTTACAAGGTAGAAATGGAGTATGCCTTTTCAGAAAAAGATCTTTGAGAAGTTTGTTTCGAAAACCTCAAAGATGATGTCACTGGCAATATCTAGACGCGAATAAGATGTTAGTAAGAAAATGTGTATCGTATAAATATATGCTGTGAAACCTTGGATGATTTGAACTGGTTGAGGGTAGGTGCTGGGGATGGTTTTTTTTTTGGGGGGGGGGCACAATTGTGAATATTCCAAGTACGTGTAAGGATAGGATTTCGTGAGTAACTTAGAAACCAGCAGTTGTTAATGATACTTATAAAAGTGAACTTAATCGCAGTCTCTAAAATAAATCTGTCACTTTAAAAAGATTGAAGTAATTTGAGTTTCACGTATAATGTAGCAACATCTGAAAATTACAGTACATGTTATGGTATAGAAAGACAAAAGTTACTGCTCGAGGCAATACATATTTTACTAGCATTGAAACCAAATTCACTGTGTGCTCGCATCCAGCATTCTCTTTGAGGGCAGCTGGTTTGTTTGCTGTTATAGGATTGCCCCTAGGACAATGTCCAGCATTAATCCGTGTTGTATGACACAGTATTTAAAACGAATTATGACTTTACATTAGCGGCGTTACCTAGAAGAACCTTCGCCTACTGAGTAGAGCTTTATATTACGGAAATAACAATACACTTTTGGAAAGGATACAAATGCTAATAAATGTGAAATAACACAGAAAAATAGTGGTTTAAGTCAGACACACTAACATAAATAACCCAAGCCTTGAGATGAAGTTTTTGTTGTTTTGTTTGTGTGTGTGTGTGTGTGTGTGTGTGTGCGCGCGCGCGTGCGTCTGTCTTTCTGTGCCATATTTCAGCTTTTTGCTACTTGACCGATTTTTGTAGGGGTCTGTGTAGGTATTATAACATTAGACGGAACTTGAAACTTGTTATTTGAAAGTTCGTTTCAGATGTAATAGGAGAATTGCGTACGATCAAATCTGTGCTTTACAAGAACCGATATTACCTCACAATGTTTTGTCATAAAGTGACACGCCTTATGGAATACTCCATAAACACGTGACTCCCTTAGAGTGGGTTTTATTTTTAGAAATTAAACAAACATGGCGCTGCTTCATGAATTCGTATTTGCTTTTTGGTCAGGCCATGTAATTATGAGGTGAAATATGCTTAGAAACGTCTTGTACATTTGCGTTCATTAGTCAAAAAATAAGGCCGCGACGCTAAATCTTTAATTTCACCAGTGTGTACTTAAGAACTCAGTTTTTTCTAGCGACAGTAGTATTAGTAGTTTCGTGGAATTCATCCTATTGTAGCTAATCATTATCCATATACAATGTTCACTGCGCAAGTGGCAGCTACCACTGGCGTAGTGAAAATCAGTAATGCAGAAAAAATTGGTAGAAGCGATGTAAAACTAGTTAAAATTGTTAACAGCATAACGAAGTAACTGAAGAAGGCAAACATAAAACACACACACACATATACACAGCATATCAATAAAGTAAATTCACCGTAACACACTCAAGACCTATCAGCACTACACAAAGAAAAAATCAATAACCAAGACCATCGTCCAGCCAGTTACTCTAACCAAATGTTGTAAGTGAAAACTTTAATCTTTAACTGCATTTAAAAATTAAGCCCTTAAAATTTTAAGAAATTTTAAAGAATATATAATAATTTATATAACCGTCTGTTTACATTGTATAACACCAGAAACTACAGCATTACTGTAACATTTACGTTGTAATATTTCAGAGATTTCGCAAATAAAACATATTTACCTCAAGTTTTAATATATCGTAGCAGAACGCCTTATCATTTTCCATTAAAACATGTAGCGTTTGAATATAACAATAAAATGTTGTGTTAGATGGAATAATTTGTATGTATGTGAATGGAAGCAGCAGCAGTACTAGTAGTAGTAGTAGTAGTAGTAGTAGTAGTAGTAGTAATAGTTGTTGTAGAACAATTTAAAATCAAAGTTAAAAAAAATAAAGGTAAAATATTATGGACAATTAGAATGAATATATCAAAATCCAAACTTATGATATGAAAATAGATAATAAAGTACCTCAGTAGCATTAAACATGGTTGATTGACTAGTTCTCGCTATACGCTAATTATATTTATGGTGACTGTAGTAGCAGTAGTAGTAGTAGTAAGAGTAGTAGTAGTAATAGTTGTAGGAGTATTAGTATTAGTAGTAGTAGTAGTAGTAAGAGTAGTAGTAGGAGTATCAGTAGTAGTAGTAGTAAGAGAAGTAATAGGAGTAGTAGTAAGAGTAGTAGTAAGAATATCAGTAGTAGTAGTAGTAGTACTTGTTGTTGTTGTAGCAGTAGTAGTAGCAGTAATAGTAGCAGTAGCAATAGTCATCGTGTGTTATGAAGGAAACACAAGGAAATATACCTGTTCAGTTCAGTTCTTGATAATTAACGCGTGGAGTCAACCAAAAGCCGAGTGTCTCATATCACACAGCACGACGTACAATCACAAATAAGGAAGGATAGTGAACAAGACACATATACAACAGACACAAAGCACAAGAATACTTAATGTATTCACAATCCTTACCATATTAAATCAAACATAATACGAATCTGACTAAGTGTGGTAATTTGCCTTCTGATGGTACCGAAATCATTACAAACAGAATTTTTCGCAGTACGATAATAGGTGGCCGGGAAATTTTTGAAGCCAGGAATGCCACCAAATAAAATGAAGTTGCGGAGGCCCTAGGAGAACTTTAATATCAATGGAATTTGGAAAATATTTAGAAAAAATCCAAGAAACACTGACGATAAAAAAACTGTGTGAATTTGACAGAAATGTCCTCTCATGCAAAGTGTTTAATTGAAGAAGCTGAGGAACACCGACGTAACGTTGCCGTTAGTGTTAAAGCTCAAGTATAGCAAAGAGCTACAAACATCTGCCGAATACGTTTAGGTTATCTCAGAATCAGTAGAGGTAGCTGAATCCTGTATTGCAGGTGGGTACTGTAATTTAGATCTAATAGTTGTAAAATCTAAAATCAGTGAATTGCCGATCCTGGTGGCCGCGCCGTCAGAGGCATAGCTCTTTTATCTCTCGTTTGCTGGTATCATGGGCTGCAATCACGCTGAGCCCATGAATTTGTTTCTTGTGTTCTTTGTGTGTTGGGTAATTAGCGACCTCTGCGAAGAGCTGATCACACGTTCAGTGGAGTCATACTGGGCGTGTTTTTGTGTCGAATTTTGTGTGTTGCAGAAACCTCAGTAATAAGGCGGTCTAGGCATGGCTTGGGCTTTTGCGCGAATACATTATCATGGCCTGGAAAATACTATTACGAATGAAACCCCAAAACGTAATGGATTTGAAAAATATATAGTCAGTATGAGAGTAAAAGTGCATTTTAGAACCAGTTAACATTCCCAGTTTCTTAATGCAGTCACTGTGTTTAATACAGACATCTGCAAGTTTATTCTAAAAATGGTATTGGTTTTCCTAGAGCAAGTAGTGGTTCGAACTTTAGTAATGTTGATAGGTAAAGCAGGCTCGTTACAGGCCTGGAGTGGCCCAGAGGGTTCCAGAAAGTTAAGGTTTCCAGATTTCATGACAACGGAACGGGATGGTGGTAAGGTTGTCAGCCTTATGCACCGGCCGCCTTTACCCCCAGGAAATACTCCTGGTACTATTGGGAATCATAAAATTTGATTTGCACCAGTCTTGTGCGGAATCTGTACCTGATTGTGAGTACACTCATTTAATGAATTAACAGCATGAAATGTTTTGTACTATGAGCAAAGAGAAGGCATTTGGAATGTGTTATAACATTGCATATGTCATCAATAAGTATGTTAGAAAGCAGACGCCTTAGTACAGATCCTTGAGGAACAACGGAAATAAAAGTGAAAGGCAGCGAAAGAAGTAAGAGATATTTCGCTGGATTTTATGTTTCTTTCCGATGTGTCTCAGGACTCTGTATTCGGGCCTCCGCTTTTAATACATTTATTATTGGTACTGTTTAGGATAATATTAAGAGGGATCTTCAAGAAGCTGGCTCAGGAGAGGACAAGTGTCGGACACTTGTGAATGCGGTAATGAACGTTAGGGTTCCATAAAATGCGGGGAATTTCTTGACTAGCTGAGAACTCGGTTAGCTTCTCAAGAAGAGCTCTGTTCCATGGAATTCGTAAGTATGATTCTCCTCATTGCAAGTATTTGGTGCCAAATTAACCCTAGAGAAAAATGTAACTTTACGTTAGATTGAGACCTTCAGCATTGCGTCTCAGGTGTACTAGAAGATAGTGCCATTTAATGTGGTGCTGGAGAAGGATGGAGACGATCAGTTGGACCGATCGTATGAGACAGAATGAAGCACTAAATATTAAATGAGGACAGGAATATCATATATACAACAGAAAAGAGGAATGTTAACTCGATTGGTCACATCTTGCGTGGGAACTGCCTTCTAAATCATGTTATTGAAGGAAAGATAGAGGGAAGGATAGAAGTGATGGGAAGACGAGGAAGAAGACGTAAACAGCAACTAGATGTTCTTAAGGAAACGAGAAGGTACTGAAAATTCAAAGATTAAGCACTATCTCGCCCTCTGCGGAGAACTCGCTTTAGAAAAGCCTATGGCTCTGTCGTAAGAGAGGCTACGGAATGAATAACTGAATAATAAATATTCCTAGGGTTCGAAAGTTTGAAATTTTGTCGTTTTTACTTAAGCGGAATTAGAGTCTCTATAGTGGAATTTATGCATAGAAGTTGATCACTGAATTTTATAATGGTAGAAATTAATTCTGAGCCTATTACGGAACTAAAATTTAATTTTCTTTCAGAATATATATTTTTCAAGTCTTATATGTTTTAAGGAGTAAATAATTTTACCATACCGTAGATTAGGTCCGAATAGTTAAGCCATCTAACAAATTGTACGGAGCCTCCTCCTTCCTAAGACAGTATCATTTCCACGGTTAACCAAGTAATTGTCCATTATTTTGAACCCGAATATTCATTGCCATCTCAACTGAGCCCGTCATTTGTCATTCTCAGCCAGATGAGATCAGTGCTCGCAATCCCATCACATTCCTGTAAGATTAATTTTAATATTGTACTCTCAACTACATTTCGGAATTCCAATGTGTTCTTTCTCCAAACTTTTCCCATCAGAATCCTGCGCGCATATCTCTTTTGTCCCATACATGCCACATGCCTGCCCACGCGATTCTCCTGTGTTTGATTACCCTCATGACGTTGGGTGAATAGGACAAATTATGCAATTTTTCCGATCCTATTTTCACTTCATCCCCCTCTGGCCCAAATATCTTCATTTTTTATGTGTCAGTGCGGGCAAAGAGTCCGTTCAATTGCGAGTCGCTGTTTAAGATTCCCCAAAATTCTTATTCTTAAGGTAGGCATTAATCCTCTCTTCCAAACTCCCGAAGAATCGATCCATGTTAGTCCTTCGAAGCTTCTTATTCAGCATATTCTCAGATATCCTGCACATCTGGAGGCTGTCGTCACTTTCTCTAACCTGAAGACTATCCATGCCGTGTTGCTACCTACATATCGCCACCTTCCATACTAAAGTGTCACTGGCCACTGTTGCACACCTCTTTAGTATATACAAATATAAGCATATCAAGAGAAATAAATTACGTAGTATTTTTTTAAGGTGTTTTAATTTTATTACAGAATCGAGTTATTGCTTCACAAACGGCATGGAATATACACTTAAATTGCACTAATGGAATTAGCTAAGTATATGTGACCATACACACACCGATGACAAAGTGTTCATCCAAGCAGAAGCATGCTTCATTTTGCGCTCTAGGGATGTGCGCCTCGCTGATCACCTCGCTGGAAGGCTAACTTACGTGTACACCAGAATTTCCGGAGCTTCATAAAGACTACCGGCCCTCTTAATAGACGATCCTTATATAACGATTGCCTCGCTGTTAATAAACAGGTCAACTGTGTTCATCTCCCTACTTTCCCAGAATCGCTGCCAAATTTGTCTTTCATCTGCTTTCAGAGTTCCCTAATATGTCGGAGTAATTTATTGTGGCCCTGCGTGGCTGCGACGTACACTGAGAGATATAACTTTATGCGTACAAATTGAAGTATTTGAAAAAAATTCTTGAAAAATTCTACACATCTAGGAAACCTGGAAAAATCACAGAGTGGATCTTGATAATTTGAAAGTATTAGCCTTATTTTACAAATGCAAGTCCAGCGTCACTGTAATTGGTCTTTCAGTTTTCTGTCTGACTTTGTCTTTGTTTGCTGCCTTTAAAAATACGTTGGTAAGATATACAGGAAATTTATTTTCTTAAGTTCTCTGGAATTGTAAAGCCATTTCGTTTTGCAGTTAGCTGTTCTACTTGTGACGTGAAATATGACGTGTCTCCTGTAACTCTTACTGTGATCAATTCTTCTGTTTCATAAAACAGCATTCAGAAAAGTCACTTCAGCACCGTCAGTGTATCTGCCTTGTATAAATATTTATAATTAAACATTGCGATTGATGTAACATTGTGGTATAAGCAGTACCTCGCTCGCATTTTAAACATTCTGCTACATTGCCTTCCCGCAGATCATTCTTCATTCTCCTAATTTTGCAGGTTGTATATAACGTAGCTAAATTCTACATTAAAATCTTTCAAACAGTTCATAAATCTATGCTTTATGAAACACGGTTAGATTTTGAAGGGCCGCGGTGTGTGTGTGTGTGTGTGTGTGTGTATACGGGGGAACGCGGTGGCGCACTTGGTTGTGGCACTGTGCTACCACCCGCACTATGGCCCTAGGTTCGAATCTGCCTCTTAGAGTACCAAGATTACTTTCTGAAGGGTAAAGGCGGTGGGTGCGTAAGACTGACAATTCTTGTGCCGGTTGTTTGGAATTCTGAAACCTCAGCCTCCGGGAAACCTCAGGGCCTGTCCAGGCCTGTACAAGGATGGCCTTTTTAGTTTGTATTTAGTTCACTTCATTTTACATTAAATACGCTGCCTTTTTCTCATGCTTCCTGTTTGTTACTTATGATTCTAGCAAGGTACAGTACAATGATTACTTACCCACAAGCTACCATATATTTAGCGTTAAGCAGTAAGTCTTTGTAACTGAGATGCAATTATTTATCTGTGGCGTATGATATTGACTTTAAATGCTATTTGTATAATATTTACACTTCAAATGGTTAAAGTAATGTTTGACTCAGCCGTTTTATCATGTGATATTTTTTGGCTGTTAGTTGTAACTTAGCTTCGCATGATTTTCATACACAACACGGCTTTGCTTCTCAGAGTGTGCGCAAAGCAAATGTTTGCTGTAACTATAAGGAATTTATCCTCAACATGTATTGTAAATCATCTGGTTAGCTAAGCTTTCAAAGCTCGTTTTGGCATCTTTATGTTAACCTTTTGGCGCCGGAATATTTTTTTTAAATTTTAGCACACTCTGTATATAAAATGTGAATAACACAGGAACCAAATACATGAGAATTATGAAACAAACTGCATTTTGAAGAGAAAAAAAGGAGAGTATACACCATGTTTAAAATATTGTGTACCTATATTTGTTGAATAAATATATAAAATGCAACTTTGGAGGTTAGCGGTGCGGTACGTCAACTATAGTTGACGTTAGGCGTCTAAAGGTTAATTAATGTGTGAATTTGATGTGTGTTGGACCGTGCATCATCTTCATAAATGAAGAATAAAATCCAAGTAGATGCCACTTAATAATTTATTATGCTTATGTTATGCTCAACATGTTTCGGGCACCATTATGACCATCACCAGGAGCTCACGACGATAGCGTTGGTTACCACATAGGCCGTCTGGTTCTCGAGTAGCTGCTGGTTGGAAGTTAGGTGCAGGCAGGATGGATGAGTGTCCGGACCGAAGGCTGTAACAGCAACTCGAGAACCAGACGGCCTAATAAATTATTAGGTGGCATATAGTTGTATTTTATTCTTCATTCATGTGTGAATATCTGAATTACAAGAAATTAGCTAGCAAAACAGCAGGATAAAATTCGATGCATATAATAATGCGAGCTACCCAAGCATCAGACGAGGTATGGCATGACGACCCGGTATATTGTTCACAACCCCTTTTCCCCCTCTCGTCCTCCCTTTTCAGTAATACTTCTATAGAACTTTACCATGTCTCAGCCTTACTTTTCCCATCCATTGGTCGTAGTTGAGTGTCGCAGTTCTTGTCACAGCCAGAAGAAAGGATAAACGAAACAGAAATATGACGGTTGTGTCTCTGAGTTGTTACCGCAGCCGGTAGCAATACGGGACGATTTTTCTTTCTCTTGGGGCTGGAGTGTCGATACTGAGAAATAAAATCTTAACAAATTCTTTCACTTATAAGAAACTCGTTCAATACTTCCACTCTGAGCTTTGTTTTTGTGCTTCTTTTAGCTGTCTATTTTTGGAGAGTTAAAAGAGCTGTCACGATCAGCTTCCACCTCCCACTCTCCAGAGAGGATGATATAAGAACTCGACTGAAGTCCTGGCAGTACATAAGCTACACTGTTGTTCCCCGCATTGCTTGCGCGAGTGTTGCTAACGAAAATTTAATTCATCGTTATTTCCTCTTCTAACGTCAAAAGATATTCTTTGTTACGCTCTTACAGGCGGTCTCAGATTGGCTGAAGTGAGCTGTGGTTTACAGACTGAGAAATGTATATCTAATAATGCAAGAGTATGGTATATAGATATTACTCATTATTTCCAGTTATATTTAACAACTTTGATACCTCGTTCAATAGAAATTATGTTGCACACATCGTGTTTAAATATTGCATTTTTTAACTTTTAATGTATTGTATGTTTATAATGTATACAATTTGACATAATAGTATTCTAGATTCTAACTTTATGTCATCTTGCATAAGCTTCCCGTCGTTTCGTACGAACGTATTGCCTCCATTTTCAGGGTAGATCTTGAAAATGGTGGCGACAGCAGCTTCCTCCGAAACGTTTAGGCCCACGTACGAGGCTGTAGGCTGCCATAACCAAGAAGAACACGCCATGTTTCAGGCGGTTTGTGGCCGACATCTTGTCGAGGACACCCGGGTTCGATTCTATTTTAGGCCTTTTGAAGTGTGCAGTAGCAAACCTGGCAACGTTATACATGTCTCTATCCTAGTTACACTACTCTTCTCCGTTGGTATTATTCCACGAACTTTCCGTACGTAACTTTATTTTTCTTCCATCGTCACCTGTATAGTGTAAGAGACTACTCTGTCACACATTTCACAAGTTCCTGCTTTCGCCATGCTCTTGTTACCGACTCTGGTAAGCTGAAAGTACATGAGTGTTGTTGCTTCCAATATTATAAGTTCAATTTTATATTTAAACAAAATCCATGGAGTAATTTTCAAATAGAACACACGGGCGGAAAGAGAGGCAGGCAAGATTATTTTTATTCTACTTTTCAGCGCACGAGTGGCTAATGACGGACACCAGTACTATAAATGGTAATTTCACCCTTGAGAGTACGTACTCTATGTGTGAGGATGTGTCTTGTGACAATTCACTTTTCAAATTGAAAGTAGAGTTCAGTAAAGATAGATTTCACCTTGACACAGGCCACAAAGCCTCAGAGTGAGAGTAGATGTATAGCTCTACTCTTTCTTTAACCTCGGCGCTAGATGGAGTGGGTGGTCAAGGCCATTCCCCGGCAGCATTACCGCCGGGAAATACCCAGTACCTACTGGGTGGGCCCCAGGGCCGGTCTGGACGAATGCGGAAAATATCACCCCAACCAGGATTTGATTCCGGCACCGTCCACCCATAGCGAGTGGCTGTACCCACTGAGCTATCCCGGTCCACCGTGAGGAACAACATTGACATGAAAACCGTCCAAACTAGACGAACTCTTAGCACCATTTTATTCATGATAGTTTAATGTTATCTGGAAATAACGTAGCCATCACGAAATAGGTTTCAGTGAAGTGTACATTGTGAATGGCATAACACTTTGTTTTGACAATAACAGTCAAATACTGTAACTTCAGCTGCCTGATGACACCTCATAAAGCCATGTAGTCTGACGAGTGATTTTCATAACTATTGTGCCTAACAACAATGCCTGACCACAAAGCCTAACCGCACAATCTGCGAGATTTTTTAATGTCTCTTTTGAAAAGTACGTGCTTTTAATTAAAAGTAGTAAAATTCGAAGGTGGTTGAACGTTCATTGTTTTTCAAACTGCACAGTCCTACTATGCACCGAGACTGAAACTCCAGCTGCCTTCTGCCCTGATGTTGGAGACCGCGGGGTTCCTATGAAATTTTGGTAGAATCCTAACAGAAGGTGTTGTGCGGGATCCCTTAAACTGGTTCATTCTTGTATATTGCAACTGTTGTTACAAATGTATATAAATGATGGAGAGTTAACATGAGTGTACGAATATTTCAATAAACATCTCGAACAATATTTCCTAAACACGTATCGAAGCGAAACTGTTTCAAACAACGTCTAACACAAAAACTTATTTTGGGTCCTGTAACCTTTTTTCATAAGCCTTTGGGCCTTGTGGACTATTCACAACATACGAGGGAACGGCTCTGAACTGTTGGGCTGCGTTTATAGTTTGTGAACTCTTGTATACAGGGTGTACCTAAAATACTTAAATAAACTTCAAGAGGGGACCATTCACATTAAAACATAGACAAATAATGCAGTTAATATAAATATCAATATGTGTCCGGGAATGAGAAGTTTTTTATTTATTTGCAAGAATATATTCAAAAATAAATACCTTCACTCTGCAATATTTTACTTACACCTGAAAAACTACATTCTCACTACAACGTGTCCAGTTTAATATGTGTGAAGTTCTTATAGTATATCAAAACACAGTTTAAAACATCTCTTCAAAATATCCTTCACCGGAATCAATTCACGCATTGACACGTGTTATCATGGACTGTCTCACACTTTCAGAGGTCCTGGGTCTGTTCTAAATGGTTTGACAGACATAAATTTTACTTTGTTGAAGTGTCTTTTCATTTTGACTTGAAGCTGAATATACGAGGGTTTAAATTATTCCCACAGCTACAAAACTCAAGGACTGACTTCAACATGCTTTTGGACTGTACATATAAAACACACATATATTGTTATAAACCATTTTCCTTGTTTTGAAATGGGTAATTCACTTCTGAACTTTTTCGAAACATTTTAGGTGCACTCTGTATGATTACCAACAGACGCCTTGTGAAGAATACGGATATAATATATATTTATTGTTTCCAATAACAAAGAAACCACCCTCGGGCTTGAGTGTATCCTATGTTTCTACGTATATACAAATATGACATTCATTGAACAGACAGGGTTGCCCATTGTCAGGCAACATCGATGGAATCAAACGTTAGTATGTATTTGTTGATCAGTCTATGCGGATATGCTATTGTTCGCCGCAAATTGATCATCTTTTCTTTCGCCTAATACGTAAAACAATGGAATTTAAAAGTCACACCAAATATGCCATAAGAGGCACAGCAGGGGAATTAAATGTATAGGTCTGCCCATTCGTATCCTCCGAGCTAGATGATTATAGATGGCTAAAAGTCACACTTCGGACGCCTTACCCCTGGAAAATAGCTCCTATACCCATTGTAGAGGAGGCTGGTTGGGCCCCAGGGCTGCTCTGGAAGGGTATGGAGAAGAGAAAATCTTTTGCTTCCACCGGGGTTTGAACCCCGGAACGTCTAACCCATAGCCAGTCACTGTACTCCCAGTACCGTCAAAGCTATCCCGAACTACAAAAGAATAAAATATAGTCCAATAATAACACTGCTTGAAATTTAAAAAAATAAAGCTTGTTGTGGTATTCTGGACCGGATCAATGCAAATAAATTTTCTCGCCGCAAGTTTGTAAAATATTTAAAAATACTTTCAGGATGTGACGTAATATGCCCCAAGCATGCTGCTCGGGGTGAGTCATTCTGTCAGTCACTTCTTTGCTTCCTTCTAGTACTGACCTTGATATTGTGGGGAGAAATTGTTGAGGATCCATAAACCAGGGTAAGCTCTTTTTATTACGACGTGTATATTCAGTTTTATTTTTTTCAATATATTTGTGACGTGTATAAAAATAATTACATGGACAACAGGCTGCTATGGCCTGAATTCTTGTAACTTAGAGTGTTATAAATTCCAAAGGAAATTACACGTGTGATTTGTTGTATATATGAAGAAAACTTAAGCCTGCATTATGTTTATCATGGTGTTTACTTTGTAGCCCCTGTAGACTAGTAAGTAATTCAAATTACTATTAGGAAGTAAAATAAAATTCGTTATTATGCCGTGTGACATGCTGCATTCAAGGTGATGCTTCGAAATGCACGTAATTCTATACCAGTCGGTAAGGCGTAATATATTAGGAGACTTCAGTATTTGTAATATGCTGTTCTCTGTGATATTATTTTCCACGTTACCGTTTTCGAGTTTTCCATAAGTGTTCTGCGTGAGCGTTTGTATTGTACACGTTTTGGCTTGACTTCTTAGTACACGCCAGCCCATACCACAAGATAACGATCTTCTCCTAAATCGCTCTTAGAATCTCAAACCTTGCTTATTTTATTTTTTATTATTATTGTTATTATTATTAATCATTTTTTAGACTTTTCACTTCCATTAAAACAATTTTATTTCAGAAAATCTCATTATTGTGTCCCATGTTCTTCGTGAAATGTATATATTGAATAATACTTAAGATTTCATTAGAGTTTATACAAGGAGAACTTAAAAAGACAGACCAGTTTTACTCTTCTGGTCACTCCTGTCCCGATGGACTAGAGAGATTCTGAACCAAACCATCAAAACAAGATTCTATTTGTGTAAACATGACGGATCTCAACGGCAAACTACGATTCAAATCAAATATACGGCGCGACGTGATGCTAGGAAGTTTTGCAGGCCCATGAAATATAAATACTGTAAATGAGGACAAGCTCGTGTTCACTTTTATCCTTGTTGATTCACGAGCTGTACAAACTCTCCAGTTTATAGATTTGTCGGTCTGGCTTATAGCTTATTACACTGAACTTAGAGAGCTTTGGTCAGTTTATATAATGCCATTCAACTAATCATTCCTTTTGAATGTTTGTTAGACGACCGTCATAGTACACATGGCTCTCGGCATGAGATACTGGAACTGTGATGCTTGTCTGTTGTAAGGGTTAAGTTCGTGTGAATTCTTTAGCTTGTACTTTATAAGTTCGAAAAGAAAAAAGAGGGAGGCTTTCAAAACACAGTTATAAAAGTTGGGAGAATATTCCTTCATGGTGAGTTGCACTGAAGACAAAAGAAGTGTTTTATCCTATTATAAGCTGTATACTCCGACGGAAGAATACGCTCACGGACACAACACATACACACACACAAACACGCAGACAGAAATGGCGTTTTCTCTAGTTTACTTCATTCGTTGTAAAGTTCTGAAAGTGTCCCAGCCTTTTGCATCTCACAATCTACGACCCGTTGAGAAAGGAAGCTAAATACTCGGTATAAAAATACCTTACATGAAACCGACCATTCACCTAACCTACATACTGTCATGTCTTTTAATGTATGGGTCTTCATACTACGGCTTCCTCGCAGATGTTCTTATTTCCAAGCCAAGGACGCTTCATCTTTGTTTATTTGTATCCATATCGTTTATATACATTGCAATTCATCTTTCACGTTTTGTATATGAATTTACTTAGCTTAAACATAAGCGAAATTGTCTGATCGTCACGAAGTCTTGCCCGTAAGGGACTGCAGATTAATACAAAGACGTAAAATACCATAATCAATTCCTGCCATATTCTTAAAATTCCATTAGTTACATTAACGTTATGTTCACGTATATATCAAGGAGACTGCATCACGTCGTGGGTTGGGATAGTTTTGTTTGTCAGTATGGCGACTCCCTGCGGGCTTGATGGTCCGGGGATCGAAGCCCGGTGGTGGCGAGATTTTTCGTACCCTTCCAAACCGGGCCTGGGTCCACCCAACCTCCCATACAATTACTACTGGGTCCCTTTCCCGGGGTAAAGCGGCCGGGTCTTGGCGTTAACCATCCACCCACATCTAGCGCCGAGGCTAAAGATGGAGTAGAGTTATACTTCTTCCCGTCTGGTCCTTCGTGGCCTGTTTGAGGGTGAAAATTACTTTTACATGACAGAGGTCTCGGGCATAATTCTTGAATCCATATAAAACTGCGTAATTTTGAGCATGATGCTTCTTTCGTGCATATGTGAGAATTGTGGAGAATCTTGATATTTCATTAAGCAGACGAATGTAGACAGTACCTCATTTTGCCTGATTTCAGGTTTCCACCGCAGTGTAAATAAGATCTTCGCTCTTCTGGAATGTTACGCACCGTGGTTTGGTAATTAACTACCACACTGCGCTTCGTAACATACCAGAAGAGCGAAGACCTTCATTCCTCTGCCTACTTTGAATTTTCGTCCCGAACAATTTGCTTCAGGCGGTAACCCTCTTGATTTTGCATTGGTGTAATGGTCAGGTTGCTTCGAGCGGTAAACCTCCTGATTTATAGGCCTATTGGTGAACCGAAAAGTTGCTTCAGGTGGTACCATCATGCATACTCTCCGGGAGGTGCCAGGTTTGAATATCAACCGGGTCATCGACAATCCTGATAGATGTTTTTAGTGGTTTTACTCAGTCCACCCAGTGAACTGAACCTCACATTAGGCAACAACTACTTCCCTCCACATCGTTTCCATTTAACTTCACATTGATATCAATATTAGATTTATACAGTGTGAGCTGATAGCATCGCTGTTGAATAATCCACCGAGTATACTAAATAAATGTATATAGGTCTTAGTATATGTTTTAGAAAGATTAATACACTATATAATTTTTAATGTATAATGCTTACCAGCGTCATGACTGGCCGCACGGCCCAAGGCGTAGGTTTGCGGCCGCTGACCTGCGGAGATAGTGGGTTCGAATCCCACCTGGGCTAATGGATGTTTGTCTGTTGTGAGTGTTGTGTGTTGTCAGGCAGAGGTCTCTGCGGTGAGTTGATCACTCACCCTGAGGAGTCCTACCGACTGTGGTGCGTCGTTGTGTGTGATCTAGAAACCTCGTAAATGAGGAGGCTCTGGTCTACTGAGGGGCTGTTACATCAAGACAAAAAAAAAGTCAAGGAAAGAAGGGTGGGTAAGACGTTCCAAGAAAATTTTTCTTGTAAGAAAACATGACACAAATATCGTATCTAATTCGTAATATACGAGAAAAGTTGTTGGTAAATGTTGCATTATTGACAGTTGTCAAAGAGCCTTCTTACTGTGTATGCACTTCTTTATTATCAAACATAGATTATTTGTCAGTGCATGTAAAAATGAATATAGAGACATGACAGGTCAATACAAAGATGTTTGTTTACTTCCTGACATGTTTTCCAATACATGTGTATTTTTATTTAGGTGTTCCTCATGCGCTTTACTTCAAAGGAAATGTTTTATATTTCCACAGCCAGAGAATTTCAAACAGCACGCAGATGTCCGGTTAAGGGATATATTTTCTCTACTCCGCCGTCTCTGTTCATATAGTGGAACGTCCGTCTCTCCAAATGTAATTTCTCAGTCATGTCTGCATTTACAGTCGAATCTGTCCATATTATTAACAGTAATTTTTCATGGAATACTGTGTTTATGGTATAGCAGTTTAGAGTCTGTATCGTATGGAAGAAAGGAAACGTGAACTGAAATTTATAGTTCATAAATCGTCCGGGAATCCTCCAAGATTCTGTAACTAACTTCCTGTCTACACTAATCCCAGCCTGACGCGACCTCAGGCTCCGTCCCTGTTTTTTGCACACGGGAGATTATTCCGCGTTACTTTTACAGAATTTTTTGAGTATTGCTATTTTTTCAAGAAATATAAGCTTAGATACCATTACGTTGTGTATCCGTGTATTTGGATACCTATATAAAACTTCACCACTGTAAGGAATTTCGTGCAATTTTCAAGCGAAAATCATGTTTCTCTGGACCACTTGGCATTTGTATTTCTCAAATTTGCTGCAAAATAAAAAACAAGATTTTCATTGAGCGAATTTGAAAAGTGAAAGATATATTACTGTCGCATAAATTATTGAATTGACTCTAGTACCATAAGTACCTCTAGTACCTTCAGTACCTTTAGTACTTTTATAACTTTAGTACCTTTAGTGCCTTTAGTACTTTTATAACTTTAGCACCTTTATAACTTCAGTGCCTTTATACATTTAGTAACTTCAGTAACTTTAGTACCTATAGTACCTTTATACATTTAGTAACTTTATTATTTTTGGTACCTTCATACCTCAAGTAACCTTAGTATCTTTAGTAACTTTAGTACTTTCAGTACCTGTATAACTTTAGTACCTTTAGTACCTTTAGTAACTCTAGTACCTTTAGTACCTTTATACCTTTAGTAACTTAGCACTTTTAACACCTTTAGTATCTTTAGTGCATTCAATATCTTTAGTATCTTTAGTACCTTTATCAACGTTAGTATCTTTAGTACCTTTAGTAACTTTAGTACATTTAGTACCTTTATAACTTTAGTAACTTTAGTATTTAATAACTTTAGTATCTTTAGTACCTTTAATAGCATTAGTAACTTTAGTACCTTTATTAGCGTTAGTACCTTTAGCACCTTTATATCTTTAGTATATTTAGTACCTTTAGTTACTTAAGTACCTTTGGTGCCTTTAGTACCTTTAGTACTTTTAGTAACTTTAGTAAAATTATTAGCTTTAGTATCTTTAGTGCCTTTAGTACCATTAGTAACTTCAGTAACTTTAGTACCTTCATTAACGTTAGTACCTTTAGTAACTTTATTAACGTTAGTACCTTCATTACCGTTAGTACCATTTGTACATTTATAACTTTAGTATATTTAGTACCTTTAGTAACTTTAGTCCCTTTATTAACGTTAGTACCTTTAGTAACGTTACTACCTTTAGTACCTTTAGCAACTTTAGTACCTATAGTACCTTTATACCTTTAGTAACTTTAGTACCTTCATACCTTAAGAACCCTTAGTACCTTTAATACCTTTAGTACCTTTAGTAACTTCGGTACCTTTATTAACTTTATTAACGTTAGTACCTTCATTACCGTTAGTACCATTTGTACATTTAGTATATTTAGTACCTTTAATA